>Ga0131853_10011479_pt1 | contig 16220 bp, 4 predicted proteins | sample TergutLab28metaG_FD_92764 | JGI IMG/M metagenome (GOLD analysis project Ga0131853, IMG submission 92764) | Labiotermes labralis P1 segment gut microbial communities from Petit-Saut dam, French Guiana - Lab288 P1 (version 2) (version 2) | ecosystem: Host-associated > Arthropoda: Insects >...
AAAGGTTTCACGGGTAATTCTATTGTACCGCGCATGAGGGTATACATGTCCAAGTGAAGCCGCCATTACGTCGATTTCATTATCACCTGCCCATAGCATCATAGATGGGTGATTACGTAAACGTTTTATAACCGAGGCGGCTTCTATTTCCATGACTTGTGCGAACTCGTCATATTGGCTGTATATCCCGCAGGCAAGCGAAAAATCTTGCCATATCATAATGCCGTGCCGGTCGCAGAGGTCGTAGAACTCATCGCATTCGTATACATTGCCGCCCCACATGCGAATCATGTTTGTGTTTTGATCGCGCAGTAGTTCAAAAGCGATTGGGAGCCGCTCTTTATCGCGGCTGTGAAGGCAGTCCAGATGCACCCAGTTTGTCCCGCGTGCCATGATTGGCAAACCATTGATAATAAAACGGAAATTGCCGTAGTTTTCACCGCCGTAGGAACGTTCCAGTTTTACCTGTCGGATACCGATTTTTTCGACGCGTTTGTCCATAACCTTGCCGTCTTTAAACAATGAAAAGGTCACGGTGTATAAGTTCGGATCGCCGTAACCGACTGGCCACCATAGCTTGGGATTTTCTATTTGGATTGATAATTTATTCGATATGAAAATCGTAGGCGCGGTTTTCTCGAAGCGGCTGTCTCCGCATACACCTTCCACACGCACAGAAAAACCCTCAAGCATTGAGTCATCGGTTTCAAATCGATAAAAAACATTAATTGATCCCGTATTGGGAGTCGAGTAATACACTTCCTTGATATATGTTTTCTCACGGGTAAAAATAGTTACATCTCGCCAGATGCCCGCCGAGACCAGGCGCGTGGATATATCCCAGCCAAAACTATGAGCTGGTTTGCGAATAACAGCATGTTCATCGGAAAGGGATTCCCATGTGCGTACACCCACGGGGAAGTCCATCTCCCGCGCCTTATTGACAGTGGAGCGAATATGAATAGAGATTTTATTTGTTCCAGGATTCACAAAAGATGTAATATCAAATTCATGAGGGATCAGCGTATTGTCGGTTCCGCCGACTTGCTCGTCGTTGATAAAAATATTGCCGAAGGTGTCGATTCCATCAAAGCGGATAATAATATCCTTCCCTTTAAAAGAATCGGGGACTTCAAACTCCCGCTCGAACCACCAGGAATTGAACTCGAATTTGCGATACGTAAGCGCGTTAAGCCCGAAGTATGGCTCGATGGCAAGCCCTGTAGCCATTAGGTCAATTTCTACATTGCCCGGTACCGTCGCGCTTATCGGCGAAAGGTCTAACGCGTGCATTTGGCTTGGGCTTTGGGGTAGATTATCTCCGGTTTCTGGATAGTAATACAATGACCAATTTCCGTTTAGTGATATTTTTTTCATTTGTAACCCCCAGTTATTTTTCGTTGCTTAATTATATCATTAAAATCGTCGAGACACTGCAAGTAGTGCATGATAATATAAATCTATAGTAATTCCGGTACAAAATCAGCTCTGGGCTGCGCTTGTGAATTGCCCAAAAGCCGGCAATTTAAAGCTTGCCATAGCTGTTTTTCACACGGATTTACTTAACTTCGCGAAGAAAAGGAGCAGGTTGCCTTGAACCATACACTGGTCATATGGGCTATTATTGTGTTTGTTGAAAACCGTATACGCACAAAAATCCAATATGCTGCCCTTGCCGATGCAGTCGGGTTTTCGCTGTCACATTTACGTACGGTTTTTATGAACCACACGGGGAAATCCTTAGTGCAATATATCACGGAGCGCAAGATGTCATGGGCTGCGTTTGATATCATCCATAGTAGTGATAATATTTTTACCATTGCCGAGCGATATGGTTTTAGTAATCCTGATACTTTCACACGAGCATTTAAGCGGGTGGTAGGGCTTAACCCCAGTGCGTTCCGCAAAATAAGACCACCGCTTAAACATGTTAAGCTGTGCGCGGGAGTGTTTGGTTTTGCGGTACAAAAATATGTAATATGAAAGAATGAGTGCGTGGGGATGGCATACGCCGTCCCCACTCGAATAGGAGAGATGATATATGGAAAATAAAAAGCATGTATCGGAAGGATGCGCAATTCTTTACGGAGTGCCAAAAGCCCACTATGGAGCTTTCGGTGGTTGTACCCCGCTCCCAATAAGCATGAAGGCTGCTGCTAATTACATGGGTATGGAACTGGATTACGATGATGCAATTGTAAATTGTGGAGCCGCTTTCAGGCTTACATGGAACGAAACCTGCTGGGATGGCGGCAATGTGGGCGATATTTTTGCATTCGATGATTCGTGGAAGGTATTTCGTCTTGCAATTGAATCAATGGGATGTGAGTACAATCTTATTGAAAGAACTGCAACGATACAGAAATCTGAATTCATAGATTTTATCAAGGCAAAAATCGACAGCGGAATACCTGTAATAGCAAGGGGAATAATCGGTCCGCCGGAAGCAGGAGTAATAACTGGTTATCGTGACAACGGAAATACCCTGCTGGGCTGGAATGTATTTCAGGAGTACCAGGATGTGGCGGGCAATGTAAGCTTTGATAAATCGGGATACTATATTACCGACAAATGGTGGGAAAATCAGGATACCAATGCGGTTATGTCGTATGGTAAATCCACCGGCAAACGGTTTGACATCAAGACAATCGTAGAAAACGCAATCGAGGTTATGACCCCTCGCAGACAGGGCGAATATGCAAAAGCCGGATATGCCTATGATGCATGGAAAAAGGCAATGTTGGACGAAAGCGAGTTTTCTGAAAATATGATTTCACCGCTACTGGTGGAGAGGCTGATGTGCCAAGGCGATGCCATGGACTGCATAATGGATGGTCGGAATAGTGCCCATAAATTTTTCAGCAAACACGCGAATAAGGAGCAATCGCTCTTTGAAGAAATAGCGGAGCAGTTTGCCAAAACAGCGACAAGTACCAGCAAAATGTTTGAAGCTCTGGGAGGATGGGAACGGAGCGAAGCGCAGATGAAAGCTCTGTTAAAACCAGAAACCCGTCAGAGGATTGCCACCTTGATTGATGAATGTAAGACTGCTGATGAAAAAGCACTTACGTTGTTGATAGAATTAAGCAACTCCCTTTGATAATTTTGCACAAAGAAGCGGTATGCTAGCATACCGTTTTTTTGTATGCTAGGAAATTGCTTCGCAATTTCGCTGCAGCCTGTCGGAGACAAAAGCGGCGGAGCCGTTTTGTTTATGCAGTTTTACTGAGTTGACGAAGTCGCAAAAGCAAGTATTATAGCATTACTTCATACATAAAGTTCATTGTGCGGGATGTGTCTATGCTTGAAGCTAATAAGAATATTCATTGCCGGGATAGTTATCACTTGGTTGGCAAAAAAGAAGAAAAAGGGTATACTAATAACCACGGGGAGCCGTCAAAGCCCTAACGTACTTTGACGGCTCGCGCTTAGGGATGATATGAAATTGTAAGTTTTTATGCCTCTTGCATAGACCAACCCCTTTAACAAAATAAAAAGCGTAGGGACGATGTAGTAATAACATCATCACCTACGCTTAATTTACATAAGTAAAATAAGGTAACAGAATAACTCTCAGATTGCAAAAAACATTGTATACATAACACTTGCCTTGAAGTAAGACGGTAATGAGTGTATACTATGCTTGCTGCAACGGCAGGTTTTCCTGTGTTTGTAGGTGATGGCATGTATCCCTACACTCGCTGTGATGTGTTTCCAGACACTTCACAGTCGTTGCGGTTTTCTTATTTCCGGTACTTTTGCCGGATGGTGCATTTTAGCATTTTATCGCAGGTTGTGCAAGCATTACTTTAACAAGCAAGATAACAATCCCAAATGCGCATCCTCCATTTTTTCAAAGCATTCTTCCGGTGATTTTGCGTCTATTAATTCCAGCGTATATGAATACTCGCCAAAGCCTGATAAATCCATCCTGAAATTGGTTTCCCAGGTATTGTTCATTATCCATGAATACACAGGGCGGAAGTTGTTTTCTGGCTTGTTGTCGCATAGCTGAATTGCATGGTGCTTTAGCTCACCCATATAAATAAGCGGTGTGTCCGGCGTGTGAATTAGCACGCCATTTTGATTGGCTTCATCGAAATACGCAATACCCACATCGGTCATCCAATACTCCATACACGTGCCAGGGATTTGGTCAACACCAGGCCTGAACGGTTGCGAGCCTTTTTTTACATATATGATTTCCTTGTCGCGCTGCAATGATAGCGGCAAATATACGCTTTCTATATCATCGGAAAGATACTTGGCAAGCCCAAGCTTAAACTCTATACGCGGTAGGTCGTTGTATAATTTTATATGGAGAAAACAGTTTTTCATGCCATCCAGCTTGAAACTGAATTTCACCTGAGTGTAAAGACAGCCCTTATCAACGACTTCTACATTGGATAAAATCCCCTGCATTTGGGTTGCATGAATGCCTCTGATATTTCTGCCTAGCTTGGAACGCTCTTCCCATGGCACTGCGCCTATTGCAGATCGTTCATAAATTGGTGTGAAGAAGCTTTCCATTCCGGTGACCATGAGTTCGCGATTATTTTTCTTGTCATAAAGGGATGTAAAACCCTTGCCAACTTCATATTCTATGCGGAAATAATCGTTCTCTAGCCTGTGAGGCAAATGGTAATAATCAGGCTCGAAATCATTTATTATGTCCATCGCATTTTCTGTACCTACATATGCGTAGCGAGAGTTGGGCTTTATGGGTTCTTTTTTCACACACTTGTAGCTATATTGCTTTGTTTCTCCCGGGTTGAAATTATCTGCAAAGCTAATGCATGTACCCCTTAGATGCTGGGATGTCTGCGCTTTTATTTCCGCACCTGTAGCATCCTGTATACATGCATCAAGCAAAAATGGCGATTCTACGTGAAATTCAACCAGCATTTTGGCTTTTTGCGAACCGGGATAGAATGCCTTTACCTGCCCTTCCAGGTTGAAATGCTTGAAATCCCCACCGATTGACCGTATCGCACGATTTAAAAGTAATGCCGATGCTTCATGAGCCTTGGAGGCATAGCTTGTTTTACGGATGTCCAAATCGGATACAAATGTCTCATAGGGGTTTGCGTTGCTTGCGGAATGGCCCCATGTGTGCTCTGCATATAGCAGAAGATTATCCTCAGCGGTTCGTTTAAGTTCAGGGTAATCGACATGAACTTGTGGGGCTGCACGCTTTGATAAGTTAAACATGCGCTGCGCCCCACGATAATGCTTTACCGCAAGAGGAGTAGAGCCTACTCCGTTTGCCCACCAGTCGGTATAGTCCCCGGTTGCAATAGGTAAATCATCCAACGGAAGGCGTGTCAGCAGCTCCTGGTATAATTCCTGCAATGTCACCATTTTAAGCTTTGTTTTTCTGCCATATAATGCGTTGTACGTCCTGATGGTATCCAGGACAATCGCATTCGGCGGTGCGTTATCGCTTAGCTCTCCAGATACACCAAGCACAATAAAGTCGTTTTGCAATTCCGCTTCTTCGCATTCGGTTATATATTCACGCAGATTTTTGCGAAGCACATCAACTGGGTTGTCACTTTGAAGAAAAATATTCGGTCGTATACCGATATGGTTACCCAGATGATAATGCTCGCCATTCCAAACCAGTAGCTTTTTGCCGTTTTCGGCTTTCCACCAATATGCTTTTTGGGTCTGATACATAGGATACATGCCATGATGAGTATTGATATTGGTATACAAAAACTCAACACCGGCATTCATAAGCGCGTCTCGCTGCCCCATAGACATACCGTTTACATCGGCAGTCATGGAGGTTTTTATATCTATGCCCTCAAATTGCTTGAGAATTTCTAGTGTACGCTCCGCTAAAATATCACTATCAACTAAGTCGCAAAAGTTCAAGTAGCTGGCTGAAATCCCGATTTGACCTTCCCTTGCAAGGGAGAAGAAACTATCCTTTTCCTTCTGGCTTGCCTCGGCAAGAAACCGCTCCACACAGTAGAGTGTCTCGCATGTCCAGCGATAGTCTTGGTACCTGGGGTCTTCCATGATTTCGAGCACGCTTTTGATATTGTCAACTTGGACATCAATAATGCGCTCCTGTAAGTCGGTGTATCCCACATCCATATGGGAATGATGGACTACGTACACGGTATTAATCGTTTTTTTCATTGGGTCTCCCTTCTTTTTCAAACCACTCGAAATGCCCTTGCGCCGCTTTGCCAACTGCGAATACCCCATGCATTACGCCGGTGAAGCTGACCAGAGTCGCTTCTGTTGAAACATATTGGGTTAACGCAGTGGCAAGTTCTACATTGTCATGCTCGAAGTAGTACTTGTCCTTGTCGGCGCGGATGGTCAGCTCAATTTCATTTTTATCATATGGACGGCAGTATACCTCCGCGGATAGGTCACCGATGGTTTTGCGTACCACCAGGTATAATTCACCGTCGGTTTTGCGAGTGAGGTAGAAATCGTAGTGATGGCAGTAGTCGTAGTATATGGTCAAACCAACTTCATCGCCAGGATTTACAAGGTCGGCTTTAAACCTTGCAGCAATGCGTATGTCAAAAGCGGTTTGTCTACATAACATCATTGTTGGAGAGCCGGTTGGTGAGCTTAGATCAAGTTCACATCCGGTGGTGGTTAAACCATTCTCTAGTAAGTAGTTCTCCATGCGTGGGTTACGTAAGTGTACCCAGTTCAGGGATTTTTCATGAAAATAATCCCGTACCTCGCTTTTAGACCACTCGTGCAGGATGATTTTTCTATCCAGCGTTGTTTCACAATCAATGGTTCCGGTTTTGTTCACAACAGGCCAACCGTCCTCATTCCATTCCACAGGGGCGATCAATGTCTCGCGCCCAAGATGATGAAAATACGGATTCGCACGCCTGAAACCAAGAAATACAATCCACCAGTTGCCAGAGGTATCCTCGATTAAATCCCCATGCCCCACACCGTCAATTGCAAAATATGTGGACTTATTAGATAAAATCGGGTTATGTGGGCATGGCTCAAAAGGGCCCCATGGAGAATCCGAGCGGGCAATAGCTGCTCTATGCCCAATGCTTGTGCCGCCTTCAGCGATTAGCAAGTAGTATTTGCCGTTAATCTTATATAAATGAGGTGCCTCTGGGAATCTTTCACCAGAACCACTCCATAGCCGCTTCCAATGTTTGCATTTACCTGTGGTGAGATCGATTTCGCATTGTTTTATCCCATCGTCGGTATAAGTGAAATAAACCTTGCCATCATCATCAAAAAATAGCGATGGATCAATGCCGTATACAGTAAAATCCTCTGACTCGGCTGTAATAAAAATCGGCTCCGTCCATTCACCTTCCGGATCATCGGCAGTGACCATGATATGAGAAGATGTACCGATATTGGTTGTAACCATGTAAAACCTGCCGTTATGCACCCGTATGGTAGGGGCATAAATACCATCAGATGGCTTGGCTTTTTCAAGCGGTAGCTGTGATTCACGGCTTAGGCAGTGCCCAACTTGCGTCCAGTTAATCAAGTCACGGCTTTTAAATATTGGTACACCTGGGAAGTATTCGAATGTACTATTGACCAGGTAGTAATTACCGCTTTTTTCGTCATAACAGATACTTGGGTCGGGGTAGAACCCGGGGATAATTGGGTTTTTAAGAATCATTTTTTATCACGCTCCTTCTTTTGTATAACAAAATATAACAGCTTTCGTCGGTGTCATCAAAACCGAAAAAGCCTTTACCATTATCATCAAAACCGGTTTTTCGCGTTAAACGGCAAAAAAAGAGTCGTAGGGGCGATGTTGCTGCCCCTACGACTGCTTTCATACATTGATTATCTGTAGATAATCTCAATCTCACGAGCTTCAGGAATCCAAACAACGGTGGCATCAAAGAACTCAGCGATGAACCTGAGCGGTACCATAGTCCGGTTATTCATGATCTGAGCAGGTACATCCATGCCCGGAGCCATTTCGCCTATGGCGAAAGTCAGGGTTTGAGTGCCGCGTACTATTGTAACTTCTCTGGTGGCACGGTGCCAGTACACAGATGCATCCAGTACATATGCAACAAATCTCAGCGGAATTAGCGTCCTGTTGTTTCGGATTACCGGTGTCATGTCTTCCATTACCAGCAAAAGTTCGTCCAGTATCAAATCCATGATGTCGTATGACCCTATCGCCAGACCGATTATGCGCAGGCTTAGTGAGTAAAGTACTGTAAAGTCGCCTATCACTGTGGTTTTGAAGGTGAATACCCCTGTTTCCGGGTCAAACTCGCCGCGTACTAGGGTACCGTCTTCCAATTCCACAATGATTAGCATCGGATTGAAGTCTTCTATGCCTTCGAGCCCTTCTAGGTCGAAGCTGCTGAGGTCAACCTCGATTATTATCGGGGTATCTAGTTCGGTGACCGGTTCGGTGTCCTTGTATAGGCTGAATTCTACCAGCAACTCGAATGGAGTGTCAGCCTGAGCATCTTCGCCTTGCACCGGTTGATGGACTACTAGATGGATATACAGGTTCTCTATATCTGTTCCGCCATCGGTCAGGGATTCTATCACCTCAAGCGGGAAGGTAATGGTTACTATATCTCCAGCTTCTACAGTGATGTCTTCCGCTTCCTCCAATGCGTGCTCCTGTTCCGGGATGGTAATAACTATTATTGTGTCGATGATTGGGGCTGTTGGGTCGGGAGTGGGTTCTGGGGTTGGTTCCGGCGTTGGAGATGGCGTGGGTTCGGGTGTAGGAGATGATGTGGGTTCTGGTGTTGGTTGTGGCGTTGGCTGTGTACCTGCTGGCGGTTGTGGAGGTGTTGGCATTTGAGTTTGCTGCCCAGCGGGCTGCTCGACTACTAATACAAACGTATTAGAAGTTACAGTGGCTGGATTGCCAAGGGTCAACCCCCCATGAGTTATCGTTAGGGTTAGATTGTGGTTACCTACAATAACTGTAGTATCTCCCGTTAGGGTTAGCGTTCCGACACCATTTGTTATTGCTATTTCTGCTGGGCTGGGTGCTGATACGCCTGGTGGCAAGCCACTCACAGCTATATTGTGTGTGCCGTCAGCGATTAATGTTGTTATTACATCGAAAGTTATAGTGCCTGCTACTCCAGCGGTTAGATTATCTGTTGTGGGTTCTACTTCAACGCTTACTGTGCCGTTTTCAAAGTCAATTATCACATTGCCGGGTAAATCACCAACAGTTCCGCCAGAGTTCAAATGTTGTGGTGGCGTGGCGTGCGGAATTAAGTCTATTCCCACATCCTCTAAATCATCGGTCAAGATTCTGAATCTTAATGTTACTAGAGGGCTTGGGTTATACTCATTTGCTGGTGGAAATACCATTGTGCGCATAAATGCAAGGGTTAGAGGATCACCGGGAAGCGGTACTGGCGGTTGAAGCATATCGAACATAACACCAACATTAAAATGTCTGCCACTCGCCCATGTAGCACTTAGTAGCTCCATGTTCATCGCATCAAACGCTACATCAAACTGGAATGAAATCACACCAGGATTTTCAGTTAGTGAGATCGTCAGTGCTATCTCATCCGGAGCGAACACCTCAATGTCTGAAACCTCGACACGAAATGCAGGTGGATTCAACGGCGTAATTCCTATTGATGTTGCGATAAACCCAGACATTTGTGGTGCTAGCCCTGTGATCGGCTCCCCTATTGGGTATGGAACAGGAATACCTGCTATATGCGTCCACAATAGAGTTGCGTCTACAAAGTCTATTCGGTCGTCTGCGTTTATGTCAGCTGCCTCAAGATAAATCGGTGGGTCTAGTGGGATATTCATTACATGCATTTGGATTAACTGCACATCTATTATGTCAATTTCTCCATCGTTGTTTACATCCCCTAGTAGAAGGTCATTGCCGTCACCTTCACCTATCTTCAGCTCAAACGTGTTTGACATCACACCATTGATCATGATAGTCACAAAGAATGTGCCATCTGCTGTTGCTGGTACAGTTAGATCAAACATCCCTTCAGTGCCGCTTACTGTTACAGTACCTGCGGTCACGCCTGTTGGATGACCAAACATGTGAATTGTAAAGCTGCCTGAAATACCTGTGGTGTCAATTGTGATGGTCTCAGTGCTGCCGGCAGCGATTTCAATCGCTTCTACAAAGACAGTCTTTGGAGTTATTTCATTTCTGTGTCCGGCATAACGAGTTTGTGCTGGCAATCCCCCTACACGTGCAGCGTGGTCGCCGCCATGTGGGTTGACTGGAGGCCAGTTGTAACCATCAAAGAAGTATGGTGCAGAGTTTATGAATAGTGAATTATCCAAATCAGCTGGGTTTGCCATATGATCTGGTCGCCTGTTGAGTACAGAGTTGGTTACATAGTTGAAGTCATGCGCCCAGTGGAAGTTGCGCAAGGTATGGCCATCATCAAAACCGCCGCTGCCTGGCAAGCTTCCTATATTGCCCATACCAAGGCGATATACCCATACGCGGTTGCCTGTACCTACAAATCCTTGAAGAGCTGAGGTAGGTACACCATGATTGCTTGGTATATTCCATACGCCTGTGGAGTTTGCACCATATGCGGTAACAATCGTAGGGCATAACAGAACATTACCAATTGAAGCATGATTATTTGACCAGCGATTTATGCTAAATGCTCTGAGATTGTGATTTAGCTGCTGACCGCTTTGGGCTGGGCCGTAGGTGCTGTCATCGGGTACACCAAAGTTCCAGTTCCTACCCCTTGCATGGTTACGAAAGAATACCATTTGGCTGACATTACCCATACCACCGCCGGTATCCAGGTTAGGCACGAAGTTGCCTTCGAACAAATCGGAATGAGAGTGTGTATTGTGGCATGTTGATATTCCGCTTTCTAAGAATGCAGACATATTGGCTTGTGAGCCGTCAGCGTGTGAGATTATCGCGTTGGGTACAATATTGTATGCAATAACATTACCGCCGCCGGAGGCTGTACCAATAAACGGCTTGTTTAGCCTATCCATAATATTATTTATGACTAGGTTTTGGGTTCCTACAGACCTTATACCGTAGGAGTTGCCACCCCAAGCGTTGTCAGCGGACTCGTGTATGAAATTACCGCGTATCTCGTTACGGAAGCCAATAAGCTCAATGTGAGTGCCACGGAAACCTCTGTCGCCTGCTGCGATACTTTCCGCACATCCGCGTCCGAAGCTTCTTACATTACGTACCCAGCTATAGGAGCTGGAGGTCGTCAGCATCATACCGGAAGGATTCCAACCATGAACTCCAACACGACCTGTCATACGCATTTGCAAGTTTTCTACACCGATGTTTTGATAGTTGGCAGCTCTTGTATCCCATACCTGTGGGTGAAGATTCCAACCGTCACGGCTGAGAGGGAAGTCGATATTTATATAGTTGGTGAGATGCAAGATATTGTTAGTGGTATCAATAGAAGCAACTTCTACATATTGCTTTACTGGGCGGAAACCTTCGTTGGAGGTTGGTCCCATGTATGCAGTTGCGCCTCGCACGAAGTGGACAGAGCCTACGTGCCATTCCGTGCCACCTAGCGTACCGTTGCCGCCATTATTATCTACAAGGCGGTCTATCATTAGGATTTGACCAGGGCTAAATGCAGAAGCGTCTTCTACATGAATAAACCTGTCTCCCATGCGCGCATCTGCCGTAAGGTTTTGCATTGTTGGTGGGTGAACTACGAAGTTAGGCATATGCCATAGGTTGCCCTGCGCATTTATATGCCCGCCACCGATAGAGATACCTGTAAATGCTTCCCAAGCGTCTGGAGCAGAAGGTTGAACAGCACGTATAATTGTACCGCCGTCTGATTCAGGACCTGAGCCGCGAAGCACAACATTGGATTGATGAAGATGAATTGTCCTGCTAATACTAAAAATACCAGGCAGTAAGAATACTACTTGTGGGTTGGCTTCTGTGGCTACTGCTCCTGCCGCTTCTACCGCAGCTTGAATAGCGTCTCTTGCGCATGTCAAGGGCTGCATGTCGTAAGCAAAACCGGTTAGGCTATCGTCGTAACCAAAATCCGCAGGGTCAATAATTGTGTGTATTGTGTACACATTGGGGATACCGCCAGGTATACCCGGATCCCAACCCTGGAAGATGTTAAACGGAACAAGCCCTTCTTGCTGCCCTGATACTGTTATAGGGATATCAATTGTTGCGCCATTAGCAGTAACTGTCAGGGTTGTGCTGCCTTGGGCAACTGCGCGTACATTTACATGTAACCCATGTATTACATCAATAACCGCAATATTTGTGTCGCCAATCGTCCATGTGGAAGCTTCTGGTGAAGAACGTGGTATTACCGTTGCTGTTACCCATGTGTCTGCTCCGATTGGCATTCTTAAATCCATCGGGCGAACAGATAGCGCAAACACTCTTACGACTGTAATGTCGAAGACAACGGTTTGCGGTGTTGCAGTACCACGGGAAACAGTTGCGGTAATCGTTACAGGGACACTTCCGTCGGCTGGAGTTGTTACTGTACCGTCTGGGTTAATAACCGCAGGATTGCTTGATTCCCAGGTAATATTTGTGTGGAAGAAGCCAGAGGTTATAAGATCAAGATTTGTTCTTACTGCGCTTTGGACATCGTTGTCATTGCGGATTGTGTTCCACACCAAAGCCTCGGTAGCTCTTTCCACTGCTACCTCATCACTTACTTGTAATTCGCCGTAGGTCAGAGTTATGCGGGACACATGCGTATCCCATGCTGCTTCCCAGTTTTTGCGTGACGATACTAGCCTTAGTGAGCCTAGGTTATCTATGCTTCCCAGATTGAACGGTTGATCGCCGTTGTAGGCATTATGAGCATGGTGAAGGATATGATAAGCAGAAATTACCCATACTCCAGCCCTTTCTGGATGAGGTGCGCCATAAACCCAGCCATCCGGCCAAGCACCGTCTGGTCTGTTTATTCTTAGCATAGGTGGAGCACCTGAAAACTCGATTTCAAACTGTGCATATGGTCGAGCCAATAAAGAGAAATCAAATGCAGCAACTTGGTTGTCATTCAAACCATGGGTACCACTATTTCTGAATTGCATGTAGTAATGGTTGTGCATATCCGCACTACGCGCAGGCGAACCACGGAACAACAGAACTGACTGAGTGCCATCACTATTAGGTATCCAACAAGTGGGCGTAATCGGATCTATACGCCGATACTCAGGTTCTGGTGGGGTGTATGTGAGAGATACCCATGTAATTACCGCATCCTGCATACCCAATAAGAAGAGAATCTGGGGAGGTGCAGGGTTGAAGCCATCAAGCAAAGCCTGGACTTCGTCATAAGTGATAATAATGGTGTTGTTAGGGCCAGTACGCCTACCTGTGCTCTGGATAGTCCAAGCACCGGGTCTCATGTCAATATCATAGTTTTGGATACCAAAGCTTACACCCTCAGGATTGGCATACCTGATTGTAAAGTATGAACCAGGAGTTATGAGCATATAATCGAAACGATTGGCAGGTTCTGCTTGTGTGGGTTGGCCATCACCAAGCCTACGCATGTTGAACCAATAATTATGCTCAAACCCAGGGCGTGCATCGTTCATGCTTAATCCCAGTGGGTTTTCATAAATTATCCTAGTAAAGGTTCCGTCACCGTTGTCAATTAACGTGTGATCAGGTCCTATGCCTGCATTGCTCGGATGTAGCGCATCGGGCATATTGGGTACTACACCACCAGTGCGTTGGTTTACCTGTCTCAGAAGTTCGACTACAAAGCCGCCATAGATCACGTGACCGAAATCGGTTGGATGCAACTGAGAGCCAGCCATGCACAGTGCCCTGTCAACAGGAGTCATAAAGCCCCGTGACCAGTTTCTGAACAAGCCATTTCTTGCACTTGCCATTGGTATACCGTAATGGTAGCCAACATAAAGTTGCCATGCTTGAGGCGTATTACCTGTCACCATATTCATGGTAGAGAAATAAACCAAGGCTACATCATCAGAATGAGCAAAAACACGCCGAATAATATTTTCTGTTACATAGAAAGGTGCTGACCCGCCGATGTCATTCATATAGGAAACGAACACCAAATCCGGGTTGCGGGATAGTACATCATTGTCTAAACGCGCAGCTCCGCCTCTGGAATTTTCGCCGCCTATACCTTGGTTGTAGAATCTAAATTGAGCGCCCGGGAACTCTGCTCGGAACCAACGAGCTACCTCAGAAGTCCAACCACCGCCGGTTGCGCCGACGTTCATTAGCCCACTGTTGTCGCTTGGCATACCACCGGCTGTGATGGAGTCGCCTAAGAAAACTACAACGATTGGGTCATCCGCACTTGTCCAAGTAGCTGCTCTTTCCAGCATATTTTCCATACGGTTATTACTACCAAGGTCAACAATGCTGGCATTGTTAGCTTGTTCTAAGGTAGCCCTTGCTGGAATACCGTTGGGGTGTGAAATCGTTATTTCTGTTACACCAGCAGCACCAGCTCCAAATAATTGCAAGCGGTTTATACCCGTCACGTCAAAACCGCGAGCAGCATTAATACCTGCCAAAATATCGTTGCTGCTGTAAACTGCTACATTGCCGGTTACTGTAGGCTCCACATGCGTCCAGTGTGCCCAACCATCGCCGCCGGAGTTAAAACCTATACCGCCGGGTGTGCCAGGGCCTTCAAAGTAGACGCGGATTTCTCCACCTGGTTGGATCATATCAAAATCGAAGATGACAAATGAGCCTTCGTGACCTACGAGGTCGGTATTGGTCAGCACCATATAATCGCCGGAAAATGCCGGTATACCGTCCCAAATAATAAATGTACCTGGTGTTGCGAAATCGTAGAATGCCCATACTGTTACGATAATTGTCTGCGTTTCAATAGCCGTCGGACCACTTCTTATTGTAGCTGTTAGATGGACGACAGCATCTTGCTGACCTTCCGCCGGGCGTACTACTGCACCGGTTGTGTAAATTACTGTGTCGTCACTTGATGCCCAAGTGATTTCAGAGCCATTTATACCAACAGTCGGCAATACCAAGTTTGTAAGAGCGATGCGATATCGGGTATTGGCATTACGGATTACTTCCCAGGTAAGCCAATCCCTGTCTTGCTGTACGGCAAGATCATCATTGGGAAGTGCTAAAACCGTAAGATTAAAGTTCTTTGTAACGGTTGCACGAGCACCGCCTATGCCTCTTCCCACGGTTACGGTAAGAATTACATCAATATCAGGGTCACCGTGCTCTGGGCGAACCAATGCACCTGTTGCAGCATTGATTGCAATATTATCGGAAACCCATGTTACATCTGTATTATGGATGCCCATTGTGGGTAGATTGAGGGTTGAACGCACTTGCGCTTCCAATTCATTGGCATTGCGGATGGTATCCCAGTCAAGTGCATTGAGCGCGAGTTGAGCATAATGTTGATTGAGTTCCATTTGTGAACGCACACCTATTAGAGCGATTCTGGTCACAGTTTGACCACCTTCATTTGCTATTAGGATACGTGCATTCGAAAGGCTGTTACCTGTTGCCGCAAGACCGGCAATGATATCTGCTGTACGGAAACGTGATGTATTCCCAGTTCTTGAAACCGCATTAAAGCCTCCACCTATTACGCCCCAACTGCCGTCAAGGAATAATAGATCAAGCGACGGAGAACCGGTATAAGTTATTTCAATATACTGGCTGTTTGCCCATGTAGCAAAGTCTGTAAAGAGTGGAGGTGTTGGGCTCAAGCCCATACCAAACTGTGCTGCTATCGGAGCCCACCACACATCGTTATCTCCAGTTAAGAAACGATTTCCTTCCCATAAAACTGGATTCGGGTTGAACTCTGGAGCAATAACCGTAAGGGTAAAGGAAACCGTGTCAGTAATCATACCCCTTGTGACTGTTGCTGTTAGGATTAGAGTAACGTCTGCATAGCCTATCTCCAGCGGGATAAGCTGCCCTGTGTGTGAAATTACTGTAGGCTCGCTGGATTGCCATGTGATATTGGTGTTGGTTCCTACTATAGTTGATGGTAGGGTAGCAAGATTTGCTATGATGTTGGTTTGCTCTACGTTTGTACCTTGGATTAACTCCCAGGTTAATGCTGCTACTGCTGCGTCAACATCATCCTGATGCCCATCGCCAACAATGGGTCTCGGGCCTGGTATATCACGCAGGGTAACTCCGTAAAGATGTATCCAGCCATTATTCGTTATCCTGATGGTTGAGAGCTGAGTATTTGGGTTTGCCGCTTCCAGTGCGCGACGGATACCATGGT
>Ga0131853_10011480_pt1 | contig 16218 bp, 13 predicted proteins | sample TergutLab28metaG_FD_92764 | JGI IMG/M metagenome (GOLD analysis project Ga0131853, IMG submission 92764) | Labiotermes labralis P1 segment gut microbial communities from Petit-Saut dam, French Guiana - Lab288 P1 (version 2) (version 2) | ecosystem: Host-associated > Arthropoda: Insects >...
ACCGACAGAGCGGCCGCCGCCGGTCGGCGAAGTTAGTGCCAACTTTTGCGGATAGGGGGGTGTCACGTGGTCAGCGCAACGGGTCCCCACAGCCGTTAATCTCTGTTTTCTAGACCTGGAGCCACTACTTTTTTCATTCAAGTAGCTCCTCAATTGACCTCACGAGGCTCAGTGGACCCCGTTCCAGACCCACTGGTAGCGCCGGGGATCGAACCCGGGACCTCTGTATCTGTAGCCAGAAACTCTGACCACTAGACCACAGAGGCGGTCTTAAACTAGGTATAGTCGTATTGTATTTCAGTTTCTGTACTGCAGTATTGGATCAGAATAAGCAGGTGCTTTGACTTCCACGGAATATATCACATTTGTCACTGATGTATGTCTCTGTCTGTATGTGTGTGTCCCCTCACAGATTCTATTAAGCGCGTCCTCGTCGACTACCACGAGAGAATCAACTCATTGGAGGATGTCAAGTTCGATCTGGAATATGCCGTTAAAAAGAAAGATTTCGAGGTAGAATTATGGTGCACTTCTACAGTTGACAACTTCTGTCTGGAGATTTACTTATTTTTTTTTAGTGATATATGTACAGGGTGTTTCATGTTTTCCTATTGTTTCTCTTTCAAGTTCATGTTACTTAGATATCTGAAGTCACAGATAATTGGAATATTTTTTAAAAAATCGAACGTGTTCGCTTGTTGTTGATTCTAAGAGCCTCGTAAATAGAGGCAAATTGTTAAATATCCGTAAATTAACTGTATATTATTTTCTTTTTTTTTACCAATTTGATGCACAAATTCTTTATTTTTAATACATTTATTACATTCCTCTACATGTTTCGAGCACTATTGTGCTCATCTTCAGGAGGACAATTGTATTAGTACAGCATCTGGTATCGTCACACTGGAAGCAAGTGGGTGGTCTAAATTACTAAAATACATACTTTATATATTTATATTTCATATATTTATATATTGTATTTTATATATATATATAAATTACTAAAATACATATTTTATATATTTATATATTATATTTTATATATTTATAAATTATTAAAAAATATATTTTATACTTATATATTAGATTGTATATATTTATAAATCACTAAAATACATATTTTATTTATTTATATATTTTTTTATGTATTTATATATTATATTTTATATATTTATAATGTACCAAAATATATATTTATATATATTTTAAATATTTATGTATTATATTATATATATTTATAAATTACTAAAATATATATTCATATACAAAATATATTTATATATTTTATATATTTATAAATTACTAAAATATATATTTTATATTTTTGTATATTATATTTTATATATTTATATATTATAGTAATTTAGTCCACCCACTTGTTTCCAGAGTGACGATACCAGATGTTGTGTTAATACAATTGTCCTGAAGATGAGCACAACAGTGGAGAATATGGTGAGTCCCTAATAATGCCAGCAGATGGCAGATGGGATTTAACTCGGCGTTTAAAGGGTTATATCTCTTGAATAGTTCAAAATATCATAGCGAACTCTCAATAAACTGTGTCTATAGGACGCGCTGATAAATCTGGAGATTATCAAAGTGTGCCTTCTAAACTTCCAGCTGTATGTTGTCTACGAACTACCGAACATTCGTATTTAACCCTTTAAAACGCGGAATTAAATCCCATCTGCCATTTGCTGGCGTTATTAGGAGCTCACCATATTCTCCACGTTAGCAGGGTAAGGGTTAAGCGTCAAAATACTCATTTTTTTGTCCTCGCCACCTCTATGTACAGTTTCGCATAGACAAACAACGGCAGCTGTATTTATTAATTTATTTACTTCTTAAAAATAAAATTACTCATGAACTTGGAATTATCATTTCCATCACAAATCTGTGTTTTTAACAATGTTTAAAGTGTAGGCTACACCTCTTGTTAGAAAGAGGTCAGATCCTAACAGACTTCTTATATTTCTCTTGGAAATCTTTTTATATCTGTTTCGTTTTTCAGATGATGGACTCGGGCATTTTAACAATGTGGTTTGCAATCAAATAACTCTTGCGTGTGGACTCTATCTATCATCAATGTTCTCTGTTTAATCCCTTTTTTAGTTATAGGTGGAACCATTTCACTAGATTTAGATATGTGTATAGTAATCAGCTACATAGCATTTTTTTTTAAATGGAATTAGCTGTTTTTTTTAGAACTGTAGTCCATATCTGCGTACTGATGTTTCCGGTATCTCACACTGGAGGTCTCTGGCTACAGCCGATACCCACGCTAACCGTAAATTTGCAGCAAACATTATATCAATTACTGTCATCCATTATAATATTAATTATGATCATAATGCTGTCCACTACCATACGCATCGTAATATATCTTCAATATTCCTCTTCTTTCTTGTAAATTGAAATTGCGCAAGGATATTGTTGATTATCTTCGGTGTCCACTTCTTTAGTTCGCAGTTACTACTACTAGAGGCCTCCAGCGTCTCTTAATATTATTCCCTTCTCAGTTCCTGATTTCCATTCGTAATCCATGATCGCTCTGCGTGAGTATAAGTAATAAAAATCACTTTCCGGAATCGAGTACTAAATACTGCATAAATAAAAGTGTAATTGTTTTAGTCCTAAAAATGCCAATTAGTCTTTAATCTCACTGTCGTCTTGTTAAATATATGAGGTGTGAATAGATTTAAAAGTAATAAATAGACGTACACAGAGAAATGACACCTCCTTGTGACAGAATTACTGCAGTATAATTACGTTCTGAATTAGTTTCCCCACATTACCAGTGCGCCAACTCAGTACAGAATTAGAACCTTTTCTATTACTGATACCCAGCGGCATTTATGACTGCAACTGCCTGTTTGCTGTCCTTCAGCTCTCCTCAGGTCTGTCATCAATGCCTACCACAACCGCATCGGAAACCTAGAGACCGAGAAATACGACCTTGAATATGAAGTGGCCAAAAAGAACTTGGAGGTGCGAGCCTGTAAGGCCCTCAGCCCACAACATGTCCACAGAGATCAAGGCGATTCTAACACAATTTTTGTCGCGGCCATATTTGATTTGCAGCCGTGTCTCTAGGAAATTTACAATAAAACTTTTTTTAAATGGCATTTGACATGTGCTTCGTGCAACACGCATAATCAAGGTTGTTAAATAATGCATTAAGATATGGAAATGAGCACTGGAAATTGTCATAGCTTATGTCTAAGATAATTTCATGCCATATTACAATAACAGCTGAAGTGCCTTTTGCCATAGTATGTGCACACGTAAATGTGTATTTAAAATGTGCATCATCAAGTGATGTCACAAGAACCGACGTGCCTTAATGTGTGCTTCTGTGCCACAAACAATTATTTGTTCCGTATCTGAATAAATTTGAAAAATAGTTAAGTTTTAATTCGGGAACTTTGCACTTAACGTAAACGCCGTCAAATTGCGTTACAATACTTGAACTCTGGGGCAGGTTTATGGATTGAGAGGCTACGCATGCGTATTGAAACCAAATCAGCCCAAATCACACGTCATGATGCAAGCGACCGGCTGATTTGGCAAGCTGGGAGAGATTTACTGTACATGGATTTAAATTAAGAAAAGATCTTTTCGTTAATTTAATCCATCTTTTTTAAAAAGAACTAAATGCATAAAGAGCATTGCAATATTAAAAAACGATCGCTTATTAAAAAAAATGCAGTACCGGTGACACATAACACAAGGGCAAAGCAAGCGTTTAACCCGAGTTTCACACTTTTTTAGAAAGCGGGCAGGAAAACCTCTTTTCTGCGTGTCGCTTGGCACTGTTCCTAACCTCGCAACTGCTTTCATTTTAAAACTGTTTTGTGTCTTGTAATCGTTTTGTGTATCAGGTACCAGTTTCCTACCTTTATATCACACCCCTTGTTCCCGACAGCTCAGTCGACTCTTCTTCGAACGTCGCTCTACTTACAGCAGATCTCATCTGTATTTATGCTTAAACTGTGTAGCTTAATTAAAGTCAGTGCGTAAACCACCTTGTTTGTACATTTCTGTAATTCAGATACGTCATAACACTTGTTACGGTTTATTAAGGTTAACTTCCTGATGCAAGTCGTTAAGAGTAAAGTTATGGCGTGCTATATTTATTAAGCATTTTACTTTGATTTGGCCAAAATTGCTTAAAACGCTTGCCATAAATGTATTGGATGTGTCGTAACTGTTTTGTACATAGTGCTACACCATTTATTACGGAAACACTTAACTCTAAGAACATTGATGCGTATTAATCAATGTGAGTATGTTTCCTGGGATACGTGTTGATCAAATGTGATCCCTTCTTCACAACGTTTAGTACAGAAGGTTCCTAAGCATGGATTAATCGGAATATTATACAATATGACACTTATCTGCTTGCAATTGCCGGACAGAAGACTGTTTAGGTCGTGTCACATGAAAGCATGCCAAGAAGCCATGTTATATCAGTGGTGCATGTCACTGAGAAAAGAAACGTCACAGGTGTAAAGGAGTAGGCCACAAGAAGGATATCTTGTGTCAATGGAAAGCAACACAGCGGAGGGAACACACAAGTGTGTTATGGAACGAGAAAAGGCAAGGCAGGAGACTACACTTGTGACTTGTGCACCTTTAAGACATGACTTTACCTGCTGGTTGTTTCCAGTGCAAAGAAAATCTTGTAAAGTGGTGTAACAGTGTGGTTTGTCGCTTGTATGCCTATAGTAATGTAAATACGTGGTTTGTTTACGGTAAAGGGTGTATAGTGTGGAGGAAAGTTCTACAGTGAAACAAAACCAACGAGCATCTTGGTAGCCGTGTAATTACAGTATCTGATGACTGAAATTATTTACGAGCTGTGTTTTTGTATTTTGTGTATGTGTGTGTGTGTGTGTGTGCGTTGGTATGTGTTGGTGTCTAGACAGACATGATTGTATGATATAGGAACCTGTAATTTAAGTGTAGGAATGAGAAGCTTAAATACTTGGCAAAACCGTTCGTATGAGAAGGCAAAAAAATGCGTGTAACTTTACGGCAGCACATGTACACAGCTTAGTTTTATTTATTTATTTTATTAAATTAGCAATCAGAATGAATACATTCTATGGGCTAATCTGGTGGCGTAGGACTATTTTGGAAGTCCTTCTAGTGACAGGATAAAGGCTCTTCCAATGAAAAGGCCCTGTCTACTTCATCTGAGGTGAATCGGTAAGTGCCTTCTGAGCCGCCGGGTGTTGTAAGTTTGCAGGAGTGGTTGCAAGAGAGCGTTGCACCGCTTAGTGAAAATACATCATGCAACATATTAGCAAATAAAATTTATGAAATAGGATGTCAGATTTAGTTCATATTAATATCTGTGTATTGCATACTTTTATTCTGTTACATCCTGCTGTTGTTTAGTACAAAAGGAACCACGGTGAGACTCAAGCCTGTATGTGGGAAATGGGTGTATTATTTTTTTATTTATTTCAATGACGATTGGTACATTTGGAATATTTCAACAATTTTTTACAGTGCTTATAGTGATGTTCAGGGGCAGTAAAACTTGCATCATACAATGCTTTATCAAAACCTGTCGACTCATACGTTTTAAGTTTGCATGTCTCAGGAACCTGACACCATAGTGTGCAACAAACTCATACCATAAACATTTTATTATGGATTTTTAAGTACAAGCAGGGTGGTTTTTATGTCTGTTCTTTCCTGGAAGCTGGATCACTCTCCTGGCTTAGTAACTATCCTCTGAAGACGACATTTCATTTGAGATCTCAACTCTGCACAAATACAATAATTTGCTGGTGACTTGGTGCTGTACATTACATTGTTGTATAGTTGCTTTAATTGTGTTTAACTGTTTTATTGCTTTTTAAAACATATATTTTCACTGATATGTATGTTTCTTTGTTTCTTCAATAGCACAGTTTGGCTGAACTTCTTTCCACAACTAACCGACAGTTTCTCTGGGTTTTTCTCAGTTCTGAGGAAGGATTGTGTCGCTTGTAGGAATGAGGTTTCCACTGGCCCTGTCTCATATTCTGGTGTATCGTAACACGTAGTTTTTAGGTTAACAGATACTTCGGTTACCATCAACCTGTACATGGATGTTAAGGTGACTGTTACCTGTCCGTATTTTGCCGTATATGCAGCCATCTTGAAAGGCGTATGATTTATGCAGATTACAAGAATATTTAAAATATGGCGGCGAATTGGGCCACATGTGGTTTGAGATGTGCGGCAAGGCCAGTGTGTGAAATCTCTTCACAAAGCATTGCTCATTACGTCTAACCAGATACTCTAATTCTTGTCTTGCGTCCTTCTTCATCTCTTTCTCTCTTGTTTTAGCGGAACTCCAAACTATTTGCAAGCAATATTGGAACAAAATTTACATATTAGAGGGTGATAAATGGGAACTAGAGAGAATAAGTAAATTGAAAGAGTTTGAGGTAAAGAAAAGGGCTATTTTGTGCGAGTGTTTCATTCATCATTGCTCTAACGTTATAATTTTTTTGTTGTTCATTTGCCCCATCTTCTCTGTGTTCCCAAAGACCTTAACTGTAATGCATGATAATCTCGCTGACATTCTTCAGTTTCCCCCAATTCCCCTGTTTTGTCCACAAGTCCTGTTCCAGCTTACTTTACAGATCTGACATGTCATTTTTTTTATTTTTTTTTTATACTGAATTAGGATACTAATATTTCATTCTTTTTCCATTGCTAGGGCTGTTTTTTTGACATCTGTCCCTAAAGGGCAGTACATCAAATGACTGTAATTCATCTACACATAGAAAGATGTGCAGTGGCATTGTGTAAACAGCCATACTTTCACATTCGGACAGAAATTTAAAACATTTTGCTGGGTCTATACGTTACTAGATTTGTCAGAAAAGAATGTAGAAAGAATCTTGGTTATTTTTTTGGTATAATGTGACACAAAGAATTCTTGTAAATATTTTAGTGTATTTTAAAGATCTGTAAATACTTATAAATACCACAAAAGTGAGTTCAGAAGGCCAAAACTCTTGAATTAATTTAAATTACTAAGTATCATTAGCATTGGAAATATGAGATAATGATGAATTACAGTTGGCTGGCCTGAGATTCTTGGGTGATTGCACCGTGTCAAGTGCAAAAACGGCATGCTACAGCTTTGCTTAACACAGAGTAATGCCCCAAGAAGCTACAGTAAATCAGAGTGTGCAATAAGTAGTTTCACTTGCCTATATTTATTCTTTTAGATCAACTGAAGAAAATCATCAAGGAGTATTATGACCGTGTATATCTATGTGAGGGTCAAAAATGGGATTTGGAACATGAAGTGAGAAAGAGGGACTGGGAGGTATGGAGATAAGGACGAGTGTGGGCTGAATTCCAATGGCCCTACCCCACGTTCCTCCTGTGTGAAGTGGAAGGAATATTGGCATTTGGCTACACTCCTTTGATTTTGAGTTTTCCCCACAAACGATAGCTTGTTTCTTTATGGAGAAGTCTGTAAACGCCTGGCCAGCCCTGGCCGAACGTTTGCATACTTCCGCGAAATTGAATCCGCAATTCTTACGTTTATCGCGGTCGTTAATAAAGAGGAGCAACTGTCTAAAGGGAAGATAACTCAAGACACTAAAGAGTAATGAAAGAAACTGATGTTTATTGGACCGTGCATCATTGTGATAACTGAAGAATAGAAAACCAACTAGATGCCACTTCTTATTTTATTGTACTTCTTATAGGCTGAACATGTTTCGGATACTGCTATGCCCATCATTAGGAGCTCATAACTATGCTGTTGATTACCACATTGGTCGTCTCGTTCTTGGTTTGCTGTATGTTGGAGGTAAGGTGCGGTTAGGCTGGAGTAGTGTCTGGGCTGCAGGCCTGACTGCACCTAACCTCCAACATACAGCAAGCCAAGGTATGTACAGTTTAAGATTCACAACACTAAGTAACACTAACAACACATCAAATTACCAATCCACTAATGAAACACACTACACACAACAGAACACTACAATCACCACACATAAAAGATCACAACTATTAATATTAACAGAAACACATTACCAGCTACAACCAAGCGACAAAGAACTTCACACCGAACACACACAACTAAGAACCATAATTTTACATTAACGCTACCCCCTCAATCTTTACAGAACGAAACGACCAATGTGGTAATCAACAGCATAGTCACGAGCTCCTGATGATGGGCACAGTAATGCCCGAAACATGTTGAGCCTATAAGAAGTACAATAAAGTAATAAGTGGCATCCAGTTTGGTCTTTTATTCTTCAGAAATGAAAGATCCTGTCCAGGTTAATACTTAGTACATGCCCTCCATTTCATAACCTGGACATTCTGGTATGAAGTGCTTCACTTTATTCAATTGTAAATGAAATATAAAAGGGTTGACCACCCCACCCAACACCCCCTTCCTCACCAACTCAATAAATGTAACATATCATTAAGCAGTACATTGGCTTATGGCACGACGCTGTGCCCAGCAATCTAAACTTGGCGCATGTCCCAAATGCAAATGCTATTCCTGTCCTCAATTAATCTTGGCACAGATTAAACTGAATATATTAAACTGTAAGTGTAAATAATGTATTGAATGCTCCTTTATACAGAAATGTGCAAGCTGACAGGGCTGGTTAGGCAGTCACCCTGTAATGTGCACCCTTGTACATACAAACATACGTACCTGTACTAATTTACATACCATAATGTGATCCTTTGTAAACAAGGCAATGAAGAATGTTGTAAAATTAGATGTAGTATATTATATTTTGTCCTTTGTGGTGCAAATTCCTTTGCAGAATCTGTACCTTCTTATATGCCTGCTCCTCAATTGGGCTCCTTCCCAACATTATCATTTTAAATATGTCTAACTTGACATTAGTATCCTGCTCTTCTTTTATGGGTTACCTTGTGACCCTGGGGTCAGCCCTTTTCTTATGAAGTACATTAAGGACTGTTACACCATGACTAAATTGTGTTCAACCCCATAGAGAGATGTTCAAACAGTGTATGTTGCTAGACGCTGCATTTTATGTCGTAGTGTAAGACCACACGTAGATGGCTGGCATTAACCTGGCCTGCAGTCTCTATTTCCCTCACCTTTCGACGGTATCAACACTCCCCACCTTATTTCTGGCTTTGTACCTTCACTATCAGTTCCATATTAATGTTACCCCACTGCACGTACGTATCTTGTGACACTCCACTTTAATAATAGGCACGTATGCTCCAAATTCTGCACCATTTGTTTGTGTTTTATTTCTTTGACCCTGCTGACATTATTTTTGACGCTTAAACACTGCCAGAGCTTCGTATAACATTTGATGTCATTTAAACATTTAGTGCATTGTGTCATATGGCTTCTAACTTCAGGTCTGCATAGAAGTTACATTTCCTTTTGTTATCACTTGTGGTTTGGAAGTCCTGTAACTTTTATAACATCCATGGATTTTACTGATCTTTATGTAGCCCTGCTTTTTAACACCGTACAAAGTAGCCAATAGATTTCTGATACGGTTGAAAGTGTCCAGAAAATATGTAGGTAATGGTCTTGAGGATGCGAAAGGCAAGCACAGGGCTGCATGTTTCTCATAGCTGTATATACGTTTTTGAGCGACTAACCCACTTTGTTTATTTTATTTTTGTTTTGCGTTTGTCTTACTTGCATTATTAACCTGCTAGTTTGTTTATTTGGACAATCTCTTTATTTACGATCAGATCAGTGTCATTATTCTGTTTATCTAGCTATATGTTTCATCAATTTTTTTTTTTTTTTTTTTGTTCTAAAGAAACGAAGTCCCTCACTGATGTGCACCTAAGTATGGCACTTCATATGTTTTGAATGTTGAATTCTCTAACAGTATGTGTAATGCGGTCCGTCCCATCTAACATTTTCAGGAAAAATGTCACGTGGAAGCCATCTTGTGATTTCCAACTGTTCCCGAAAGATTTTCGTATTGTCTCATTGGGGATGCATTTTTTTTGGTCTCACCCTCAACTCTGCACTTCATATTCCAAGTCCTTTTGTACAACAGATGTACCATCGTCATGTTTCGTTCAAAGCAAGTGCCATGCTGACTGTACTTCGCACCAAATCCCGAACCCTGTGCATAGTCTGTGTTACCGGATGCGCCTGCACACTCTTGGTTCAGTGTTCAGTCACAATAACATGCCGTTAGATGCGGACTGCAGGCGATGTCGTGCAGTGCAAACAAGTGTATGTGCTCATGCTAGGTGCTACTGGTTGCATCATGCTCCCCTGCTCCCATTCCTAGCTCGTATTGTGACAACGATATCCAGCAGTAGCCCTGCATAATGTTTCTAATTACAGCGTTATGGGTTTTACTACTTAGAGTCTCAGAGATGTTGCAAAAAAATTAATAATGTATGCGTTTATACTGTCAGCTGTCATCACTTCATGAATGTTTTGATATAGTGACCCAAAATTAAACCATAGCAGAAATAGTTACAATGATTTCTGTACTTAACATGCCCACATTATTTGGCGTTCATGTGACCATGCATCGTGACAAATTCTTATAATAAAATCAACTACATGCATGAATTTCTCAAATTTATTTTTGGAATGAAACTCTACACGTTTCAGGCAGTTCCTCTGTCCATCATCAGGAGTTTTTCACTGTACACACAGCAGTGGTATGGTGGACAGAGGAACTGTCCAAAACATGTACAGTTTCATTCCAAAATTAAATTTGAGAAATTAGTGCATCTAGTTGATTTCGTTATAAGAAGAATGTCTACATTACACATTTGTTCACAAATTAAGCTTGTACGTATCAAATTGCAACACATGAGATTTCCGGCACCATGTGAATGAGGTCTGCGCTCATGTTCATTTTGTGGGGCTGTTTAACCTCACAGCACCCTCAGGCAACTCTACCTCTTCCTCTTCTTCCCCCCCCTTCACTTTCCACTAAACCTATTGGCTAGCATCACATTCTCTGAGAACCAGTCACTGCCCACAACATTACATAACTGTATATCTAAGTATTCGTGACATTCTTCTTCGACTGCCCACTGCTGGTGTTAGGACCTATAGTTAGCCCTGTAACGTCGCTAACCGACCGCTAATCCACTCTGTGTAAAATCCTGTAAGAGTGCAGATCTCAAATTGCAAAATTCTGACAAACAGGTTGCAAGCTTAGCATCATCACTAATTATGACTTTTTTTGGGTCTGAGGGCATAGATATTGAACATAATTTTGTGGGCAATTAAATAATCCCCCCCCCCCCCATTTTAGTTCCAAATTATCTGTTTGCAAGAACTGAGGTTCTCATGGTAGTGACTCTAAAAAAAAATCCCTTATCATACAGGTAGAGCAGTACGTTCCTTCCGAATGTCAGTAAATTTTTGGTACACTACACAGCTTTGCATCCCAGAAGTCGGTATTTCTAAATTCATTACTTCACTCCAAAGATATTTGAATAAAGGTCCAATACGCGTAAGATTCACTCCGAAGATGTTCATTTTGCACGAAAGATTATGTAACAGTCACAATTATTGTGCACCAACTGATGAGTTTTAGTGCTTGAACCTTTGACTTCTAATAAAACAGTTACAATAGTTTATGCACAGACTTACGGACGTACTGCAAGCGTAGCCCCATGTCTGGCCATAAATTTGCGACGTTGAGAAAGGAAAGACCTGCGATGTGACTAATGCTTTCCCTGAGCCAGTATTAAAGACATTGTTAAGCTTTCTCCTAGCACAGATATTGTACTGAATGCAGATATACTAATCATGGCTGCGAAGATTATTCTTTCCTGAGCCGTGATTCTGTTCTCATGTATAAACATGGCCGTTTACCTCAGTGAGTATATTAAAATGCTACATGTTGAGAGATTTGATAGGCTTTGGTATTTCAGAAGATGGAAGCAAATGGACACCAAAGAGATAGTCTTGGTGAATATTTCTCGGAATGTCTTCCAGGTGAAGCAGCAGAAAGAGCAGTGAGCGTAAAACATATTTTGTTGTCGTATTTTGGACAGAAATCTGGGGAACTTTTTACTCTATATTGCTGCATTCATTTCAGTCTTGATCTTCGCTTTTTGTTAACCACACCAACAGGAAACTGTTTTAAAATTGCAGTTATATTTTAACTATTTGGTTCAAGTAGTTTTAATTCTTTATATTTTCTGGGCTAGATGTTCAAATTGTTCCAGTTTTAAGCAACTGAAAAACGAGTACATAAGCTTGTTCACCCTTTACCATTCTCTCTGCTTGTAGACAGCATCCTAATGTTTATTGTTCTTGCTCTCCAATACTTAATTTTGTATTGCAAATGTAGTGAACACACTGTCCGGCATCTCTCTGATGTCTCCTTGCAGCTGTTTTTCAACCATCAAGTAACAGTTATATTAGCTGTAATCCTCACCAACAAAATGCTAACAGTTTGGTCCATCTTAAAAATCTTCCTGTTGATACAACTGCCATAGATATAACTCTTGGAATTCTGTAGTGTTGCTGACCACGTATCTCAGTATATTTATCTCAGTAATTAACCAACTTGATGCACAAAATTTTTGTTTTACAATAAGTTTATTTCATGCCTCTACATGTTTCAAACACATGTGCTCGAAACATGTACAGGCATGAAACAAACTTATTGTAAAACAAAAATTTTGTGCATCAAGTTGGTTAATTACTGAGCTAAATCTTGGAATTCTGTTGTTTTCTGAAGTGGACAGTGCAATTTTTGTAATTAACCCTTCTGTGAAGTGCCAGGGAGGAATTTTTCCCCATCCACAAAACAATCTTAAAAGTTTCTTTCTTCAGTATATTCAGGACGAGATCCCATAGACACCATATGTATATAATGCCTCACCTGATGTGTCCTGGCAGATAATTCATGTGAGCAGGAAATAATTCTTTGCATCCATTGTGTTTGAAATATGTCTGAGTTCCTAGCTATTAATATACTATTTTAAAATGTATATATGTATATATATATACAAAGCATGAGCAGTCAACATGTTAAATACATTATTGCTAGTAAACATTTGATAATATTAAAAAAAGACCTCACTTTGCACTCTCTGCTTTTATACAGTACCGTGTCGGCGTGTCTGTGCGCTCAAGTTCCGCGCCGGTTAGCTATGTGTCCTCCTTCTCCAAGCCGTCCTTGTCCAAAACACACCACAGTACATTTTTCTTAGTGTCATGTATTTGATGACTTTTTATTTACAAAATTTAATACTGTGTCATTAGTGGAGTGCTGGGGTGTGCATGGATAATGATTTAACACTGGAAGTAATGGATGTAACATGTGTAAATTTCAGCATGGATTTTTTCATGTTTGCATGCTGTTACTGTTTTTAAATTTGTTAATGTGTAAGATACAATGTTTTATTGTGAGGTCAGATAACTTTCTGTATAAATATCTTAGCATGCCTGACATTGTGTGTCATTTAGCAGATATCATGAACACTTGGCATGTATTACAGCGTAGAGTGGTAATTCCACACTAATGTTTCGGGACAACCCATCGGTCCTATCTTGAAGGGTCAAGTAGTCCAGAAAAAAAACATCTTAAAGACTCCTTGATGGAATGGTACGGAACTACCACCCTATGCTGCATAAGATCCCAGAAGAGTGCAGATCTCATGTATTACATAAATTACACAGTGGTAAAATTCATCAGTAATTTTTGTGTATATTATCTGATACATCAGTTTGAATTAGCACGTAAGGCAGAATTTTGTTCCCAAATGTCATAATCAGTTTAACAACAGCAGCCACGTGCTCAGTAAATACGAATCAGGATATGGATATTAGACCAAGTCGTCTCAGTGTTACTCCGTTGTCAACTGGTGAGTCCTCTGGCTGTCTTAATGTGGACTGAAAGCTGTCTTGAAAACGTGGGAAGCCAAACATTGACACATCGATTCAGGCTTCAGAAGAACGAGAAGGATATCAGCTCTTCTTTGTGCTTATCCAAAGAGACCACAGATTGCAGCCATTTTGTGTTCACTTCATGTCCAGACATGAAAATTTGACAAACATGCAAGTTTGTGAAAGCAGTAGTTCAGTTAAAAATTCCTTTGGGTTATTTCTTTTGTGTACAGTTGTTCATGAAATTTGAGATGGACACACATGCATGATATTTCTTTAGTTGAAAGGAAATGTATTAAAGATATTATAGTAGATGGGCTGTGTGCACAGCAGAGTGCCATTCTAATTCTTATAATGTCATTCCAACAGATCTCTGACCTGAGTAGCCTCGTGAACAACCTTCCAGGTAAATTGTAAGTATACATTGTTTTGGTTTTTGGTTATTTTTAAAGTTAATGATAATTCCATCATAGAAAAGAACACATACATAATGGAGCCATTTTATGTTTGTCCCCACATATTTTTTTATTGTTTTGATTTTTTTCACATACATAATGGAGCCATTTTATGTTTGTCCCCACATATTTTTTTATTACTTTGATTTTGTTCACTTACATAATGGACCCATTTTATGTGTATCCCCACGTATTTTTTTACTATTTTGATTTTGTTCGCATACATAATGGAGCCATTTTATGTTTATCCCCACATATTTTTTTTATTATTTTGATTTTTTTCACATACATAATGGACCCATTTTATGTGTATCCCCACATATTTTTTTTATTATTTTGATTTTGTTCGCATACATTATGGAGCCATTTTATGTTTATCCCACATATTTTTTTTATTATTTTGATTTTTTTCACATACATAATGGACCCATTTTATGTTTTTCCCCACATATTTTGTTATTATTTTGATTTTGTTCATTGGACAATCAGTTTCCATTGGTTCTAGTAACTGGTTTTAATCTTATGGAGCAGAACAAACCTGTCTGCAGTTTTATGTTGTAATTGTATGTGATATTGGCTTAATGGTTTGTGTTTCATTACAGCAAACTTTCTTCCTCGGTGTGTGTACACTCTCCACTCTACATTAGTCTGTTATTGAATTAGACTGTTCTCATGATGTGACGTTCAGGTGACCGTGCATCTTGATAAATTCTTATAATAAAAGCAACTAGATGCACTAATTTCTCAAATTTATTTTTGGAATAAAGCTCTACATGTTTCAGACAGTTCCTCTGTCCATCATCAGGAGTCATCTGTCAGCAAACCTGTATGACCTATACCATTGCTGTGTGTACAATGAAAAACTCCTGATGATGGACAGAGAAACTGTCTGAAACATGTAGAGTTTTATTCCAAAAATAAATTTGAGAAATTTGTGCATTTATTTGGTTTTATTATGAGAATGTTCTGATAATGTACAACTGGCACAAAGCCTAATGCTGTTACTTGTACAGATTATAATGCAACTGACTCTGTTCTGCAGCCAAAAGCCGGCACTGAAGAAGGTGTCCAAGTATGAGAACAAATTCGCCAAGTTGCAGAAGAAGGCAGCTGAGTTCAATTTCCGAAACCAGCTGAAGGTTGTCAAGAAGAAGGAGTTCACACTTGAGGAGGAGGACAAGGAGGTCAGTGCTATACACCATGATGACACACATGCACACACACACACACATGTGCACACTGACATGGCTCATAATGAATGATCAAGATTTCCTGTAGAGAAGTTCCTTGGAATCCTTAACAGTTACTGGGAAATTGTAGAGACTCTTCACACTCTGCCTTCAAAAGCACGTACAAGTTAAGGCCACATGGAGAGGTCTGTATTCAGCTTATGAATATGTTAATCAATTATTACACTTCATAGCGGCCATGCATTAAAAACTGGACTCCATTCAAATATCATAAGCAAGAAGGATGATTCCTCTCTCACCAGCCCATCAGAGTCTCCCATCCATTTCTTGTAGGAAGAGAAGAATGTTATTTGTCGAAGGACAAGCCTATTTACTCATAACATGACAGATTGATGCCCTGTCCCTAAAAAGGATCACTTTTCCCAGAGTGTGCACTGGCCATGGGGTTGCCTGTTCCTGTTGGTCTCGTATAGTAGCCTGTCTCTCCCTCCATCCATGGTGTTGACCAAGTCACCCTTCCCATACTTCAATGACATGGCCACATCTACCCTAACTCACTTTGATGATGAAGATGGAGGTATATAATGTTAATAAAAATCCAACCAGATGCAACAGTATGCAGATATTTATTTACTGCAAAGTCATTCTACATGTTTCGGGTGTCACAGCACCCATCATCAGGAGTACTAAAAACTGTAACCGCAGC
>Ga0131853_10011481_pt1 | contig 16218 bp, 14 predicted proteins | sample TergutLab28metaG_FD_92764 | JGI IMG/M metagenome (GOLD analysis project Ga0131853, IMG submission 92764) | Labiotermes labralis P1 segment gut microbial communities from Petit-Saut dam, French Guiana - Lab288 P1 (version 2) (version 2) | ecosystem: Host-associated > Arthropoda: Insects >...
AACCTTATCACTGTTTCACTCATGCAATGGATGCATTTTACCGCTATTTCTGCCATATACTCACCCCTCAAAACAAGTATAACACAGTCCTTATTCCAAAACAACTACTTTAGAACATGACCTTTTTTGTAGCGCCCCTTGACGACGGATTGCGCTGAAGCATTGATATTGCTATGTATTCCCATGTTCCACAAACGGGCATGACACCAGTGACAAGAAGAATAGCCACTGCTGAGAAAGATAGGCACATCACGTTCCCTAGCCTCTGCAAAAGCGGCGGGGCTCCAAGTGTGCCAGTGGATGGGATTATCTGCATGTTGCAACAGATAGGGCGAAGCGGAATTGGCTAGTCTATTTGATATTTTTGTTTGATTGTCCATTTTAAATCACGTCCTATGTTTTTTACTCTGCTGATAGCGTCTCTTTCTCTTCGTCATCGTATACGCTCCAATTCTTAGAAAAACCTTAACTTTTCCAAAGCCGAAAGTTTGATTTTTATTGATAAACTATCTCCCAACCTGAAAAAGTTAGGAGACAGTTTATCATGCGCAGAAAACAAAGAAAATCAAAGAGGATTTTACCTATCGTTTTTGTATTTGCAATACTGGCAGTGGGACTTTATGTCTTTGCGATAGCAGCTGGCGGTGACGGAGAGGGCATACGAGCGGACAGGACAGTGACAGCGTCCGATCCAATGCATCTAGCCCTTGGAGAAGCCTCAAGTGCGGTGCATCTTTCGGATTTTCCCGCATTTACCAGCCCAGTTCACATCGACCAGATCACAGACACGCAATATTTGAAACTCGTAAACCGAGACCACGCCGTCGCAGTCCCCGTGCGGGACACACAACTGGTCACCGCCTGGCCGGACATGCCCGCGCGAACCACCTACGTAACACTACACCAAACGGCATTCTATGCCATGCGAGCACTCTTTGCAGCGGCAAACAATGCAAATGTTGGCAGTCTCTTCATCGCAAGCGGCTATCGCAGCCATGCAGAGCAAAGCGAGCTCTATGCAAATGCCCCAGACCCCGCCTATGTCATGCCCCCGGGACATAGCGAACACCAATTGGGACTAGCCGCCGATATTTTGCTGGGGGATGATACAACTAGCATGAGAGGATCTCCCGCAGCAGCATGGCTGGCAGAAAACGCCCCGGAATTCGGATTAATTCTCCGCTACCCGGAAGAGAAGCAGGACATCACAGGCGTCCCCTACGAGCCTTGGCATTTCCGCTATGTCGGACGCATACACGCTTGGTACATGGCAGAGCGTAGCTTTGTACTGGAAGAATATATCGCATACTTGCAAGAGCGAGACGGCTTTCAGGTAGACTTTGATGGAAAAACCTACTATGTCTTGTATCAGCGGCCGGAAAATGGTATGATTTTCGTACCGGAAAATTTAAACTTCTGGGTCTCTTCCGCCAATACCGGTGGATATATTGTCACAGCATGGAGGTGATGGCGTGGAGTACACCGTACTCATTTGCGATGATGATGCAGACATTTTAGCAGCATTGGAAATCTATTTAAAGCAAGAGGGCTACACAGTCATCCGCGGGCAAACAGGGCTAGAGGCCATCGAAGCTGTAAAAAACCAAACTGTTCACCTCATCTTGCTCGACGTGATGATGCCGGAACTAGACGGCATTGCCGCCGCCGTGAAAATCCGCGAAACCAGCAATGTCCCCATCCTCTTTCTGTCAGCGAAAAGTGAGGACACAGACCGCGTCCTCGGTCTAAACATGGGCGGGGACGACTATATCACGAAGCCCTTTAATCCCGTAGAACTAATGGCCCGGGTCAAAGCCGCCCTGCGCCGTTACTCTCGCCTAGGTGGCTTAGAGGAAGCTGCGCAAAGGGTAGCAGACGCCAACGTGTATCAAACCGGCGATCTCATACTAGACGACAATCAAAAACGTGTTACAATAGGCGATGAAGAAGCCGCCCTGACAGCTTTAGAATATAACATCCTAAAATTTCTCATGAGTAACATGGAGTGCGTATTCTCCTCCGGGCAAATTTACGAAGCAGTTTGGGGCGAACCCGCCTTTCATGTGTCGAAGACCGTGTCTGTGCACATTCGGCATATTCGCGAGAAAATCGAAATCAACCCGAAAGAGCCTCAGTATCTGAAAGTGATCTATGGACTGGGCTACAAGGTGGCGCGGCATGATTAAAATTCTTTGTCATCCCATCACAAAGCTCCTTTTGTTTATCGGTGGATTTTCCTCTGCAATCTTAATACTTCGTGCAATCAACCTCACCTTTGATCGCGCGGTGTCATTTGCCATCGACCAAACCACCCTTATGCAACAAGCGCTTCATGTGGGCGTTTTCTATGGACAGGGCTTTGTGCTATTTGCTTTCCTGTTTAGCGTCTGCACAGGGCTTCTGCTCGTTTCCGTTTGGAAGACAAAGCCGAAAAAACAAAGGACAAAGCCCCTCAACCTTTGGCGGAATCTTGATTTTTTCTTACTCGTCATTTTAGCATCGCTGATCGCGCTGTTTGCCCTTGTCGGTTTGCGTCTGTTCTATGCCCCGGGCAGTGCGCATTTCCGCATCCAACTTTACGAAATCTTGGGTCTGCCGCTCATCGCCTACACAGCCGCAGTCTTTACCGTGACCGAGCTTGTAGCACGAATTCGCGATAAAGATGTCCTACGCACATTATACTGGCTTCGCTTTTTCCGATTATATCCTGTTTGGAAACCCCTAGGATTGCTCCTATCCCTGCTCCTAGTCGGCAGCGTGATTGTGCTGGTTGCAACGACCCAAGAGATAGTCGCGCGAGTTACCTTTGATCCTTGGCCTGCGCACAACTTCAGAATTGCCATGATTCCCTCCGCTGTACCGCCGGAACTTCTACTATCCTTTTCCCTGCTTACACTGATTTCCACCACCTATTTTGTGACCTTTGCCCTCAATCTCTCTGCCAAATACGCCGAGGCCAGCGCCGAAAAAGTCCGCGCGGAACAGTTTAAGAGTGAGCTTATAACCAATGTGTCCCACGACATTAGAACCCCCCTCACAACGGTAGTCAACTATGTAGACCTACTCAAAAAACTTCCCCTAGAGGGAGACGCGGCAGAATATGTCTCCGTCCTAGACAGAAAAGCCGATCGGCTCAAAATGCTCATTGAAGATCTGATAGACGCATCCAAGGCAGGTACAGGCAATGAAGAAATCGTAATGCAGACCGTAAACCTAAGCGAAATCCTAGGCCAAATAGCAGGCGAATTTGAAGATAGCTTTATTGCCGGAGACTTAACTCTAGTTCTTACCCAGCGGTCAGAACCCGTTTTCATAAACGCCGACAATCGGCATCTATGGCGCGTATTGGAAAACCTGTTCTCCAATGCCTCCAAATACGCCCTCCCCGGCACACGCGTATTCGCGGAAATCACCCTGCGTGGGCAGGATAGCCCCATGTTCACTCTAAAAAACACCTCCCTCGCTCCCCTTGACTTATCAGGAGACGCCCTAACCGAACAATTCATCCGGGGCGACCGTGCCCGGCAATCAGAGGGTAGCGGTTTGGGCTTGTATATTGCAAAAAATCTGGTAGAATTAATGGGTGGCGTGTTCCGCATTCACATAACAGGCGACCTGTTTGTTGTTGAGATAGAGTTTTGTAACCACAAAGGAGAAAACAAATGAACAAAAGAAGCAAAAGAGTTTTGAGTTTCATACTGGCAATCGTCATGGCCTTCGGCCTATTGCCCATCACAGCCCTTGCAGCGGAGGAAGCCGTAGAACCCATGGCAAACTTCCCCTTCCACGATGTGAGCATCAGCGACTGGTTCTTCCCGGCTGTCCGGTTTGTAAACGCAAACGGTGTCATGTCCGGCACAACGCCCACCACATTCGCACCCAACGAGAACTTCAGCCGCGCACAAGTGGTGGCGACCCTATTCCGCATACACCACGGCAGAGCAGCAAATGCCAGCGACAGCAGGACAACGCCATTTCAAGATGTCCCCACAGGTCAATGGTTTGCTCCTTACGTCTCTTGGGCATATCATAACGGCATTGTAGAGGGCATCACGGAATATCACTTCGCGCCTTTGGCGAACGTAGACAGACAACAGTTTGCCACCATGCTATTCCGCTTTGCGGATCGGATGACAAACAGGGACACAACAGTGCGGCAAGGCCCGCAGTGGAACAGCTTCACAGATCGGGGCGAAATCCAAAGCTGGGCGGTAAACGCATTGACCTGGGCGAATTATCATGGCTTTGTGCAAGGCAGAACTCCCACAACAATCGCGCCAAGAGGCACTGCAACCCGGGCAGAAGCAGCGACCATGCTCACAAGATTCATGGGCGGCAATGCAGACCCGCTGCCTCCGCAAAGAGTAAACATCGCAAACATGATGGGCGTACGCTTTGACACGGTACGGCATCAATTCGGCCATTTCACAGGTACAGGAAACCATGAGCTGTGGAGAACGTATCGCTTTGCCAGCGGCATATTCGTCGGCGTGAATAGCAGTGGCATGATCGCAAGTATCCAAGTGGACTACACCAATCGCGGCGGAAACATTGTGTTCCACTATAACGGAATTGACCACACATCCACACGCCACAATATCAGAACCCTGCTTGGTGAACCCACTGTCTCAGACGGAATTTCCTACGCCTATTGGCTAAGCGGACAGATACTCACAGGCCCTGTGCTCAATTTTATTTTCGATAGCCAAGCAAACGACAGGGTTTCGGTCATTATGTTTTCTCATGTGGGGTAAGACCTAATCTAAATCATAAGAAACAAAGGCACGGCTTAAAATAGCTGTGTCTTTGTTGTGTATAATGTTTTGCATAGACAAATACACCCAAATTTGATAAAATAACAAAACATGCCCACAATAGAAATGGAGGAGGTATCCGAATGGAAACGCGCATCCTGCTCATCGTGAACCCCAAGTCCGGCAAGGGTCGTTATCGGACGGAGATCTCACATATTTTAGAAGTGCTTTGCAGTGGCGGTGCATCGGTACACATGTATATGACAAAGTACCCCGGTCATGCCCGGGAAATTGCCGGCCGTGAAGCGGAAAATTACGACATCGCCGCCTGCATCGGCGGAGACGGCACACTGGGCGAGACCATAGCAGGGCTCATGGAACTGGAAAACCGCCCGCCCGTGGGCTATATCCCCATGGGGACAACAAATGACGTAGCCACAACCTTAGGTTTACCCAAAGACCCCATGCGCGCGGCAGAGGTCATGCTAGAGGGCAAACTCATCCCTCTTGACGTGGGTCGATTTGCAGGTGACTATTTTACCTACATCGCGGCTTTCGGCGCATTCACAGAAGTTTCCTATCAAACACCCCGAGAAAATAAAGAAGCCTTGGGGCATCTTGCTTATGTCCTGGAGGGTGTCGGACGCTTAACAAAAATCACCCCCCGCAAGCTGGTAGTGGAGTACGATGACCACGGCCGCATAGAGGGCGAGTTCGCCTTTGGCGGCGTGACCAATACAACCTCTATCGCAGGGCTGTGGAAGCTAAAGCCCGATCAAGTCGATTTAGCAGACGGCGCCTTTGAAGTCATCCTGGTGAAGCATCCCAGAAACTTGTTAGACTTAAACGCCATCTTCATGGATATCGTAACGAAGAAAGAAGATTCAGAACACGTACAAATTTTCAGCGCGAAAAAGGTACGCTTCCTCTTTGAAGAACTCGTCCCATGGACGCGTGACGGCGAAGCCGGCGGCGAACACAAAGAGGTTGTACTGGAAAACATCAATCCCGGCGTGCAGATATTTGTCCCACGTGAGGAGGTCTAGTAGATGCACATAAATATATTAGCAGTTGGCGATGTGGTCTCGAAAAGCGGTCTGGACTGTTTAAAACGCCGTCTGCCGTCCATCGTCAAGATGAAAGGCATCGACTTCACCGTAGTCAACGGCGAAAACGCGGCAGTCCTCGGTATCACCCCGGATATGGCGGAAGAGATATTTGACATAGGCGCGGATGTAATCACCCTAGGCAACCACACTTGGGCAAAGCGGGATATCGTTCATTATTTGGACGACGCACCCAACATCATCAGACCCCACAACTTCGCCCCCCAAGTGCCGGGGAATGGCTACACCATACTGGAGCGGGACTTCGGCACGGTGATGGTCATAAACCTAATCGGACGCTGTAGCATGGAATTTGGGCCCGACAATCCATTCCTAGCAGTAGACAAACTGCTCAAAGAGCAAACGGCAGATATCATATTAATAGACTTCCACGCCGAAGCTACAAGCGAAAAACTCGCCTTGGGCTATCATCTGGACGGCCGCGTCACAGCCGTATGGGGTACACATACCCACGTGCAAACCTCAGACGCACAAATACTGCCGGAGGGCACAGGCTATGTAACCGATGTGGGCATGACAGGCCCGGCGCGATCCGTTTTGGGTATAAAGCCGGAACAGTCCATTAACATGTTTCTAGGCAGCGTCCGCGAACGCTTTGAACCCGCCCCCGGCGGCTGCAAGCTGGAATGCGCCGTATTCACAGTAGATACCGAAACAGGAAAAACCACAGAGGCGGAGGTGTTACGCATCCATGATTAAACTCTTACACGCCGCAGATTTCCATCTGGACTCCCCCTTTGAAGCCCTGCCCGAAGAAAAAGCGGCAGAACGGCGGCGAGAACAAAGAGCCATGCTTGATAAAATCGCAGAGCTTGCAAACAAGGAACAAGTAGATGCTGTACTCCTAGCCGGGGATCTCCTAGACAGCGACAAAAGCTACTACGAAACAGGGGAAGCCCTAAAACGCGCCTTTGGCGCAATCAAAGCCCCCATATTTATAGCCCCCGGCAACCACGACTACTATCACAAAAACGCCCCCTGGGCGGCCTTGAAATTACCAAAGCATGTACACATCTTCACCGCAAACATGCCGGAGGCGGTAGAACTGGCCGGAAAAAACACCCTCATCTGGGGCGCGGCATTCACCGCAAACAGGTCACGGGGATTATTAGAAAACTTCCCCGATCTCCCGGCGGACAAGCGCAACCTTATGGTACTTCACGGCCAAGTGGGTAGCACAGAGGAGAGCTATAACCCCATGTCGCCCCGGCAGATCGCAGACACAGGCCTAGACTATCTGGCCTTAGGTCACGAGCACAGCTATTCCGGCCTACAAAAAGCAGGAGATACATACTACGCCTACGCCGGCTGCCCCGAGGGACGCGGATTTGACGAACTCGGCCAACGCGGCGTCATCATCGCAGAAGTGGATAAAGGAAAAGTACGGGAACGCTTTGTTCCCCTAGGCGGACGGCAATATCACAAGCTGGAAGTAAACCTACAAGATAAAAAAGAAGCAGAACAAGCGATTGTAGAAGCCCTACCGTCAGACACAGCCAGAGATATTTACCGCATCACCCTTGTGGGTGAATTTGACGATAGCATAGACGAAGAAGCCCTCGCCGAAAAACTGGGCGGCCGCTTCTTCCATCTCACCATCCAAGACCAAACCAGAATCCGCCGCGACATTTGGGAACAAGCAGAGGAAGACAGTCTCCGCGGCCTATTCCTACGCAAAATGCGCGCCCGCTATGAAGTGGGAGATGAAGCAGAAAAAGAGAAAGTCACCTGGGCCATCCGCTATGCCTTAGAAGCGATGGAAAAAGGCGAACAGTGGAGGGTGTAGCTTATGATACTAAAACGACTATCCGCCTCCTTCGGCGGCTTGCAAAACGCCCGGCTCAAACTAGCCCCCGGCCTCAATATAGTAGAAGCCCCCAATGAAACAGGGAAGAGCACTTGGTGTGCATTCATCCGCGCCATGCTCTATGGAATCAACACATCAGAGCGGGGGAAAGATGGATTTCTTCCCGAAAAAACCAAATACCGCCCCTGGTCAGGTCAAGCGATGGAAGGCATTATGGAAGTGGAAGCTAACGGCAAGGGAATCGCCATCCAACGCACAGCGCTGGGTAACTCCCCCATGAAAAAGTTGGACGTCCGCTATACAGGCACAGGAGAAGAGGTAATCGCCCTCATGCACGAAAATTTGGGGGAGACCCTCACCGGCGTACCCGAAGCAGTTTTCATGCGCAGTGCGTTCATCCGGCAGGCGGGGATGAAAATATCCCAAACCGGCGAATTGGAACAGCGCATCGCCGCACTGGTGTCCTCCGGCGATGAGAACATATCCTACACGGAGACGGCGAACACCCTAGGTGCGTGGCAACGGAAACGGCGGCACAATAAAACAGGACAAATGCCCGCTATTGAAGCAGAAATTGCGGAGATAGACCAGACTTTGGCACGTCTCAAAGAAGTATCAGAGGTCTACAATGAAATCAGCCTTGACCTAGACCGTATGGAAGAGCGCCGAAGAGAGCTAGAGGCAGACCAAAGCACCCATTTGGAACTAGAACGCCGCATCCAACGGCAAAAAATCGCAGACGCCAAGCGAAAGGTGCAAGACCTAGACTGGGAAATTATTGCACACAAGAAAAAACTTGGAGAAAACTTTTCCAAAGAAAGCCTCCAATCCGCACGGAAGACCTTTGACAAGCTCGGCAGTCTCACCATGCAAAACAACGAGGCAAAAGCCAAGAAAGACGAAGCGGAAAAAGAACTGCTCTTAATCGAAGAAGAGCGATTCAACACAGGCTTCGAGGGTAAAAGCACAGAAGAAGCGCAACTCATCGTTGGTGGTGCGGCAATGGAAGAAGAGGCCGCGAAAAACGCAGACGCATTCAACCGGCAAAAGTACACAATCCCAATGGGCGCACTGCCCGTACTGGGACTGGCAGCCCTTGCAGCAAGCATCGTAGCGGAACTCCCCCTCGCCTGGCTCACAGTCATCGCCTTTATCGCCATGGGCGTGGTCGGGATAATGTTCTATCGCAAATGGCACGCGGCAAAACTGCTGGTCAAACGAAGCGAAGAAACCCTCATTCGCCTACGCGCACCGGATATGGAAGCCCTGCGGCGTGAGTTAGAGCGGTATGAAACTTTAAGCAGTAAAGCCCAAGAACTCAAAGAAAAGTTCGATGCGGCAAATGCGGCCAGCGAAATGGCCATGCAAGAGATGGATAACTTAAAGCATCATCTTGAACAAGCCATTCACACGTTTGCACCGGATGCGAGCGACATAGCGGAAGCCCTCAGTGCCATGACAGAAATCGAAAGGCTGGCAGAGCGGCAAGCCATTGCCGAACGAGAAAAAGAAGCGGCGGTACATCTAGTGGAAACATTGGTGGAAGCCTATGACGGCGACCCATCTGAACCTGTTCCCCCGGGAGAACTCACTCTGCCGATCCGCAGCAGAAGCGAAACCAGCTATGATCTAAAACGCATGGAAAAAGAGTTGGACACCCTCAAAAACAGCCACGCCATGGCCATGGGTGAAGTCCGCGCCTTGGGTGATCCTGTGGTATTAGGCGCAAAAAGAGGCGCTTTGACCAGCCGTTTAGCAGAACTGACGAAGCAATATGAAGCCCTAGCCTTAGCCCAGGAAGTGTTAACAGAGGCAGACGCAGAAATCGGGATGCGTTTCTCCCCCCTCCTGGGCAAACAGGCCGGCTATTACCTAGACCGGCTCACAGACGGCGAGTATAAGCGCGTCGTATTTGACCGAAACCTGACCCCCTCCGCTGAACGGCAGGGAGAGAGCGTCAGCCGGGAGATACTCTACCTCTCCGGCGGCACGATTGATCAGATATATCTAGCTCTCCGTCTGGCCATCTGTGACCTGACATTCCCGAAAGAAAAAGCCTGTCCCATCATATTAGATGACGCCCTCATCAGTTTCGACGATATCCGTCTCGGTAGCGCACTTACCTTATTAAAAGAACTCGCCGCCCATAGACAGATCATCCTCTTCTCCTGCCAAAAGAGAGAGGCGGCATTTTTCAAAGGGGATCATGATGTCCATGTGGCAAATCTGAGGAAGCAAGCGTAAGTTCCCGTACACGCTTATTTTGCTCAAAGACTTTAACCCGATATAAGACATCACCCAAAAGCCCGCCAAAGGCAAAATGACCGTCCCTATCTGTCGTGCATTGGGCGATTAAGACAGGCGGAGCATCGTCCTCTATGCGAAACAGAAGCACCAAGACCGAGACCAAAGCCGCACCATCCTGATCTGTCACCACACCATGGATGGCAGAAGATGTGTCGCTTGTGATCGAGAACGCAGTCTCAATCCGCTCGCCGGGGGCGGGTTTACAGTAAAAACTAAAATCTGACATACAGGCTCTCTCCAAAAGTATTTCCCCAGTATAGTCCGTAGGGGCAGACCTTGTGTCTGCCCAAAACGATTAGGCATCATAATATATAGACTGTAGGGGCGAACTGTGTTCGCCCGCAAACCAAACGGGCGGACACAGTTCGCCCCTACACAAGTAAGGAGCAATCAAAATGGCAAAAGAAAAACAGGTTGAACAAATCACCGACATGGAAGTAGACTTCGCCCAATGGTACACAGACGTAGTGCGGAAAGCAGAGCTCATCGACTACTCCGGCGTAAAGGGTTTTTATGTCTTGCGTCCCTATGGCTACGCAATTTGGGAGAACATCCAACGCGCCTTGGACGATAAGTTCAAAGAAACAGGGCACGAGAATGTCTCCATGCCAATTCTAATTCCGGAGAGTTTGCTCCAAAAAGAATCCGACCATGTAGAAGGCTTCGCGCCCGAAGTCGCGTGGGTGACCCACGGCGGCAGTGAGGAGCTAACAGAACGTCTCTGCATCCGCCCCACATCGGAGACCCTGTTCTGCGATCACTATTCCCGCATCGTCCGTTCCTGGCGTGATTTACCGAAACTGTACAACCAATGGTGCAGTGTCCTGCGGTGGGAAAAGCAGACCCGCCCATTCCTGCGCCATCGTGAATTCCTCTGGCAGGAGGGGCACACCGTCCACGCCACGGAAGCAGAAGCACGGGAAGAGACCCTACAAATGCTAGATATCTACGCAGATGTAGCGGAAAACTATCTCGCTATGCCCGTCATCAAAGGACAAAAGACAGAAAAAGAAAAGTTTGCCGGCGCCATGGACACCTATTCCATCGAATGCATGATGCACGACACCAAGGCGCTGCAAGCTGGCACGTCCCACTATTTCGGTGACGGCTTCGCCAAGGCCTTTGATATCACATTCACCGATAAAGACAACAAGATCCGTCACTGTCACCAGACCAGCTGGGGGGTATCGACACGCCTGATCGGCGGCCTCATCATGACCCACGGCGATAACTCCGGCCTCGTCATCCCGCCGAAGATTGCGCCTGTTCAAGTGGTCATTATCCCCATCGCCATGCACAAAGCGGGGGTGCTGGATAAAGCCAATGCCGTGCTCGATCGCCTCAAAGCCGCAGGTGTTCGCGTGAAACTGGACGACACCGACCAGAGCCCGGGTTGGAAGTTTGCCGAGTACGAGATGAAAGGCATCCCCCTCCGCTTGGAGATGGGCCCTCGTGACATTGAGCAAAACCAATGTGTACTCGCCCTCCGCACCGGCGGAGAAAAAATCAAAGTTGCGCTGGATGACTTGGAAACTGCCATTGCAGAAAATCTGGACGCCGTCCACGCCGCCATATTCGCCCGTGCGAAAGCGAATCTGGACACCAACACATTCGCCGCCCAAACCGCCAAGGAGGTAGCCAAGATTATCGAGACCAAAGGCGGCTTCGTCAAAGCTATGTGGTGCGGAGATCGCGCTTGTGAGGAGCAGATGAAAAACGACTACGCCATCACAAGCCGCAACATCCCCTTTGAACAAGAGCGGGTTGGTGATAGCTGTTTGGTTTGCGGCAAACCGTCCGATATGATGGTTGTTTGGGGTGTTTCGTATTAGAGGGAAGGTATCGCATTGAGCCACTCAGCTTTTGTTGAAAAACCTTAGATCACAGCCCCTCTAATATGGGGGAGTCCCAAAATAAAAAACAGAGATCGGCACAGAACATGTGCCGATCTCTGTTTTTGTAGTTGCGTCCTAGCTCATCTGCCGCCGCCGCGACAGATTGATCGTCCCGTCCTGCATCTCCCCCACCCACTCAAGGGTCTTGCCTGTCCCAAAGGCCACGCAGGACACTGCGTCGTCCGCAATGTGGGTTACGATACTCGTCCGGGATTCCACCAGCTTATCAAAGCCCCAAATGAGACTGCCGCCGCCGGTCAAAACGATGCCATTGTTTGCGATATCCGCCACTAGCTCCGGCGGGGTGTTTTCGAGCACAAGGTGAATCGTCTCTAATATCCGCTCCGAAACCTCCTCAAAAGCCTCGATCATGTCATTCGAGTTCACAGACACCATCCGCGGCAATCCCGTCATCAAACAACGACCCTTTACCTCGACCGCCGCCATCTCCGGGCGTGGGAACACACAGCCGATGGTGCGTTTGAGTTCCTCTGCGGTATTGTCACCAATGAGCACATTGTGCTTGCGCTTGATGTATTTAATCAAAGCCTCGTCAAAACTATCCCCGGCGATCTTGATGGATTCAGATGCAACCACGCCGGAGAGGGAAATCACCGCCACATCCGTTGTACCGCCGCCGATATCAACCACCATGTGCCCTTCAGGCTTTGAGATATCAAGCCCCGCCCCAATGGCAGCGGCGACGGGTTCTTCCACAAGAAATACTTTTCTCGCCCCCGCTTGCAGCCCCGCGTCAATTACAGCACGCTCTTCCACCTCTGTGATGCCGCTTGGCACACAGATGACAAGCTGCGGCTTGAACAGCGAGAATGAGGTGACTTTACGGATGATTTCTTTCAGCATCCGTTCTGTCATGTCATAGTCAGAGATGACGCCTTCCCGCAATGGACGGATAGCAACAATGTTACCCGGCGTACGCCCTAACATACGCTGTGCTTCTTCCCCCACTTTGAGTAGTCGCCCTGTATTCTTATCCATGGCCACCACAGAGGGTTCTCTAAGTACAATTCCTTTTCCTTTGACGAAGACCAGCACAGTGGCTGTGCCTAAGTCAATTCCAATGTCACGTCCAAAAAACATAATATATCACCTATCAAACAGTATTGGCAAAAATTTTCTATGTTAAACAGTCACTAAGACTTTTTCTTCCAAAGCTTCTCGTTCTCTCACAGTGGCTCGGGCGATAGTTGCACATACAACCTCGTCCGCACCGGCTAAGAGCAAAGTTCGTGCACTTTCCGATAAAGTAGAGCCAGTGGTCAACACATCGTCAATCAGTAAAATCCGCTTCCCGGCAACAAGAGCCTTGTCCGGGACAATATATGCACCCGCGATATTTGCCCGTCGCTTTTCCCGTCCCCCAACAGAAGATTGTGCCGCCACATGACGTGACTTCTTGAGTGTTGACACACAAAGCTTGTCCAGATAAGGTGCAACTTCTTTTGCGAGTAGTTCCGCCTGATCGTAACCGCGTTGCCGCAAACGTTTCTTGCTGACAGGCGGCCATGAGATGAGATCATATTGCGCGTTCAAATGCTCTTCAATGCAAGCAGCGACAAGAGGCGCATAGGTATGGCGATATCCCCGCGCATTTTGGAATTTATAACGGTGGATGCTGTCTTTCACATGTGCGTCATAGAAAAGGGGTGTAACACAGACAGCGTAAAAATCACCCGCTTGCACCACAGCATCATCCGGGCAAAAAGGTAAATCCTCTGCACATGTGGAACAAAAATACGCGCCCTTTTGCAGAAGGATATCCCTGCAAAATACACATTTCGGGGGAAACAGCAGATCAAGGATCGTTTGCACCAAACGCAATCAAATCACGCCCCAGTCAGTCGCAGTTTCAAGCCGCTATATCGCTTCTGCTGGCGTGTATTCTCTGCCATCTGGTGGACAACGGAAGAATCACCCACTAGAATGAGCAAAGACCGCGCCCGCGTCACGCCGGTGTAAAGGATAGTACGGCTCAGTAACATCGGCGGCCCGGGCAAGGTCACAAACACCACCGCGCGATACTCACTCCCCTGGCTTTTATGTACCGTCATCGCCCAAGCAAGCTCTAAGTCCATCGCCGATTCCGCATTATAGAGCACTTCCCGCCCGTCAAACTCGGCGGTGAGCGTACCCTCACGCAGGTCAATGTCCAAAATACGGCCAATGTCGCCGTTGAAGACACCTTGTCCCACTGTGCCGTCCTCAGTACTCCACATTATATCATAATTGTTGCGAATTTGCATTATTTTATCGCCCGCCCGCAGTAGATACTCCCCAAACCGCCGCTCAGACTTTCCCTCCGCTGGTGGATTTAAGGTTTCCTGCAAGCGCAAATTGAGGGAGATTGTCCCCGCCTCGCCGCGCTTAAAGGGGCAAAGCACTTGAATATCCTGCGGGTCAATCTGCATGTTTTCCGGCAATCGTCTTGCGACTAAATCAATCACTGTGTCTACGGCGGCAGATGTGGCACTTCGTTGCAGGAAGAAAAAGTCAGACTCTTTCTTCTTCAAGTCTAACTGCGCACCTTGATTAATCGCATGGGCATTGGTGATAATCCCGCTCTCTTTCGCCTGACGGAAAATTTCAGTCAAGCGCACGACAGGGATCGCTCCACTGCGGATCAAATCAGAAAACACATTCCCCGGCCCCACAGAGGGGAGCTGGTCAGCGTCACCAACCAGAACAAGCTTACATCCCGCAGGCAGTGCACGGATTAATGCCTCCGCCAAGAGGATATCCACCATGCTGGTCTCATCCAAAATCACAGCGCTTGCTTCCAGCGGATTAGATTCATCCCGCTCAAAATGCAATGTGCGGTGATCGTCCGTGGGACAAGCGCCCAGCAGACGATGCACAGTAACAGCATCCCGCCCGGTGAGCTCGCTCATACGTTTGGCGGCACGTCCCGTTGGTGCGGCGAGGACGGTTTCCAGTTCCAAAATATCAAACAATTCCAAAATAGCGCGGACAGAGGTAGTCTTCCCTGTACCGGGTGCACCCGTGATGAGGAGCACTTGACTACGCGCCGCCTCGATCACAGCCCGTCTCTGCTCCGGCGCATAGGTGAGCCCGGCAGCTTCTTCCACCTGATGTAAGAGATCATCCACATGAACCTTGACACTCGGTTTGTCCTGTGCCATCTGCCCGATACGTGCAGCAACGATTTCTTCCGCTTCGTGGATATAGTCCAGATAACAAGCTGAAATCCCGCGCAAATCTTCTTGCACCACACGCCCGGCCTCAATTAATTCTCCAAGTGCTTCTTTGCAAAGGTCTATTGGGACATCCAAAAGCCGCGCCGTAGCAGTCAAAAGCTTGTCTTGCGGGATGAAAGAGTGCCCGTTCTGTAAATTATGGGCAAGGGTAAACACCGTTGCCGCCATGAGACGCTGCATACTGTTCCCCTCAAACCCAAGGGAGAGAGCAAGCTGATCCGCCAAATGGAAATCCCCGCCGAACTCCGGGTCAGCCAGCAAATAGGGATCATCCCGCACGGCGGATAAGGCTTCGTCTCCGAAGAACTGATAAAGCTTGATGGAAAGATGAGACGGCAACCCATGCCGTGCCAGAAAAGAGATCAGCAGCCGAAGTGATGCCTGTTTCCGCACGTTTTTTGAAATCTCTTCCGCTTTCTTCGTTGTGATCCCTTTTAAAATCGCAAGTTGTTCCGGCTCTTCCTCCATGACCTCAAGAGCGCGCACACCAAAGGCATCAATCGCCGCCCGCGCCGTAGCAGGGCCAATGCCGCGGATCACGCCGGAGGCCAGGTATTCATAGATACCAAGCTCCGTAGAGGGAAGCTCTCGTTGTGCTGTTGAAATTTTAAATTGATTCCCATGAACCGGGTGCGATGTCCAACTGCCAGTCATGATAAGCCGCTCCCCCGGCGCTAAAAAGGGGAGTGTACCAACGGCTGTGATCCGTTCATCGTCATGGGTGTCAAGGCGCAAGACAGTATAGCCGCTCTCCGGGCTTTGATAAATCAAAGCGGCGACTGATCCGGCTAACTCTATCTGTTTGTCTGTGTTCACGTTTTCTCTACGATCCACTGTCCGATGTCCTCCGCCTTACAGATGGCGATATTTTCATGTTTCTTTGTAACCAGGTAGGCCAGCGCCTGCCCCTCTTCGTCCAAGCCGCAATCGGCAATTAAAATCTGTCCCTTGATTGTACCGCTTTGCTCCAGCCAAATAAGCCCCTCAATGGCCTGCTCCAAACCCAACGCCCCGCCCCGAACGGAGAGGACAGTATGCACCGCCACACCCTGTACCGAACGGATAGGCATCCGCAGTTTTCCAAAGATAAAC
>Ga0131853_10011482_pt1 | contig 16218 bp, 7 predicted proteins | sample TergutLab28metaG_FD_92764 | JGI IMG/M metagenome (GOLD analysis project Ga0131853, IMG submission 92764) | Labiotermes labralis P1 segment gut microbial communities from Petit-Saut dam, French Guiana - Lab288 P1 (version 2) (version 2) | ecosystem: Host-associated > Arthropoda: Insects >...
GGGGTAAACCGTTTTGTTTTGGGTAAAAAATATGGCTTGTGCCTTTTCGGGAATATATCGGAATTATTTTGGGCCCAACCCCCCCCCCCCCCAATCATATTCGGTAGACACACAACCACCTTACTGTCTGTGAACAACGGAATTCGAATTCATGGCAACGAGATGTGACATTTCTTAATATCGCTTTAAATATGAAGAGTAAGGAAGCTCTGAGTTCTAATATGTAGAAGCGTTACGACGCGGAGCAACGCGACGCCTGCAATTTCTTTTTCGTACCAATAAAATTGAGACTATGGCGTCCAAGGTTTGTCCAACTGCAGCAACCGTGCTGTTAGCTCGCTTCCCGGCCCGGGAGAGAGGCGCGCGCGCAACATCGGCGCAAGCAGCTTTCATCGAGAGGAGGTAAGCAAAAATTCTCTGACGGATCGTGGCTGCATTCCGCACATACACATCGAAGTTTATACACAAGGCACGCCACCGGTCATAAACTTATGTCGCTGGTGCTGCTGGAGCCCTACTGATGCCGCATGAAGTGTAACTAGTATAGAACTATAATTTTGCCTGTTTCTGTGGGGCTGTAACACTTGGTCTCTTACTGTAAGGCTACAGCTTATAGCCAGGGTGTCTGAGAACAAAGTGATGACGAGAATTTGTAGACCTAGGGAAGATGAAGTGAGAATGTGAGAGTAGTGGAGGAAATTCCTTAACGAGGACCTTCCGGCATTCAGTGTAGTATAATTACTGTTTAATAAGCTTTGATATCACTAAGATTTGCAAAGGTGCAGACAGTGCTTGTGCTCTCAGTTGATTAGTTTTAAACATTAAATATGAATGTGCAAGAATTGAACTTTGAGTTGCAAATCAGACGAAGAGCATTTGGAAATTGTGTGAAGCTCTAGGAACCTATGTATTTCTGCTTTTATTTCCAACCGAATTTCGCTGCTTTGATAATTTACTGGGTGCATATTTTTCGAAGATCTATTACCACATACCATTTCAGGGCCCTGAACTTTATTGTTGTCGGTGTCATTTCCCCTTTAAAATGTTCACATCCGGCGTGTAATTATTACCAAGTGCACGAAATATATGGCTTAAGCGTTGTGCTGGTCTTCACTGGCATAACTTTCAGCCACGTTAGGTGAAAATCTGTCATTCGTTTTAAAAGCTGGAAGTGGAATATGTACAAACACAAGCAAAGGCACTTTAATTTCGAAAGAGAATTTGTCCACTTTTCGGAAGAAATCCGTCCTAAAGGGGGTGATATCAACTGTTTGGGATGGTTTGTGAAAGAGTGAGAGTGGAAGTTATGAAGAAAGACAAAAGAAAGACGGCATGTTGCGGTGAGGTGTAAGAAACTCCTGCTTCCTATTTGGGGTCCCCACTTCACATCTCGCCCCTTAGAGAGTTGTCTGGTCTTTCATGAGATCGCCGTACGAAACAGAGTGTTGTTGTCTCAGTCAGTATATAAGACATTGACGGAAAACGGAAAGAAGAAGGTAAATTACAAGTTATAAAATGGAAGAAAACAGGAAGAACGCGAATCAATGCTAAAGAATATTTTAAAATTTCGAAGAATTAATAATAAATTACGAAACTTCGAAGTGTCTTGATTTCAGAATATAAGGAGATAAAAATTAAAAGTAGAGTAACAGAAAAAGAAACAAGGAGAAGGGAAAAGAAAGAAAGAAAGAAAGGAAGACGGATAGACGGAAAAAATAAGTAATAGTAGTGAAGGAAGGAAGGAAGGAAGAAGGAAAGACCAATGAAGAAGAAGATAGGACAACATTTCAAATAAATGAAGAGGAATTATCGTATTTTTATCGGATTCTTCTTCAGATTGGGCATCACCTGGCAGACGACATTGCGCTGTCCGCCTGTCTCTTGTTTGACAGTGCATAATATCGAAGTTTTAGGTTTCGCGACATAGAGAAGTGTTAGGGATGTTAAATAATTGGAGGCATCAGAGATCAGTAGATCAGTAACATTTCTGGTGCTTGTGTACCAGTGTTGCAGATTATTTCTCCGATCTGTGTAGAAACAGAATGTCGCAGGACACATAACAAGTATTTACATGATTTGTTGTTGTAGGATGCTTCTCCTCCAGAGCAGTCATTCTCTTGTCATAGCCATAAGAAGCTGAACTTTCACAGAAACAGCAAACATGTTTGAGGCGTGTGTCTCACAGAATCAGCTTTCGTTCCAATGGGCCAAAATTAATTCCGTTGAAATGCGGGGAAGGAGGGATTGGAACGTCAGGTTCAGTAAAATTAATGTTTCCTTGGACCTGACTAGGCTCACTGTCATGGGTTTCAATTGATTGAAGTCAACAGTTTGACATCCTTAAAGTAAAAACAAAATGAAAAGGTGATTCATAATGTAGACACTGCCAGGGCAATGCCCGTTGAAACTCAACGGAAATTCCCATTTTTATTATAAGCCTATTCAGTATATCTTAAATTAAAAATTTAAAAAAAGAACCGCATTGAGATCACAGTAAAACATGCAGAGAATACACAGAGTAGCCGTCGATTTTAAAAGCTTGCACGGCTTTAACCTGACGGTTATACATAAACTAAGCCATCCATACCTAGAAATTTGTAGAGGCGAGTTACTATAATGAAGTTTTGTACTTAGACCCCAGAGATGCTGTGTTGTCGAAGTTTGTGCTCGGAAAGAAGCAAATGCTTAATAGCCCAGACTTATTAGATTTTGATTCTTGCAAAAAAAGCTTGTAACATTGCAAATCATTTGCGTTATGTATCTTCAGAGCGCCGCGTTGCAAAATAAAAACCTGACGGCGGATTTTACAAGTGAATGTTGACTTCTTCACATGATTCGGAGCAGCATTACTTGAATCACAGAACCAGTGTAATATGTACGTTATGAAATTTTGTTTCCCCGTAGAATGTGCAAAAGAGGCCTGAATCTCGTGTATACTGAGATCTAGAAGCACTAAACTTGCAGTTGCCAGAAACGACTTCTTTGTTGTTATCTTGTAGTAAATATTTTAAAGACCTATGGTTTTCCTCCGTCTCTAGGGAAAGGCTGACACAGATTCAATGATTCCAGATAACTGCTACATGTTTCTTGTGCAGCCCTCTTTATTTAAATTCGTAAAGATTAACTTTTTTTTAAAAATTCAATCAAATTGATTTTCCAAAATTTGCACTTTGGAATTGGTCATAAATGGAAATTCCGTGGACGTTGTTTTCAGACGCGAATTCACAATTCTAACTTTTCATCTTCACTGTTATTTCCACATTTTCCCCGTGAGAAGGACGAGTGGGCGAATTATAGGCACCTTCTAACACATCGATTCTCTTTCTCCTTCCTAATTAAAATATTCCCTTTATCCTTTTTCTTTTCCGTTTCTTTAATCCTTCTCCTGCGTCTCTGTATTCTTTTTTTTTTCCTGACCCTCTAAAGGGTTAAAAATTTCGCACACGATATCAGAGCTTTGCATTTTTCCATTGTTTATATGGCATGCGAAATTTGAGAATAAATTTTAGTAACGACCGCCATCTTGTTATTTCACATTACTCAAAAAATATTACCGTCAAGCAGCGTCCATATTTTTCTGCGATATTTTATCGTACATCACTTCAGGACTTCAAAGCAAGTAGAGTTATTACGTCTGTCGCCTCAGAATTTCGCCCACTTGCCCTTCGCTAGACTGTTGTTACTTTCTGCGAGGAATCAAAGTATGGCTCTTGCACGTTCTACAGTGTCATAATGTTCCAAACAGGTTTCGTAGAAACAGGTCGTCTGGTTCAATAGTCCAAGTGCTGCACGCGTAAACACACATAGAGAAGGAACAGTTATCTCTGAAGCCTAGTATATTAATATTCATGTGTAAAGGAGGCTCATAAAATCGTTTTTCCTTTTCTTCTTAAATCACAATAAAGGAATAAAGAGGATATGAAGGGTGGAAGGTCTCCGGGGAAACAAATTTCATTGTATATAAACAACTCAGGAGCATGAGTGTCGTTCTGAAAAAGAAAGAAAGTATGGATCTGTCCGTTGAAATGTCCTAAGGGCTAGTCGCAGGAACGTCTCGGATTGCTTCCACAAGTTGCTGATATATTGTCGTGCAATTAAGTCTGGTTTTCGCGCCGGCAGGACGAGATACATCAAAACTGACGACATTATGATCCGAGCGACCGGCGTCAAAATCTGGGGTGACTTTGTTAATGTGAAAACTCACACTACGCCGGGGGTGCTCAGTATTGGCAGATGTTGAATAGTGGTTTGATTTGTGTCAGGGGCAGAAGACTGTTCTGTTCTGCAAGTTGTCTGGACCGGCTCGGCATTTGCACAACCTCCGTTTGCATGGCTATCGGGAGCGCTTTGACCCTGGGAAAGATGCCGGAGCGTGAAATTGACCGCTCACTTCCGTGTCGAGGTTCAAAATGACGGGCGCCGTACATTCGGTCCTCCATACGCCTTAATGAATTATGTTAGCGCTCTAGATAATGCTCGCAAAATTGTCGTAGCATATTTTTGTCTTTGTCATGGTGGTTTTCTACACACCCAACAACAGCTACGTTCAAGCACGTTTTAACATAAGCGTATTAATAAAACAGTCGGCAATATTATTATGATTATGATCCCACCGCTAATGCGTCTTAGTTAAAAACACTTGGGAAGAAGAGTAAGAATGGAACTTATATTCTAATCGTCTTGATAGCAAGACTAAATTCGTGATATTCTTGCTAGTTTTAGTTCGGATCCTTGTGTATCTTATCCTTATGTATGAAAATAAAACCTACAGTCTGTAATTAGGCGCATTCACATAGCCACGAAAGGCGCCTGTTAGCTTACACATGTTCGTCCGTTTCTCCGTCTATTTCAGCGCGGCCCCTACAGGGCGGATTTCCGTCACATTTGGTACTCGGGACTTTCATCGAAATGTGTCGAGATAATCAAGGTTTTTAAAGTCGGGCAAAAATATCGGGTACATTACATGAAAACTTAGGAATGCTTTATTGTTGTTGACGTATATATTAAATTACCGTAAAAGCGCTCTCTTCGAGCGAAATGGTGTCAGACTGTCAGGATAGACGAGGAGGTAAGGACGTTAGGTGAACGCGCCGCAATGTTACGTTTTGAAAACAGTTTGCCTGTCCTCTTGTGCCTGTGGTTTTGTGAGTGTGAAATTTCGTCCGTCACATAAAGAATCATGTTGGAAGAAGGTGCCTGGATATTGTTATTTGGGAAAAATTTGTATATTACCATATTCAAAAAATATTATTGTGAAATTTTCATTGGTGGGCGAAATGAGAAGGGAAAGGGAAGAGTTACTTGGGAGAGCTTGGTGTAGATGAGAGGATAATAGTACATTTTATGTTACAGAAAGAATGCTTGAGGATTTGAACTCAATTCTTACAGCTCGTCATCAAGTCAGTTGACGGGCTATTGTAAGCACGGCAACACACCTTCATATGTCACAAACGGCGGTAATTTCGTGACTAGCTGAAGCATTTGCAACTTCCGAAAAAGAATTTTGATGCGTAGAATTAGCTTAGTTGAATCCAAGAACAATACCCTTGTTAAATTTTGTACAGTTCGCATTTCAGTAGAATATTTCAGATAGTTCTTCCCCTTATTTATGCGCTTCAGCCCGCTTTCAGTCATTCTTCTTCTTCTTCTTCTTTTTCTTCTTCTGCTTCTTCCATTAGCTTTGTAACCCTTTGTGGATTTTGACTCTCTCAACCAGATAGTTCCAAGCTTCCTTTTCAGCGTTATTCCTTTCCAGTTAGTCACATTCATCACCTATATATCGTTACACACATCATCCAGCCATCTTTTACTTGGTCTTCCTGTCCTTCAGCTCCCCATTGGCTTCCATTCTAATATTCTTTTTACCGTCCTTCAGGAGCCTATTCTTTGCATCTAGCGTAACCATCGATGGTCTGAGCTTTAATAAATCCTACGATATATGCTGCATTAATTAGTCCATCGAACACAGCGTTACTTCGTATTCTCGTTTTCGGACCATTGCCTTCCCGATCTTCTTCCTACAACCTTCTCTGGCCCTTGATTCTCCCATTTTCTATCTGGGTTTATTTTTCTCTTTCCGAAGTTTCAGCCGAGCTAACCAAACGGTCGATTTTTAACGAGATGTGGATGTTAGCCTCAGGCCCGATCCCCAACCTAGAGGACTAGGGCATATCTCTTCGCCTTACTCCTCGCTCAAAACATGTCCGGCAGGAGTGGCCCTCGCAGCAACTATTCCGTCGTCAGCATAGTTTTCGAGTTACCTGTTGCACGCAAGCTTTCTCACTCGGCTAACAAAGCCTTCGACAAGGTGGAAATACCGTCAAGGGAGACATGTAAGGTACACGTTGTAGTTATCCTGACACCCACGCTTCGGTATTAGGAAGCTATCGAACAGAATTCCCTATGTATTTTATGCGCATCTCTCAAGCGTTTGAAGCACAAAATGTTTAATTTTCAATTCCTTGTTGCAACGAACTGTCGGAGTCCTGCATCTGTGCCTAGAACCAATAGTCGAGTTCTACTTTCGGTTGCTGTCACCCGTGCGCATTAGTCGTTTTTCAGCTTCTAAAAAGAGAGAAAGAGAGAGTTTAATAACAGATATTGGCGTTTATAACCGCGATAGTAAGCTGATGATTATTACGTGGGAGTAATGACAGCTTTTAGTTTGCTGGTGCAACTTGCAGAGATCCGGCAACAACCGAAAATGTGTCGGAAGCTGAGTTGGTTGTCTCTACAATCACCAAACATATTTGTTCCATTGCATACTTTATGAAATCGTATCTCCAAGGAAACATATCAACGGCGCAATTGCTCTTGCAGTTGGTCACCCCACTGCTATTTCGAAGTGCTCTCAGAAATCCTATTTTACTCCAGGCGCCGAGCCGGAACCATAGAAGTGCACGAGTATATGTATTTTTTATTATTTAGTGGTGAGTCGGGGGAGAGAGTATGCTTGAAGCTGGTGTACGTAGTTCAGATTATACTTTCGAATTCAGCCGATATATTCAGGCACGGAGCAACAGTGGATCAAGAGACAATGGTTGCAAGTATTTGGGAACAAATATTCTGTGGTGAATTGATCCAATTATTTTGACAGAAGTTACTCATGGATATTTTATTTCATCCTAAAGAATTTAAAGCAATAATGAATGGCGATGTCTGCGTTTTATATAATACCGGACTTCGTCAAAAATACAGTAATTTTTGGTACATGAAGGATGCGTGAATAATGTTGATTAACATTCTCTTACACTGCGTGAATCCTGGCTCCCGCCGCGAATTAGATGAGTCTGCGCTCTTCTGGGATATTACGCAGCTCATGTTAGTAACTCCTTACCGACGTTTCGGGACAACTTATCTGTTCCATCTTCAAAGGTAAAAAATTCAAGACGAATCGAACTTTGAAGATGGGACAGATGAGTCGCCTCGAAACTACGGTAAGAAATTACCACTATACGCTGCGTAATATCCCAGAAGAACGCAGATATCGTTCTTCTACAAATATCATTATAGGTAAGGTTGCTTGTGTACCCATACACCACGCCACGAATGTGTTAACAGGCGGCAGAAGAATGCTCCATCATCAGGCGACTTGGCACTAGGAGTACCAGCTTCATATCTCGATTGCTCTACGCCAATGTAAAGACAGTCTAGCGTCCCAGGACTGAACTGCACACAGTGATGGCGACGAAAATGCTCCCTTCTCTTCCGAGAATCGAATCCCTTTATGAATGATTTCGGCTTACTTTCCTTTTAGTTTTACATACTTAAACAAAGTAGAAAATATTATGCTAGGAAAGTAGCTTAAATAGATATTTATACTATAGAAATCTCTTGCAGAACGGCAAGTTGGAAGACGAATATTTTCGGTAAAGCGCATATCCTCGGGAGAAAGGAAGAAACGATGAAAAGCTATAATTTATGCCGTGTTAATTAGAATAGTGTAGCAATAACGGCCCCACGTTATTAGTGGCAGGCCGCCTAAGACACTACATCGGGTAGCGGTTGGTATTTGGAGAGGTACAAAGGTAAAGGTAAAATGTCGCCTTGCAGACTTATGTGACATTGGAAGCGTAGCTCCATGCATTCTTAATGCAGGCAGTAGGTGGAGGTGATTGGGTCAACTTTTATGCGTCCGGTCACATTCCTACCGAGGAATGAGGTCCCGGGAACCATTGACTAGGAGAATGGTAGAGACCCAGAGCTGGTGAAGACGCCGTGGATAAGAGAAATATCCCCTGCCAGTAATCTAACTTCGATTTATCCATCGTTTGTTCTGTAGCTTAGTCACTGTTTCAACTAAGCTATCTCAGATTTACAAGGAACTTCCAGAAACACCATACAAACCGTCCGAGAACTTCAGTTTCAATTTCATATTAAAGTCTTCTGATTCCAGTATTTATTTTTCCTTGTGTGTTTATTCCTACTTATTTTGCAATTAATTTGCCCCGCATGTTTGTGGCTCAGATCTGAATAAATGCAATTTGCTATATTGACATTTAATTAAACAGTTGCCAGTAGCTCTTTGTCGCCTGGTGTCTGCTCTGGCCCAGCAGCAAGCAAACCATTTTGTAAACCGACAGGCACTCACTTCTGTCGGGAGGCCCAGTAGTGTGACGTTGAAATATAAGTTGATCAGTTCCAACCCTTTAAAGATGGAAATTAATCTGAATTATACATAAAGATTCAGTTCATACCTCGCAGGAAACACTCGCCGACCGAGTTATAAAAATCAAGTTCAATGGGCAACACACCAATAAACTGTGACGACAACGAATTATTTTTGAATGTTAAACCTGGTGATACGTCTAGTAGCCATTCGGTTTTAAGGGCTAAATAAGCAGAAAGGAGTGTATAGATTGTTACACGTTTGTATTCATTAAGAGGAAGCGGCATTTGCCATTGTTTTCAACGCTTAGCAGTTCCCAGAACTCATTTTCTGTCCTAGAAACCAGTGCTTATTGATTTGAATACACGTCTGCGAGTATATTGCGAATATGCTTAAGTTTTGAAAAGCAATTTTGATTCATATTTATGAGTCATACATTTTTATTTTGCAAGTATATTGGGTTGATTTCAGTTTTGTGGCTATACCGGAGATTGTTTTAGCGATGCATGATATTCGCTAACACTGCATTCTGATTAAATCCCTAAATTACAGTTGACAGTTATTTACAATTCCTGTTAGGGACTGTTTCATGGCTCAGGCTGTTAGAGCCTGGCGTATAACCGCTGAGGCATGGGTTCAATCCCCTATCAGTTGATCTAGAATTTGTGCTGCATATAGTGACATGCAGGGGTTTTTCTCCGATTACTGTGGTTTTCGCCGGTCACTATCATTCCAGCAGTGCTCCATCAGCATTTGTACATCTGTCAGCGCGAGGTGGCAGTAAGTCTTCGCGACTCACTCTATCGTTACGTAGCACACTGAAAACTTTCCTGCTAGGTGAGAACGTTGGAAGGACAGTAGGCGACGGCAGTTCTACTGACGTCATGTCGTATTTAGTCATTTAGTTAATTGTACGTATGATTTGTGATGCGTCATGTAACACCTTGTGGAACGTATGTAAGTGCTAGAACTAGGTCTAACCGTGACTTCTCACCTCGGCTTGTCAAATGTCACAATTGTACAAAAGGTTTATTATGATTTGGCTCTTGTAACCATGCCTTTTATAATGAGAAGAGATTAATGAGAACAGATATTATAGCGACAAGCGTTGAAGACTGGTGGCAGGGATGTACAACATAATGAAACAAAAGAATTTTTATTTTCATTCAGCCTCAGTTCTTCAGAAGATTGTTGAAATCTACGAGACATTGATCTGTACTTCCATAATCTGTATCAGAAATTAGTTGTCAGGTCTTAATTACATGATCATGTGTCAGTTTTGCCCCGTCGTTTATTGCACTTTATGTTTATTTAACTACGTTATGAAGATTATTTTTAAGCCTTCCTTCAGATCTAACAATATTTAAAGGTGTTAAGCATTCTACGTACAACACTATTTAAAATTATTGATTTACTGCTTGTTTTGGACCAGACTGAATTTTTTCTGTGCATTTTTAAAGACTGTTAATAGACTTCTATCAAACGACATAGTAAGTGATAGCACAGTCATAGCAGGCAGTAGACAGCTTTTTAGAATAGTTCAAGTATCGAATGTTATTTCTGTAACATTCACGCCTGTAGGAAAGACCACGTTTTTTTGGTAACTCTGACACTCAGAAAGATTTCAACTCTAAAAAAAATTTATCGCAGTGATAGTTAGGTTGGTATCTGGCACGGTGTCGTGGTTAAGTAAATTATGTCATTAGGTTGGTAGCTCTTCTCATGTAATCCTCCCAGGGCTACATCTTCACACTAATTTAAGCTTTTCGACAAATGATAACATTCTGACTGCGCTGTGTAGTACAAAAAAAAATTGTCACACTCCACAACATAAAAATGTTAATTTTGGCTAGTCCGGTTGTTTCACGTGGCATCTCATTGTTTTGGTAAGGAATATCTGCCTGTCTGTCCTTTGCATGTTTCACCTTCCAGACCACTCCATACTGATCTGCATGAAGTTACGTAGCTGAAGTCTACGCACGTAATAAACTTATAAATTTTAATTTACTTAAATTTTACCGCTTGTGTATTTTTACTTGTATAAACTACAACTTTAAAAACCGGTAATGTCTCAGCTAATCAAGAACTATATATCCTCTTACGGAACCCGAAATGTCGTTATTTTCTTCAGAAGTCTGCCATTTTACTGTCCTGAGCCACCTTCTCGCAGCCCGCACTATGTCTACCCACTTACGACAAATGTTCATTTTTCTCATAATTTTCTAGGTCTTCCAAGTGTTCTCATCCTCTTCTATTTTTGACTAAAACTCACACAAATTTTGAATTTTTCTTGGCCACGATACATGCTTCGTTATCTCGTTCTTGACGTAGTGGATAAATGTAGACCACTTTCTATTTGAAACATTTTGTACTAGATGTATGTTGTGTGAAACCCAGACAAAAGCCGTTAAACTGAATAATGTAGATGCTTTTACAGTCGAAGATAAGTATGTCTTATTTTTGCATATCGCCAGAATCCTTCGGAAGATTTTAATGCGTTTTGTTTCAATAATTACAGTACGTCCGGATGATGATGGCGTAGTAGGATTGAAACAGGCGGTGGAAACGGAACTGAAATAAGTCGGGGTTTTTAGATGGCTGTGCAAATGATATGTGTGTTTGAACATTAAACATTGTTTGAGATTATGTGTAGGTCTGCTATTAATCAACGACAGGTGCAAAAATAGTATGACGTATAATTTTGTACTGATGTGTAGCGTGTTTTACGTTTGCCAAAGAAGGCAGTGTCAAAACTGATGACCTGACGCAGTGTATTTTTGGCGTTGGCTGTGATAAAGATATCGCCTAAGATGTAGACTACCAGCTCGATTGCATTGCCGGAGAAGTTGCCGCTACAGCAAGGCGATATTTCTTGGAGATGTGGAGAGCAATGCATTGTCTCAAAAGTCCAAAGTGAGCTTCAGGAAATGTAGGCAAGCTTGAAAGTGCATCGGTTTCCAAGTTAGGCTATTCCATATAGATCATTTTCACGCTCTTCCACCTTCAAGCCTGAGCGATGGAGTACATACTGCTAGCACCTTTATTTAGGAGCAGAACTTTGTCGGTGAAGTAACTATTAGAATTGCATTCGAGTTCTGTAGCCGGGACTGATTTATAATATCAGCGAATAGGCAACACGGAGCTGCTGAACAACAAGGCGTATCTACAGGTTGTATAATTGACCCAGTGTGACGTAACGATGACCTGACCGAAAATGTCGAAGCAAGTCTCTATATAGACCGCATGATGACACATGGCACAATTACTTTGCAAGATTTTGTTCTCTCTATTTATAATTTTCTTTCGCACTTCCTGTTCCTTTCGGTCCTTTCATTATCTTCATGTCCTTTTAATGTTACCTGTTTAATTGCAGCTACTCTGTTTTTCCGCTTAGCCCGCTATTAAATACTGAAACGCTGCTGCTAAACCGTGAATATTGTGTCAATATTTGCAGAGCCGCTCTATCTTTATCTTAATGAATCACCTTGTGGTGGGCGTGACGCTTTGCTTTATTGACTCTACGCTTTTTAAAGCAAGGCCCGCTTGTGCAGCGAATTCAAGTCTTTCAGTAATCCCGTTTCGCTTAATAATCTCAACGTCCCACATTAGTCTAAAGAGCGATATTAACCGCAGATACTGTCCTCTTACTCCTATCTCCGGGGCAGTTTTCCTGTGGCTCACATGCTGGTGATATGTATAGGAAGTCACCCACTCTCACCTGTACGTAGCCCTGGGGACATTGGTGCTGGAGATAAACGCATATGAAATCTATACGGAATCGGGATTCGAAACCGCATTACCAGCGCTGTCGTGGTCTAGGGCCGTGTAAGTATTGAGTTTTGGTGGCTCTCTGTCGCTGTTTCTTCTTAGGTCTGCAAGCAGGCAGCACCTTTCTCGTCCAGGTTATATTAATCTGTAATGGTACACGTACACACATCTACATGCCAAGCTATAGAGTAATTTATCTTCACATCAAGTCGCAGTTTCAGTTTTAAGTTTGCTAGACGGGATTTTCTTCAGAGTTTAGTTAGCAGGTATTTCTTATTCGGAAATTAGCGTGGCTGGATCCGTAGCTGCAATTCATTGCTGCGTTAGTCAGTTGTTGCCCAGATATTTTATACCCTCCCTAAAAACAGTTTTGTGACGTGTACACTTATTAACCTCTAGGATACATTCTACCTCTGATTGTTCACCACTGTATTCGCCAAAATCCGCCGTTGAAACGCATATCGTGATTGTCCATTTAAATCAGTTTTCCACAGTATTATTTTAATTAAGTTTAGTAATATTCTTCTAGACTTACGTTCCTGTGGCACCGTTGTAAGAACTCGTTACATACAATCTGTCTGTTCTTCCTCTCTTTCATCCTCTGCAGTGCCTGATTTGCTCCCTCGGACACTGCAGCCGTTGCCCTGAACCTTCAGAAACTGAGAGAGTTCTTTTACTTCCCCCTAATTCTAATGGTTTTGTTAGTCTTATGTAACCGAGAGGGCTGCCTTCTACCCCCAGAAGACATAGTGGTTGTCCTTTATATTCAGACGGACAAGCGATTGTCTTGTACAATCAGACACTAGCGATTTTATTGTACCATCGGGCCCTAGCGATTTTATTGTACTGTCAGACACTAGCGGTTGTCTTGTACCATCAGACACTAGCGATTGTCTTGTACCATCAGACACTAGCGGCGGCTTGTAACATAAGACATTTGCGATTGTATTGTACCATCACACACTAGCTGTTGTCTTGTACCATCAGACACTAGCAATTATCTTTTACCATCAGACACTATCTGTTGTAATGTACCATCACACACTAGCTGTTGTCTTTTACCATCAGACACTAGCAATTATCTTTTACCATCAGACACTAGCAATGGCTTGTACCATCAGACACTAGCGATTGTATTGTACCATCAGACACTAGCTGTTGTATTGTACCATCAGACACTAGCTGTTGTATTTTACCATCAGACAATAGCTGTTGTCTTGTACCATCAGACGCTAGCGATTGTATTGTACCATCAGACACTAGCGATTGTATTGTACCATCAGACACTAGCTGTTGTATTGTACCATCAGACACTAGCTGTTGTATTGTACCATCAGACACTAGCTGTTGTATTGTACCATCAAACACTAGCTGTTGTCTTGTACCATCAGACAATAGCGATTGTATTGTACCATCAGACACTGGCGATTGTCTTGCAACTTCAGTTACTGCAGCGCTTTACTTATTGGGGCGGGTGTCTTTTGCTTTGCCTTCAGCCGGTTTAGCGGTTGCTGCGTACCTTCAAAAAACATAACGGTTGTCTTGTGTCTTCAGTGTTGCGGTTGTCGTGCACTTTTTAGTAAGGTTTTTTCGTGTACTTTCAGGCAGTACGGCAGTTCTCTTGTGCCTTCAAAACACTGAAGCTTTTGTCTTAAATTTCAGCTATTGTAGCGTCTGTATTGTACCTTTAGACACTGCAGTTGTTGTCTTACGCTTGCAAGTACTGTGATGGTTACCCTGCACTTTCTTACGCTGTAGTGGTTGCCTTATGCAGTCAGACATTAGAGCCGTTGTTTTGCACTCGTATGTTCTGTGGATGCTGCTTGACAGCCACAGAAATGGTGACTGTTGTACTTCTTCTTACAATGTACTGGTCATTTGGCACCTTCAGAAAATCTAGCGGTTGTTTTGCATCTTCTGACACTTGGATTGTTGTATTTCTCTTTGTGACACTGCAGCGCTCCCTTGCTCTTTCAGACTCGTTGTCTTTCTAAGCATGACATGACAGGAGCAGTTTAGCGGACTAGAGAGGACTTATTAAAATACAGGAATATTAGTGCTTAGGTGCTTTACATTCCTGCCTTTGTGAGCTGCTTGACACCCCGAGGGAACTACCCGCAAACAGAAGGGTAGAAATTAAAAAAAAAAAGTTTCTATCAAAGGAGCTTGATCAACGGATTATGAGATCATAGCGCCTTAAATTAGATTATACGCGCTACACAGCCTCACGTCCTTAGCACGTAAAGCGTATATACTCTTCCGGTCGTTCGTGTAAATCAGGTGTTTGTGTACAGCTACTTTGTGGTTACTTTAATGTTAGACACCGTAGTTATTCTAGAACGACCAGGTTTGGAACTCGGAAGCTCTGAAAATTTATATATATTTCAGGGACCCCAAATTGTGCTGCATTTGGCGGAGCAGTTATTTAAATAGTGGCAGCCTAGCAACACGCAGAATGATCAGCTGTTCCACCAGTCGCGTTGCTTTGCTGGTCTTTACTTGATTTTAGCATTGAGTCATTTGCATCTCCAGTGCATAAAGTGCATCATAATCCTTTATATGAAAGTGCCAAATGAGTTGATTCGTGAAAACAATTCGAAATGTGTGCACGCAGATTTTTGGATGGGATGTTGATTTGTTTCAGTATTGACAAGTTTTGTCCGGCGCTGAATGTTTGGAACCAGGAATTCCGTACGAACTTCGGCTAAAATTATGGAGCCGCTGTGTGGATATAAGCCTACTTGTTATTCTGCTCCTGTAGTTTGTAGAGAGGTGAAAATGGAAATTATATTTTGTACTAGTAAATTTAATGTTGTATGTTTCCATTGATGTTTTCTTCATTTGGTAGCGTCAACCGGTAGACAGTACTTCAAAATACGCCAACACATAAGTTAACTTTTATTCTGTACGTCATGTTATCAGTATATATGATCTATATTAAAATAACCCACCTGCACAACTGCTAATTTTTATTGTCAGTATTTGTTATTGATTGCAACATGTTTGGCCATTTTGGGTAATTAGAAAAAAGCGAATTACTTGAGAGGTTAAAGTTAAGTTCTGTAACTTTGCGATTAACCTTCCAAGAATGTTATATTTTTTTTGTTTACGTGAAGAAGGCGAAGTCGGCCGAAACATGTAATACGTACTGAATACTTACTCCTTGGCTGCAGCATTTAAAATATCCGTTTAACTAGAGAATATACGCAATACATCGTGGTGTGAACTTGGGATATTCCTTGTCTTTCTTTAGCACACACAGACACACACACACACACACACATAAACATATTTATACATACGCATATATTTATATGTATGTGTATGCATGTATGTATGTATGTATGTGTATATGTATGTATGTACGTGTGTGTGTGTGTATGTATGTAGGTATGTATGTATGTATGTGTATATGTATGTGCATTATGTATTACGTATGTATGTATGTATGTATGTATGTATGTATGTATATGTGTATGTATGCATGCATTTAGGTTTGTACGTATATATATATATATAATATATATATATATGTGTGTGTGTGTGTGTGTGTGTGTGTGTGTGTATAATAATAATAATTGAGTCCATCGTTCCTTCTAGGAACATAGGTTGTCTATGAGTCCTTTCCACTTCTTTCTATCGGCTGCTAAGAACCTTAGTTCACTCCAGCTTCTACCCGCTTCCTTAATTATCGATCTTCTCCAGCTGTTTTTCGGTCATATATGCATACAAACCTAAATACATGCATGCATACGTACATACATACATAATACATATATACATACATACATGCATACATACATACATACATACATACATACATACATACATACATACATACA
>Ga0131853_10011483_pt1 | contig 16218 bp, 15 predicted proteins | sample TergutLab28metaG_FD_92764 | JGI IMG/M metagenome (GOLD analysis project Ga0131853, IMG submission 92764) | Labiotermes labralis P1 segment gut microbial communities from Petit-Saut dam, French Guiana - Lab288 P1 (version 2) (version 2) | ecosystem: Host-associated > Arthropoda: Insects >...
GCGCTTACAACGAACCGTGCAAGCAACTAACCGTCACGCAGGCACGATTAACACTGCATTCCACTCTCAAGGTCATCAACGCTCTCGCGTGACACATCAGCTGTGCAGGTTGCAGTATTTGGAACCGCAAGTGGACCCCATTTTTCTCTGGCCATTATCTCCGTAACCGTTTAACTTTGGATATAGGTGTTTTGGATTAGATCGGTATACTTTAACACAAGAAACACTCTCCCGAAGTCTGGCACATTACTCCTAGGACACCCTGTTTATATACATCACATTAAATTGAAATAGAGTAGTGATGACATAAAAAAGCACATCACATCACCTCTTGGATGCAACTCATATTTAAAAAAAGACACGTAATGACCAAATAACATGGCCCTGTGTCTGTAAAAAAAACAATAGTTACCGAAAGACAGAAATGTACATCTCTTGTGTGCAGTTACATACATTACAGAATATAATCTCCCGTGTTTGTTGGTTACATACATCACATTAAACGGAAATACATATATAATAGCTGTTAAAAAACAATTACGAATCTGTCGCCAGCAAGTACGATCTGGCGGTTTCGCAAATGCCTCTACACACAAGATTCAGATAGATCGATCTGGAATTAATTTTCTCCATATCCTCATCTGACACGATATTAGAGTATCGTTTCGGGAGGGATATCTGAAAAAGTTTCTCGTCAGAGTCCCGTATTAACAGCAGGACAGTAGGACCATATATAGTATTTATCCGCTTAGCGTGGACAATTGGATACAATCTATTTATTACTAAAGAGCTGATATTGATCGAAGTGTTGGAAGTGACCACTTCAAAGCGTTTGACGAGTTCCATCATTTTACGTGTTATTCTGCAAGAAGAAGAAAGTAAGTAGCATTCAGTGTACACCCCCAAAGGAGTAATAAGTCTCTGACGTAATTATGTAAAAATAATAATTACCTCAAGGATGGGCGTGACGTTTCGCGGAATACGTGCCATGAGGGGATCTACACGTGGTGGATGCATGAAACAAACCAGAAAATGAGTCAGCATCCGCCAGGAAAAATAGGGGTCACCTACAAATGGCAGCAACTGTGTGGCTGACCCCATAGGTGGAACTGTAATTAGCCTGACTTCAAATGAGGTAAGTGATTCTGTTTTAGGGTGTGTCGATCCTAAATAGGTGTGAATCTTTTGTAGAGAAGAAGAACATGGCGCGCAGAATCGAGATAATGGACACAATTACGAGACAGTACAGGCGGTACAATCCTGCAGGAAGGCAGCTTACTCTGCGTTTAATACCCCCTTCGGAGAATATTGACTCTGTAGCACATTTCCTAGCCAGCGGGAACGATCACTTCGAGCGCGCGTTACGTGACGTTGATGCTGCCGATATAGTGGGAATAACGATTTAGGATCAGGTAAACCAAAATGACAAACCCATAGGAATCAGTTTTAGAAGGAAAGACCAGCTAACTGGAGACGTGATATGGAATGTGTTAGAAAAGTCTCCCAGTCGAATTCTAGGTTCAGTGCTCCGGACACGTTGGTCGTAATCGTGCATTTGTTTAGGATACCCGTCGGTTTCGGTGGGATTGTACTTAAGAGTAGGGTAGACCGCTCTCCGTAATGGCGCACCTAAAGATAAATATCGTGAAGGTGAAAGCAGAAGATAACCGCTTAGCACATGCCTTAGTAATAGCAAATGCGAAAATAGATAATGATCACACATACAAAGCGTATAGTCAAGGCAGGAAGATACGTCAAGTGGTCCAAACACAACTCGAGACTACCGGCATAGATCTAACGGTGCGGGGATCCCTGAACTAGTCCGTTTCCAGGAACATTTTCGGGAATATAAGATAATTGTCTACCACGGTCTGAACTGCGACAACATCATGTTTGAAGGGCAGGTGGACTCCACTAAAAGACTTAATATACTGTATGACGATGTCGAACGACATTATCACGTGATCACAAGTCTTACAGGTGACATGGCTAGAAAGTTCGTGCGTAAAGTGTGCAAGAAGGCATGTGCAAGTGACGTCAAGAAAGCCTGCGACCAGATGTTTAGCGACTGCATGGCCTGTCGCCCGTGCGCATTCTCGGGTGTTACAATCCCTTGTGCGGAACGCAATAGACACTTTCGAAGTCACACATATTTCGCGAAACACAAACAGAACACCTCGAAGAAAAATCAGTATGTGAACGAAAGCGGTGCTGTGCGGCCTGCGGATGGGTCGTGACACATGAAAAGCACGAATGTAATAAACGTTTCTGCGACAACTGTAAGCAGAACAAAGAAATAGGTCACTTGTGTTAAATGAGTCCGTGAAGGACGCGTTGCCCCCCGCAGGTGATAAGGTACTGTACGTATTCTACGATTTCGAAACGACCCAAAATACGAGGTACACGACCGAAGCTAAGCTGAACGTAAATAATGTCGTCTGCGTGCAACAGTTCTGTTCGCGATGCGAAGACGGGGAAGACGTAGTAGACTGTGTGCGATGTGGTAGGAGGAAGCACTCGCACTGGGAAGTTCCTGTGAGGGACTTGCTTACATACCTAACAGAACCACGCCCCTGGGCCAATACGATCATCGCCATAGCACAAAATGTCAAGGCTTTCATCTTGGATAGGGCGATCCTATTAGAATTGAACCCCGAAATTATTATGAACAGTCTGAAAATAATGTGTATGAAACTTGAGCACCGAGTGTTTTTGGATAGTGTGTCGTTCCTCCCTTGCCCTCTGCGTAAGCTATCCGAGGCCTTCGGGATGACGGCCTCCAAGTCGTGGTATCCTTATTATTTCAATACTGAGGAAAACCTCGACTACGTAGGCCCCATGCTCGACGCTTCGTTTTACGGTGTGAATGAGATGGGCGAGAAAGAGACGAGTGAGTTTCTCGCGGTGTACGCGATCCAGAAATCGGAGCTTTCTGACAACAGGCGCGGCCTGGAAAGTTATTGTCAGGATGACGTCACAGTTCTAAGACAGGCGTTTCGAGCCTTTAGGAGCGAATTCATGCAAATAGGGAACATATAAGTATTTATCGAGTCGATAAAGATGGCGTCGGCTTGCAACAAGTTTCTGCGTAAACGTTTCCTGCAACCCGACACAATCGCACTCATACCGAATGGGTGATACACTTGTAACAACAATTATCTTAAGAAGGCATTGATATGGCTGCTGCACGTGGAGCAGATTGATGGGGTGAAGGTAATGCACGGTCGCAATGATCACGAGTACAAACTGCCAGAATTGCCCCACTTTATTGTAGACGGTTACAGCCCCGAGACGCGTACAGTTTACGAATATTTTGGTTGCCACTGGCACGGCCATACGTGGCAGCACTTCCGTGACCTAATCACCTTAAATGGCGATATGTTAGCCGAAACGTTTGAGAGGACAATGTCGCGCCTGAAGCAGATAACGCGAGCGGGCTACCTGGTAAAATTCCAATTGGAATGTGAGTTTGACGATGCAGGGAGGCCCGAATTGCTCGCGCATCCCATAGTACATCAGAGTCCGCTGCGGACACGTGATGCTCTGTACGGAGGTCGAACCAAGATCTTGCGTCTCCACTATAAGGCACGGGAGAATGAGACTATTCAATATGTCGATGTCATGAGCCTCTACCCGTACATATGCACACATTTCAAGTTCCCCGTTAGACATCCGGTCATTCACGTAGGGGATGGGTGTAGAGATATAGAAGCTTGTCTCCATATGCACGGCCTGATTAAATGTTCGATCGTTACGCCAGAGAAGTTGTATCACCCCGTTCTCCGTTTCAGATGTAATAAATAATTCATGTTTTGCCTGTGTAGATGGTGCGTCCTCACCTCAAGAGAGGAATGTGTGCACACCCGAGATGAGGATCGTGCCCTCACCGGTACGTGGGTAATGGACGAATTGAGGTTGGCGGTGTGAAAACGGTACCGGATACTCGAAATATATGAGTTTTATGAGTATCAGGTCACACAGTATAATCCCGAAGCAGGCGAGGGCGAACTTTCGTCACGTATATAAATACATTTTTGAAATTGAAAACGGAAGCTAGTCGTTTTCCCGGCTGGGTTTACAGTCCCGGAGACGAGGACCGGTATGTGGACTCGTTTTTACAGAGTGAAGAGATACGGCTAGATAAGTAAGCAATCACTTATAATGCTGCCAAAAGGATGTGGCCAATCTCTATCTCATCTCGATGTGGGGAAATTGACGGAGACAAACGATCGAACAATGACCAAAATAATTACAGGGCCCAAAGGCCAGTAGGTATTTTTGTCCACCCCTGGCCTCGAGGTGATGAACCTCGTGTTTTTTTTAGCGATGACATAGTATGGAGTTCGTGCAAGTATGGAGCAGGGGAACACGTGCCTAGTTGGCGACAAATGAATGAAATGACAGTGGCTTACGTCACCGCGGTGGCATGAATCCATCTGTACCTCTAACTTGACCGGCTGCGAGAGAAGGCTATGTACTGTGACACGGACTCTGTGATACATATTTCATCAGAAGGGGAATGAAGCCCCACTGATCGAAACGGGGGACAAATTGGTGGAAATTGCCTCCGAGTTGCACCCCTCAGAGATTATTTCGGAATTTGGGTGTGGTGGGCCAAAAAACTAAGCGTACGGAGTGGTCGAGACTGTGACCGGGGCCTCTCAAACCGTCTGTAAAATAAGGGGCATAATTCTCAATTTCATCGCGTCGAAAATGGTATAATTTTGATGTCATCAAGAATATGATTTTGAGAGGGAATAAGGGACACTCCTTTCTAAATGTGTATACCGAAAATAAGATAAACCGTAAGAGGAAGGAAGGCGGAACATTAGCTGGAGTCACCGAATCTGTAGGCAAACTCAACAGAATATCATTTCTCAAGATGCGGGGATTAGGTGATAATATATCCGTCCCATTTGTGTGTAAATAGGAGGAAGGGAGTGGGCCGTGTCATAACCCTGACCATCCATGAGTGATGATGATCTGAAATTCAAGCATCCGTTTTCGTGTATTGTGAGCGTTCCTCGCGGTTCGGGCACAACATCGTTTTGCATACGGTTCTGGAGAACTTCGACGCCCTCTGCACCGAAAGCGAATTCGGTGGCGGTATTATCTGGTGTTACAGCAAGAAGACTTATGTTCCGAGACGTCAGCAGTTGCCCTCAAATACCACATATCAGGTGGGCGTACCGGAGAACTTTTGTGGTGGTGGTTGAAAACCGTGCCTCGTTGTCCTAGACAATCTGTTAACGACGTCTATTACAAGCAAGTGTGTGATTTGTTTAAGAGAGGCAAACATCATAGAAATATCAGTGTAAATTTATTACGTAAAATCTTTACCATCAGGGCCGTTACTGTAGACATATATCTTTGAAAGCCCATTATGTGGTCGCGTTGAAAAACGTCAGAGATAAGAGGCAGTTCGCGTACTTGGTCCAGCATGTGTATCCTGAAATGGTATTGGGTTCTCTAACGTCTACCTGAATGCGAAACAGAGACGCCACGGCTACCTCATATTAGATCTGACACAAGACACGGATGACGGTCTGCGGTTTCGAACCTACATATTCCCCATAGAATATCCTCCGAACTTCTACTCCAGTATAGGCGATGAAGCGTGTGAGATCGAACTACCACGCCTTTCACGTGCTCAAGACTGCCGAACAGTGATTACGTAAAGCCCTCATAAATAATTGTAACAAGGAACTCATGAACTGTATAAGCGAATGTTTGTTAAATGTTCTGAATGGGAATATAACATTATCAGGTTGTAACACGCGCAATTTAAAAAAACAATAATCCACGTTTTGCAAGGTCGCTGACAGGCACGTATCGCTCTCTGACAAGAAGCGACTCATAGTGAAGCACCGGTGATTTTACCTGCCCCTCCTGAGCGTCTTACTGCCAACGGTTGGCATCTTAAACTTGAAACCCAGACAAAAATGTTACGTAAGATATATCTCGTCCCAGCCAATTATTACAATAGGGGGACAAACGACGTGCCCCCCCTCGCCTCGCGAGCGTAAGAAACGTAGCAGACGTAAACAATATCCGTAAGAAGAGTGGGTTAACCTGCGCCATTAGATTCTCGAGGCCGATATCAGACTAAGACGCGGACAAAGGCTAACTCTGATTTCCTAAGAATAGTGAAGCCCGATGGGGCGCTGTCCTCCCCCGAGCAAGAGCTAATCATAAAACAGTTGATAGTTCCCAAAGTCGAGGCGAAAACGCCTAAGACGTGGCCCCCCCACCCCCTTCCTTCCACATGCAGAGAGAATGTATATGAGACCCCTAAACACAGATATGGTAATGATGTTGACGTCAGGAAGGAGGAGGCTCAGACGGAAGAAGAATGAACTATCGGACCAGTAGCTAGTCCCCCGAGGAGCATCAGCAGAGGAATTCTCGGCACACTATACGGTATCCGTGTGGATGGAGAGCAATTAATGATTGGTGATTCCCCAGTGTTTATAGATCCTGATGCTAATTTAACAATTAAGGGAACAGTGTTAAGAGGGACGGAGAGTCTGTGGGATTTAGTAACGCGTAAGAATGTTAATACGCAACTTATAGGCAAGCAGAAATTGAAGACACATAAAAAGGAATTGATATTGACTAACGCTAATTTGAATAGATACAAGGCAGGCGATTACATTAATGTAACGCGAGGAAAGAAATTTCGCGAAGTCATTGCACCCCTCTTTGCGAAACCGAAGGGACGCTGTGTAGAATCCCCACTTCGTCGTAAGTGGAAAAATATTAATGTCGACTATTAGCAGATTATACTACGACGTTGCTAGACCGTCGCCATTCTCGACTATGCGGAAGCTGCGGCTGGCGAAGGCAGGGGAAAAGATGCCTGCTGACGTCATCAACTAATCGTTAGAGAAACTAGATGCGTATACGCTTCATAGACCTGTGAGAAAGCGGTTTGCACGTAATCCCTAAAGATTATCTAACATAATGGATCTGTGGGAAATTGATCTCAAGGATGTGAAGTTCTATGCCGAATATAGAGATAATTATGGACACATTCATTCGGTTGTAGATGTATTCTCGAAATATCTACATCCGATCCCATAAGGACAAAGAGCGGACCTTTTGTTGCTTCGGCGTTTCGGTCCATATTCAATGAACCGAAACGTCGGCGCCGCCCAATATGGGTGCGCACTGATAAGGGCAAGTTATTTCTAAATAAACATTTTCAGGACATGTTACGTGACGAAGACATCGAGTTTCAGGTGTGCCGAAACACCGAATTGAAATGTGCGGTAGTGGAACGCGTGCATCGTACGATTCGCGATAGACTCCATAAATATTTTACATATCAAAACACCTACAGATATTTCGATTCCCTGCCGAAATTTGTAAAGGCCTAAAATGACACGGTTCACTTTTCGACTGTCATCACCGATTCTGACGTGCTGACGATATGGAAGAGGGTGAAGGCTTTGGGGGTGAGTTCCCGTCGCGAAAGCGACGTTTCGGGTGGTGCAGCACTTTCGCATCAACAAGGAGTACATAGGGTTTGCCAAAGATGCCGAACAGAATTTCAACACAGAGATTTTCAAATTCGCGAAAGTAATCGATAGGCGGTTACGTGCCGTCTATGAACTAGGGTATTTAAATGGCACGCCAATCGAAGTCCAGTTTTTTTCGCGAGGAACTGACCCCGTACGAATAATTGACCGGACCTTCTATAAGATAGATAAAGTACTTGACAAGAGGGTCAAACGCGGCTTTCGCGAATATGTGGTCAGTTGGCGAGGTTACAGTCAGGATTTCGACTCTTGGGTGCCTGCATCTAGCGTGAAGAATATCTGAATGTATGGCGATTACTAGCCATTTTTACGTCACTCTGTTCAGCAACGCCTAGCGTGACATCTACGAACAGAATACTCATGCCGTTTTCAAGGTGAAACTGGCTAAGCCCGTGGTCTTGGTTTCGAGCTCCATTTGGGAATTGGGGCTGTGTGAAATTTCGTGTTCATCACACCCATAGGGGAGAAAAACACCGCCGTAATATACAGTAACCTAATATAACCGCAATTTGTGGGCGACAGCACCGTCCACACCATGCGGACATACGCCTTCCCATCATCATCATCATCGTGTCAGCACGAGTTTCGAAAGGTGTATTACGTGCCTGTCGAGCAGCGAAGATTTCAGGAAATCCGAATAGAATTCCTGATGACAGAGGGTTTGCACATCCCCTTCGAGGACAGCACGACGCACACAAAAGTGGTGCATCATTTTCGGAAAAATTACAAATTTTAAAGTGTATAAAACAAGTCGTCGCCATATTAAATAGGACATTTAGAGCGATGCATCCATTAGAAATGTACTACCTAAATCAGGCAGGACGTGGACTTACAGTCTACTCCGCCACACTCTACCTTCAGCGAAGCCACGGGATAGGCAATTTTTTCTGCAGTCTCTATCGTTGGGTCCGCCGACTCCTGTTGAGCCGGGCCAAAGCAGTGGGGCGCGAGACGTTGCGTACCGATGGCAAAATCCTTACCGAAATCGCGGCACGCAAGTCGACTGACTACGTGAATGCCGAGGATATAATGTCCAAACACGTGACTGAATCCGTCCAAAATTTGATTAGCAAATTGAGAGGCTGGGCCACAAACACCCCTGGGAGGCTGCGAGAAGTAAGAAGAAGAGGGATCCCAAACCTAAAGGATCAAGCGTGCCAAAAAAATAATAAAAAGTGATATCTTTCCCAAGTTTCACGTCAGTCACACTGCAGCAGCCGATAATGTCTGCCGCCGCAGAGATAGCGTCCATCAGTAGCGAGTTTGACATCTTTGCACATGGGCCTATACAGACGTCTGTGATCGTGACAATAAAGAGAGTGTACAATCAGATCTCCCCCGTCGATCAAAATGATCTGGAATTTTTAATACCTTCCGGTAACGACACGTACATTGATCTAGATATCAAAATTGTATATACGAGGTAAATTGATACCGGCCTCGGGATAGAACGTGGACTTCTCGGACAACACGGGCGCGAAAAATAATTTCCACCACTGCCTATTCAGTCAATGTAACCTCACTCTCAATGGCGTCAACATCACGCAGGTGAGAGAGAATTATAATTTTTGCACATATCTCGAGACCGTGACGACCTATGACTCAGATGCTGGGGCCATTCTTCCCTCGAACGCGTACTGGTATCACGACAGGGTGACATGCATTCTGTCGACCCCTCGGCTGTGAATGTGACCATCACGAAAACCCGGGGATTTATCCTTCGTTGGAAAGGATTAACAAGAGCAGGGAAGTACAGCTACTTGGTCGATTACTTAGTGACATATGTAACGTGCCCCTACACTTGCCGCCGGGCGTCAGGTTGCAGATCAGGTTGAACAAGGTCCGCCTTACTTCTATCTGATGAACAATATTGTCGATTAAAAGACCGTTTACAAATATTTGGACGCCCAATTTCTTGTCAGGCGTGTCAGGCCGAACACCGCCGTATCGCTGACTCAAAATTCCGCACTGAACAACAGTGGGAGTCCCACGGGCTATAACCTGACGAGAGTCGTACTCAAGGTATTCACATTCGCTGCCGGATCGAAATGTCTGTCTATAGACAACGTCGTCCTACGTTCCATCCCGAAACGTCACTTGTTCACCATGGTTAAGAATATAGATTTTATCGGTTCGTTGGACAGCAGTCCGTACAAATTTCAGCATTACGACGTCATTGATTTTTCGCGGTTTGTGAACGATAAACATTTCCCTAACGAGGGGTTCTCTTTGGGCGTGGATCATGAAAAGACGTCCGTCATGGGCTAAAGGACGCTGTTCGAAGCGTCAGGCATACATCACTCGAACGCGGGACTGCATATAACACATTATATGATTATAAAGAGCTATTTCATGTTTCTATTTAAATTCACACATGATAGGGGCGTGTAGGAGGGTCATGCCTCTCATCACGGGAACGGGAATATCAGAATTATTTGAAATTTATTAAGCCACTGCCCGAAGCGATCACGTGGCTGCTGTACCTAGAATTCGACTGTTCGATTCTCATAGAGTTTGCGCGTAAAGTTACGAACGAATTTAATTGTCACCGTTCAGATACGGTGTACACTGCGTGACACCAGCTCCTTCTTCGACGTTTTCCCCTCCGATCTTATACCACAATCAATCACGCGTACCTCCACCGTCATCGTCAATGTCGTTCCCCAAACAGAAGTAGCCTCACACTGGCTATTCGTGCACTGCCGAACCAAATCTTCGAGTGCCTACTACTTTGATACGTGTGGCATCGTACCTCTCGTATCCAGCATCCAGACATTCTTTAAACGAAATTACATGACCTGGGAATATAAGAGACGACAGTTCGAAGGCATGACGACAAATGCCTGCGGCAAGTACTGCTGTCTATTCGGCCACTACATGGTTCGGGGCTACACACTGCAACAATTCATCTCGATTTTCGAAGATTGCAACAAAGCAGATCGTGTGGTGGAGCGATATATCACTGCCGAATTCGGGCCCCAAGTGTCTCGGGGCGGCTGCGGTCAATGCTGCGACAGCTGCCTATTAAAGGTAGGTACTTTGCCGATTCTAATTATTCCTAATCTAACACGGCTGGAGGTAGGGAAGTCGTCATTGATTACGAGTTCTTGCGGGGGCGCCAGAATGAGACTGTAATCATCGAATTGTGCGTCGCTAGCGCCGCGGCGGCCGAGAATTTCCGTTTCAAGAGCCCCTACATGATGGCGGATCAGGTCTAGTCAGAGAACGGTCTAAATTGTGCCGACGGTCTTATCGAATATAAAGAATTAGACAGGTCCTTACAGAGGCCGTGGCCGGTTTCGCACACCTCTACGCCTAAGGCGTCTCAAAATTTACATTCCTGGCCGGACTGTCGGTACGGCCGATCCATAACCTATAGGATCTCGAGTGCCCCCCACCCATCACATTCAATCACAAATGCTATTGTACATTGCCATTTCACAAGTTTCCCTCATTCTCTTGCGCAACCAAAACCGCGCAATCTCTCTACGATTAGTTATCGTACTATCTGTTGGAGAAAGAGTATGTCCAATGCCCTGCTGACATGACACGTCATACTGCCGACTTTGTTTCAGCAGTACAATAAACCGGACGAGCACATTGCCCTTCTCATCACTCTGCTTCCTGCTGCGATGTCGTCTAATACTGGTAAGCTGTCTACTACCGACGTTGCGGCTGCCAAACGGAGGAGGGGTGTAGGGGAACATCCCCATGGAGGAGCAGCAGTTGCCGCCTGAGTCGTCCGCCTACAGTGATATCTGTACCTACTGGGCAGCCAATCCTGCTTTCGATCCCCAGAGAATGCTGCTGAGGCGTCTGCTTTTCCTGAATACAAACAAGACCAAGTACGTGTCTGTTGGTTTCTACCCCGCCCGTGACTATCTCCCTCTGGTGGAATTCGGTGTTATACGGATCTGCGGATCAAATGCCATCATTCTCACGGAGAGCTGTTCTACACGCTGTCTCAGTATGTACCGACGATTGACGATACTTTGTGGAAGAAGGGGAAGGAGTTGACACCAGTCATCATGTGCGAAAGTGGCAACTTTCGGTTAGGTATGCCGAAACGTCGCCGCGGTTTGACAAGACTGTACGTCGGCAGTGATTACATATGTGTAACGTCACTGGATCTGCAATACCTGGACCTAGTGTTTAATATCGTGCATCAGCAATTGTGCGATTACGTACTTGATTTGCCGGAATTATTATAATACGTGACGATGTCATTGACGTCGGTGGTTTACGTGAAGCCAATGCCTAAAGCCAGTGCACATATAAATTATTCTCACCTGTACGAGGAACTTGTATCATTTGTGTAAAAACGTATACATTACATTGAATAAATATTATCTAGTTGCGTTTGTTGTTTTTCTTTATTTCATGTGTAGACAGTGTTATTAAAAACACTCCACATACCTGTTTTGTCCCTCGGCGTAGGGCACGTTTTGCCGCTCGCTATGTTCCTCTTTCTCTCCACAGCAGCAAGCTGGAACTCCTATGTTTGAACCTAGACGTAGATACACAATTGTTCTCTGCCCACATTAAGCGATAATGTGATCAATTATGAAATACCGCGTATGTTACACGTACTGAAAAGTGTCTGTGTCAATCGTTTTAATTTATGGCGCGGTAGCAAAAAACTCACGGGTCCCAGCTCTTAGCAACAATGAGTTTTTGCAACCGCCACCGAGTGAGAAACTGGTGCACGCAGACACGGTTCGGTACGTGTCACTTGGCCTCTTTCATGTACCTGATATGTTCTCTTCCTTGACACTAACGCTTAATAACATCTTTATAAATGCGTGCCTTTCATTGACATGTTCAGATAATTCGTGTTCATCTAGCTAGGGTTAAACCGCACCACCAACGTCTTCCAGGGAGAACTTCACTCTTCGATTGCCACGCCTTCCCGCCCAGCAGCAGCCAGGATCCTCCAAGAAGAGGGCTTGGGTTGAAACCGTAATTTAAGTCTCTTGTCACTTTCCACCCTACGTGTTATATTCGTGTTTCGCACGAAGACCCAGAATGCAAATCACGAATTTATGTCAAATTGATTCTGATCACACACACTAGCTTATAGCATTCCGGGTCGACGTGTAATACGAGAGTATAAGGGTGCGGTTGTCGTTCAAGTTAATACATCTTCAATTACATATTCGGAGAGAGAAATAAGGTATTGCTTCACCCACCTTAGGGAATTCAATATCCGGATGCCACGCCCTTCTTCTTCCAGCAGCAGCTACGTTCCCCCTATATAAATACAATTCGTTTTCCTCCATACATACAATTCGTTGCGTCTAATAACTTACATTTCTACGCTTAGCATAAGCCACTAGAAGCGTATAAAAAATATAACGGATTGCACTTACGAAACTGTACGGTGTCAGCCCCGTCCTTCATCTTCACGACCTCCACAGTTTTCACGTTACAGCAGGCACGCAGATGTTAGTGACATGAGGTCCTCTGACTGGAATTTTTATTCCGCCACCCCCGCCCTACTGCTAGTTATATGACATGTCCAAAGGGGCACTTTTAGTCCTATTTCTGCTTCTCAATATCTAGACTTACCGCATACGTATTTGCAAAACTCGCCCTTCTGTACAAGGGCCTGAAAAAACCACCCACAAAAGGTAATCAGGAATTTCTCTAAGGTTCGTGTCGGTATGCATTGTCGTCACCTTTGAGTTAGCCCGAGGGAGTGCCTGACAATATGTGCTACCGTCTGCACCTTACTGCATTAAGGATTGTCCAACAATCTGCTCACCTCGTAGAGGGTTTAACAGGACGGTGCCTCCGGGTACACCAAATGGTTTACCAACACCCTCGGGGTTAGACATTAGCGTAGGGGTGGCTGTGGCCGATAGACATTACCCACCTATACGGCGGCCGTGGAACCCATTACGACGGCTGGCACGAAGGCGCTTTTGTACAACTCTCAGCTCGAATATTATTATGCTAAAGAACGAGTACTGCCTATACCACACTTAAAACCTTCCTGCACTAGGCACCGGAAACAAGCTGAGGGGGACGGCGCGGTTGCCCCCGACACCCTGCTGGACGCCGAATCATTTATTTTTTCTACTAATATGCCTACACCATACATTGAACGTTCGTGTACACAGCCCCGGGGAACAGGACGCGGAAGACGGCTATACCTCGCCTACACAAGTCAAACGTCTATCCAATTTAATATCATTATGCTCAAGAACGGGTAGTGCTCTGGACCGCGCTAAGGCCTCGGGAGTCGCGATACCAAAGTGAACGGCAGCTGCCATCCACCACCAACACCACCCCCTCCCATTCCTTTTTAATATTGTGCGCTCAAGAAAGATTAGCGCCCGCCCAACGCACTTAGGTCCTTCCTGCTCTACACACCGTATCGCCGTACAGGTGGCAACGGAGGAAAATCTACCAGACTTTAGGGGGCACCATTACTTTTAATACTATTCTCAAGGACGAGCAATATGCGGGACGCATTTAAGTCCTCCTTGCACTCAATCCTACCATCAGCGAAGGGGTGGTTATAGAGTGACCGCAATACCAGACTGCACGGGGACAAACCTCCGCTGCTCAAGAACAAGTATTTCACGGGCAGCACTAAAGTCCACGTTGCACTATAATTGGCATAGGGGCCACGGAGGAACACATACCAGACTGTGCGGGGCACTTTCACTTATACCTTTTCTTTTTAATATTATGCTCAAGAACGATTGGTGCGCGGCACGCTATTGGGTCCTCCTTGCACTCAACCCTGCCTTGAGCGTAGGGGTGGCTTCGGTTTGATCGCAATACAGACTGCACAGGGCAAAACCAACGATGCTCATGAACAAGTACTGCACGGGCCGCACTTAAGCCCTCCATGCACTCCAATTGGCGTAGGGGTGCCACGGAGGAACATCTAGCAGGCTGTATGGTGCACCATTTCTTTTTAATATTATGCTCAAAACGAGCCGTGCGCGGGACGCACTTAGGCCCTTCTTGCACTCTGCAACACACGGCCGAACTTAGCTCCATCTTGCACTCTAGGCTTTTTTAATTTGGCTAGGGGGATTTTGTCCATTTATTAGTTTTGGGGCCCACTAAACTTCGTTTTTGAAATTCCAGAAACCCACTGCACCCCCTTTTTTGGACTTTGGGCCCGATGAGTTACCCCTGGGAGGAATATATGAGCCTGGTTTATACTAATTACAACATGTTTCGATAATTTCTGTGTCCATTATCAGTGTAGTTTCACGACATTAATAATCCTAAAACAAACTGCCATATTTTGTCAGTGATAACACTGAAGTTCACAAGAGATGTCTCAGGCCCTACACATTGCAACAGACTCTCAGATTATATACTGTTAAAATCAGATATAATATAGTTGTTACAAAATTTTCGATTGTAATAACAAATAAGCTGGCATTTTGTGAACATGTGTAAATTTTGAGAAATCTGTTGTAACGTACAGTGGTTCCAGTGATACAATTTGGCAGTTTCTTTTGTATGGTCAGTACTAGTTTAAAGCCATCTTGATGAGGATCGCATAATTGTTCGAAAAATTTTAGCAAATAATAACTATTGGTGCAATATCTAAGTAACACACATGTGTGTTTATTGGTTTGTTACGTACTTTTAAATATTGCTTTAGCGCTAGGTTGTGGAACATGTTAACGAATTACTTACTTTCTAGTATATACGCCTGTACTTTGTAAGGTAGACCAAAACAAATGTTCACAACGATTTGTTTCAGTTATGTGATACAGTGTACATATATATATATCATTACAATTATATATATAAATAAACCGATGTTTGTAAATACTGGTGAAAATTCATACATAATGGGAATAACACATAATTCGTCGTTCAAAACACAATTTTTTAATTCGTTTTCAATTTGTGTTTCGTGTTTCGGCCTTATTTCCATCATTAAGTACCAAATTAGTAGTCAGTGTTGAGGCTTGGTCGGTCCCCTAATGTGTAAAATAAGGTGACGGTAGTTCGGAGCAATATTGTTCTAAGTCGAAAGTAGAGAATGAGTGCAACAAGGTCCTAAGTACAGTCCCGGCACTACATTTTCTTTAGTGTACATTATTAAAAAGAATCGGATTTCGAATTTTGTTCCTAAGTATTTTATCAGTGTGGTAGCAACCATGCAGGTTGGCATTGCGACCCCTCCTTTGCGCTACCCACGCCCCGCATCGTCCAGGGGTCCGTGCAAAAATGTCGTAAATACTGCCTTGCGGGCAAGAAGGTCTTAAGTACACTCCAGGCATCACTCTTTCTTTAGCCTACAATATTAAAAAGGATCGCGTTTCGACTTATGTTCCTAGGTATTTTATCGGGGTTGCAGCCGCCATGCAGATTGGTATTGTGGTCCTTCCGTCGCCCTCCCTTCGCCTCGGCACGTAAGAAAATTTCGCAAAGCGATTTTAGGAACATCCTACTGAAGAAATTCCTGGCACACGCTTTAAATAAACAGTATGTGCAAGGAACAATAGGAAGATCACTTTCTGCTGCCACTCAAGTCGTTAGATTTGAAGAACGTGGCAAGAAGCATCGGCCTATTCCGTCTGCCACGTGAAGAAGATTTCGTGTGTGTGCTGAAAGGGTGTCACCAGAAATGTTTCAGTGATATGCGAAAGGTGTGATGTAGCTCTTTGTTGTGATAGAAGATGCTTTGTGGACTACC
>Ga0131853_10011484_pt1:0-12500 | contig 16217 bp, 7 predicted proteins | sample TergutLab28metaG_FD_92764 | JGI IMG/M metagenome (GOLD analysis project Ga0131853, IMG submission 92764) | Labiotermes labralis P1 segment gut microbial communities from Petit-Saut dam, French Guiana - Lab288 P1 (version 2) (version 2) | ecosystem: Host-associated > Arthropoda: Insects >...
CCGTTTGTCCCCTCCTTTTTTGGGTTTTAAATAGACCAACCCCAAAAAGGTTTTCGTCCCAGAATTTTTTTCCCTTTCTCCGCCCCCCCCCCCCCCCGCCCGGTCGGTCATGTCCAGTATTATGTCGACATGTATAACTGTGAACTTCTCCGTTACGCGAACCCCTCTGATTTGTGAGCCTTTAGAACGAATTCAAAGCGCAGTGTCTCGTAGGTGCCGGGTATTCGCGTTTCTGCACGTGTGCTTGTAAAGTCATCATCACATGCTTCTCCCCCTCCTCCCCCCTCCCACCCTCGTATCACATGTGTGATGATGCATCGCTGCTCTCATCTCTGTACTTGAAATTTCATACAAAGGAACCTCGCCTGTCGACACATGATTTCTGTTTTTTGTTTAATATCGAACACTTTTGAGACACTTCTTACACCACTGGGGTACTTCGGTGTTTGCATGAAAAGTCTGGAATGAACCGTAATTCGGAAATCACGCTTGTCGTCTGCTCGTCTATATGTTTCACAACCGCAACCGCCGAATTGATTTTGGCGAGAGTTCTTTTTGCCTAAACTAACCACTAGTTAAAGCTCAGTTGTGTTCTGAGTTTCTGGATTCGAATCTCGACTGTGTTCAGCTTTCTTTAGATACGGACGATTTTAGCCAAGGCATTTGTGTATTTCATGAACCGTGTTTGGTCCAGACGAGCTAATGAATTTATTGATCTATGGATGATGGGTTGTGTATCTGCCAGCAGTTCAGAGCAGTAGTATCCGTGGTCCGTATGGATTCAGGGGGCGACTTAAGGGGTTTCGCAAGTATAATTCCTGCTTAAGGAAAGTGGCAAATGTAATTTTGAGAATCTTTAATTGGTTCTTTTGTATTCATTTCTATGTTTGTTCATTGCATAGTCGGCGCTGGGTTCATTTTCAATGTTGGTCACCAATAATAAAATTTTGTCTTCCGTAAATGTGCGTAGATGTGTCACTTTAAATAAAACTCTTGTCTTTAACTTTTTTTCACTTTTTGCACCAAACAAGTACACTTGACTTTACTGGATTTCCGCGAAAGTTCATATTTATCCACAAGGGTCCTACAGACATCAAGAGTTTGAAGACCACTGATTTAGACTACTGGGGGCTCTCTTCCGGCTACCTCCAGCACAGTCTCCCATCCTTCCTTAGTGCTTAAACTGCCGGAACGTGAAGGCTGAATCTGATCCCATGGTTTAGAATGCGTGGAGCGTGACCTCTGCATTCCTTATTCTCCTTCATGGACATGGTGCTTGGTTACTAGGGCATCCTCACCGTAGTACGTGTAGTTTTCGTCCCACATCTCTCTCCCCACGTTAGTTGTATGTGTATTATGAAATGTGTCTGAGGAGCCTGAGCCCGCCTTCCCACACCGTACCACGTGCTGATGTCAGTTCGTTAGCGGAGAGGTGTGATGATGACGCCCCTTGCCAGATTTTTTTATCTGGCAACTTGGCACGCAACCCTGGCTATCACGAAAGGACATTTTACCGAGGCGACAGGATCCGCCTGCCGTGCGGTTGCTTTAGTAATTGTCACGTGTTTTACAGTCTCACCATCTCTACTTCCTTTTCCATATTTACCAGTTATTCCTCCTATTTGTTTATTGTAATATCTCCATCGCAAGTTACTGTTTCGCTCTACTGCGTCACGACTGGCATGTGCGCAGTTTCGTCTTCCGAGGTTTTCCTGATGTTCTTCAGACTCTCCAAGGGAATTGCATCTCAGGGCGTGTTGTAGCATAGGCTTTTTTTTTTTTTGTATTTAGGATATACAGTGCCAAGTTCTAAGGTCGGCCTGGGTACCTACCGTACTGAGTAACAGGTTTTTCGTGGTACTCCTCGATCATTTTTGGAGTGTAACACGAGCCTGACGCTAAACACGTGATAAATACTTGCCCAGGCCGTTGTAATTCACTGTTCATGGTCAACTCTTACATTATTAGTCACCCTGTAAATATGCAATTTCTTAACGTACTGAAAAAACCCATTTCGAAGCCGAACTTTTTCAAACACAAATGTAGGGTGCCAGCTGTTTTACCGCAATTGTCGGTGTGTTACGACTTCAAAGATTCGCATAAATCTATAACATTCGTTCCCTACAACTAGGACAGACCATCATTCCAGTATTAACGGTTTTGTTAAGCAAACGCAGGACAACACTCTCCTTTCAAATAAGTGCCAGCGGTTGCCTCACGCCTTTTTTATTCTTCCTTATTTAACCGCTGCAGTCGACAAAAATTCGTTTTTGTGAACAAATATGTGAAATATGAGATATGAGGTTCTCGTGTCTGTGGATGTTTCTATTACTGTCTTTAGGTTATCACAGCTTATGATTTTTCATTTGGTTACCAACGTTTACAGGAACATATTTCCTCCATCTTCAGGGTGCTATCAACCTATACAGTGCCATATCCCAGAATAACTTATCACAATAAATAAAATAAAATCCAACACCAATTTTCTCCTTTTGTATTTGTCGTACGTGATATATAATATTTCTGACTTGAATGTATTTCTCAGCATATATTTTTATTTTTTCCACTCTTTTCACTATTATATTCTCTGCTGTTTCCTTTCAGCCCTGTTTTGTATCCCAGTTCAGCATAACCCATAATGCGTATAGCCGTGTTTGGTCATCCAGAAGCTTTCGTCATTAAATCCTGGTTTGAATGTCTTGATTAATTTTCGTAATGTATTCATAGGCCTGTGGCGAGCTCGCCTGCTGAATTTGTGGGTTCGAATCCTACCGTGGGCATGTCTGTCTGTTGTGAGTGTTGCGTGTTGTCAGGTAGAGGTCTCTGAGACGAGCTGATCACTCGTCCAGAGGAGTCCTACCGACTCTGATGCGTCATTGTGTGTGATCGAGAAACATCTTGATTGAGGAGACCCTGGACCACTGGGGGCTATCGCGCCAAATAAAAAAAAAATCATGGACCTTACACAGCAATGCTTCAGCAGCTAAGGAACGTTTTCTACGACTGCACAACCACTTTATGATTTATAATCTGCAGTTACCTTCGGAAGGCTTGAATTGACTGTGCTTAGTCTCGAGTTATGTTCTGCACTTTATCATTCTCCTGTTTGCCTTTGTGGGTTACTTTGTAGTGCTGTCAGTAACGCGAACTGCGTGGCATCTAATAGTACGGTGATTGATGAGTTATGAATTGTAAGGGATTTGAGAGGAAACTCACTAAGAACTTCAGAGTAGCCGATAAACCTGTCGCCATGCTAACTAAGCATCTCCAAATACACAACTGGGGCATTACCGCTAAATTAACCCATTAAGTTATTATCTGTTGCAATGACTATATTAAGTGGGTTTATTCTTACAGAAAGAGAGACACCTGTTCCTCAGCTATTAACCTCGATCGTTGCGCGATAAAGGCTGAGCGGTGCACTTAACTCTGCCACCTGTCGTCTTCGTCATCATCATCATCATCATCATCATCTTCTTCTTCTTCACCCTTATTTTCATCTTCACCTTCATTTGAGCAATTATACTATGCTTGTGGCGAACTAAAATCCAGCCTAGTGAATGCTTACACTTCAGATACAAACTTCTAACTTTACGTATGCCGGCAAGTTCAAACAGAAGGTAGCCCATGTACGTATGTCGCAAGAGACCCAGAAATACATTCCGTCGACAAAATTTTAAAGCAGATGGTTCTTTTATTTACCACCGTTGTATAACATCTTCAAAGAAAAGGGAGGCGTCGTTATTATGTTTGTGTCAGTTGTGTGGTGTTTATTGCATCACTCCTTTTTGGCTTATTTCTAATTATATTATCTGTGCCTTAATCTCTACTTCTGTCACGCATAGTTTTTCGACCCAACTTTACGTCTCCCCGCCAACGGACCCACGTTGCTCCCAACATTGTTTCTCCTCTAGGGGTCTATATTTACGTATCGTCCATTCTAACATTTCGTCACGAATAGGCGCGCCCCCTGTCCCCGAGGTGTGCACCACGTAAAGCTTGTTGCAGTGGGCTGTGGAAGTCTCTTGTGGTCAGAAGCTGTGGTACCATGAATTGTATGTGCACGATATCTAGGCCATCGTGGTGAAGTGACTGCGTGTGTACTGTGTGAATGGCCAGTGAGGAGCGCACGAAGAGACCGTGAATTTTTAGGTTTTAGATTTTTGTATTATTGTGCTCTAAAGCGGGTTGTTCATGGACAGCAGCATTCTGGGATTCCGTTTCAAAACCGTGGGAAAATAGTGATCATCGGGGTTATTTTTCGAACCGATTTCTATGAAACGATTTTATAGAAATTCACTGTGTATTAAATAAGTATCACACAAAGCACGTGTCTCCTTGTACAGCTACAAGTTTCGTTCCTAGCATGTTTCCTCTTCCAATTCGGAGTGTTTTTTTATAAAGTGTAAAAGATAAGTTTGTCGTTTTATTCTTCAAGGGCTTCAGTCTGCCTGCCTAAACTAAACAGAACTTTTATTCATCTGACAGTTTTAATTTGTACATCTCACACCAAACTTGAATTAAACGCAGGAAATAATTTTGAAGAGTAGGTTGCAGACGGTGGGACTGACACGACGTCCGGTTAAGACAAATTTCAGCGCGTTGCATGTAGGACACCTCGTCATCCTGTACATTAAGTACATGCCATTCAGTAATGTCTCGTTTATTTGCATTGTTATGTGATTAGCTGAGCATAATGTGCGATGTGGTCCGGTGTCACGATTCTGCAATGACCAGTATGCGCTGTCGTAACCTTTAGGCACATCGCTCAGTCAGCGGGAGGTTTTAGTGTTTGTTTTGAAGCCTGCACAAAAATCAACCCCGATAATAAACATTCATTGAATAGTCTATGTATGAACATTCAAGCCCGTAACTTGAATAATTCACTAAAGTTTCTTTTGTGTGACTAATTTAAATGTTCATTGTATCAAATTTAAATGTTCATTGTATCAAATTTAAATGTTCATTGTATCAAATTTAAATGTTCATTGTATCAAATTTAAATGCTCATTGTATCAAATTTAAATGCTCATTGTATTAGCAGTTTAAAAAAATATTTCTTGTTATTTTGAAGGTATTTTGGGGTGTGACGGCATGTAGATTGATAGATGGGTACCAACGTTTCGGTGTAACGTGCTGCCTCCTCCGTCGGAGTAAAAACGCTGATACCTATCTGCCAGGATACACATTCTCCCACCAGTAAACAGTCATCACAGCCCAATATGGACGTCAAATTTCATTTTGAAGTAATTGTTTGGCTTTCACCGCAGTTTAATTAGACAAGCACTGTGTGTACGATAATGGCCACGTAAACCTGTCAACTACACAGATGTACTTCGCAGTGGGTAATTACGTGGAGCGAACTGGCCTGTGTCGAGAGATAGGAATTCAGTGCCGAAACTTGTTGCTTGTTGTTCTGGTTATAGTTTTCAGGAAGTTAGTGCAAGTTAGCACCTCTCTGGAACCTCGTCCCATACTGGCTGATTATAACGTTAGTATTAAAGCCAGTAATTGACCGAGCCCTCGAATGCTGCATTCTGTGAACAAAGGTGAAAGCAATAGCACAGTGTTACAACTACGAACTTAGAAGATACAAATTACTTCTTTTGTTATGGACTCTGAATTTAATGTCCGCGGTTCGGTTTAAAGTGTTAAAGAGTAACACTGTTTACGTTGGAAGAAAGTGTAGTTGCAAGATTTGTCGGTATTCTTTGGCCGTCATATAATTGTACCTGTTTGACGAGAGTGAACAGCTGTGGACTGGTTGCATGTGTTGCATTTCTGGGTTACAGTACTTCTAGGTCAAGAGATTGAGTGTTCCTAGGATTATGAAGGAGTTCAGGCCATATGAACCCTTCTTCTCCTTCTTTATAGGAAACTTCCATTATAAATGACAGCAACGGAACCATCTTTCGCACCTGCACATTGCTTTGAGATGTTCTTGTATTGTATGCAGGCGGTCTGGTAGAGAATTCCCTGAAAGTATGGTTAGGATGCTGGCACGCCTGGTTTGTGTTTGGAAGGTTACGGGTTCGATTTTAGGCTGTTAAGCCTGCCATATTGTCTTAAGATATTGTGATTAAGGAAGCATTGTTGAATAAAATTAGATTTTTTATGATTACAGAATGCTAGCTTGATTCGCATGTTACTACGAAACGTAGACCAGGATTGTTCGAGGGCAGGGTGCTGAGAATATTTGGATCTCAATGGGAGAACGTAACAGGAGAGGTCTTAGGTTATCACATTAGTGTTGATGAGGGTTCAAGTCTTCTGGGATATGACGCCGTGTCGATTGGCAACTAATTATCTGTGTTTTGGGGGACCTTTCACGATTCTCGTTGGACCCTGAGTACCGTAGCAACAAACTTCTTCGAAAAGTTGGTGACCATTTACTCTTCGGCGCGGCGTCATATAGCGGAAGATTCTTCCAGTAACAGGAAGTGTGCGAAGTCGCATAATGGCGAGCTTTTTGATTCGTATTTCTTGCCAGGTATTATGTTCGTGATAGCTTCAAAGAGGATAAGTTAGCAAGGGCATGTGGCATGCGAGAGGCAGAAGAGAAATGCGTACAGGGATAGAGAAAAACTGAAAGAGACCACTTTTAAGACCTAGGCGTAGATGGGAGAATAAGATTAAAATGGATTTTAAAGAATAGGAAGATGTGGACTGAATTTATCTGGTTTAGGAATGCAAGAAATTTCTCGACTAGATGAACAACAAGAACGCTGTTTAATGGAGGTAAATGTGTTTTTAAGCATATTTATGATGGCGCATCTCTGTTTCAACGCTACTCTTAAATAGGATAAAACTTGACTATTATCAGTGCTTAACTTATGCATATCTAAGATATACTGCGTGTTGCACTCGTTTTATCCTATTAATTTCATCGTATAATAATAATAATAATAATAATAAGCAATAATAATAATAATTACTATTATTTGTTTATTCTTCAGTTACATATTTCCAAGAGATGTGACTGCAGACACCAGGCAGTACATACCCCTTAGCTTATTCGTCAAGACACATATCATTTACGTTGTTACATATTATATAGGATTATCTAGAATTTGTGGTCTGTCAATCTTTATTTACAATAATCTTTCTTTCTCGTCTTCAACATTCTGTATTGTGTTCTTCTTCTGGTTTCACCACGCACATTTTATGTTACATACAGAAGTGCCTAATTTCTCAGTTGGTACAGTAGCATTTGGTTAAGAGCATGGATTTTCTGTCTAACAGGCAGCTGCTGGCTGAGTCGATGCACGGCTGAAGGTCGCTCTGACCATTATAACTGGGGTCAGTGGACGTTACTCTAAGTGCGATGAAGAAATTCTGAAAATATTTATAGTGTCTTCATCTTCAGGGTCTAACATTTCATGTGTTATTAGATAAAAATATTAGCACTTCGTGTAAGTATAATACAAGAAAGGCGACTTTAGCGTAATCGGCCCTTTTAATGTTGAATTATTATAAACGATATTTAAAAGTTTAGCTCCCATTTCACAGAAAGCAGTCTGCTTTTCCACTACAAACACAACCGGTTTACGCTCTTTAGAGAATTATTTACTGCGTACTGGGAATAAGAAGGGACACACAAACACAATGTGTGGTGAAAGTGCACTGTCTTAGAATGTTAAAGAAGTTGGTTCGAAAAGTGACTGTTGAGATTTAAAGGGTTAGAATATCGTTTCCACATTCGTTAGCAAATCGTTTGACTTTAATTTCCGTAAAATGAATCCAGGGCGCAACATCCAACCATAGTAAATATGCAAACTGTTATGTGTGTTTCGAAAATATTTTAGAAAAGCACGTGCAGTGTGTTTATGACTGCCCGTCTGTCAGCAAGTAACAGCGCCCACGGTATGAGTCTCATTAGGATGACACTCGGGGGGCGACGGGCGGGTGCAGAATTTTGTGGAGCATTTTGATTGTGATTTACTTTCGAGCCCTCCAACTGACTGCGGTAATTCTCTTGCGTGCATCACTAGTTTTGTACAGTCGTTCTAGTACCTAAGTTCAACTTGTTTTACTGAAGTTTAGGCGCCTGTGCTGTTTCAGTATTTGCTTGTTTGGATTGCAGTGCGTTGTGAAAATTTAGTTGAATCTTAGTCGTTCTCAGGGATGAGACTCGAACCCGAAACCTCCGAAGAGATACTAGGCGTGGCAACTGTAACAGTGTGATATTTGGTACTACTACTTTTGGAACTCTCTGTTATAATTAAAAGCTTTATTTTAAAGCACTTGCTTCTGATGTTTAGGTGTAGCCATTAGGGCTTCTCTACCCTTAATATGTTTGGTGAATGTTTATGACAAAAGAACCCCACGCTGTTTGGCCCCTTCGAACCGAATATGGCGTACTGATCGCATAGATACTACTGCAACACCCTCGATCTCTTGACCTGACGGTATAATTCCAGCATCGGACTCTGTGGTGAGCTTGTGACATTGTGCTACATACCAGGATGGCGCCCAGCCGTTTCAGTTGCTTGGCGCAGGAACCAATAAAATATCCCATCGACATGAACCACCAGTCGGACGTTTTGAAAGTAAGTAGAATTTTGCTTCTCCATGTGAACTGCTTCTCATCCGCAGGAGTCTGTGTTTGTAACTGTACTTCGTCGGTACACCGGTCACTTATGGAAATTATTGACCATGTAATATGTTGTTGGATCAGTCGCAGCAAGTGGAGGTTCCCACTCACGTAAATCGATAGCCATATCCTGCAGTTATTCTGGTTAACAGTTTTTAGACTCTGCAGTGTGGTAAAAGGTAAAATGGTACCTGTGTTTAATTGTCGCCCCAGGAAGGCGTAGGGTGGAATGGCGATAAAGGACCATGTACCCATAACCTTCGCATTAGATGTATGTGAGTGTCTGGCTTCATGCTCTGGCCGCTTTACCTCCAGACGAAGAACGCCCTGTATGCATTGAAAAGTTGGGTGGCTTAACCTATAGCTGGCACGGAGAAGAGCGGTGTGGTAAATGTTAGTTAACACATGAGACATTGTGTGAGATGTCAGTTGCTGACGTTGGACTGAGGTCGGTGGACTAAAGTCTACTTTCCAGCGGCCTTTAGATACTGTGTGTATCCTGATTTCTTGTGCGACTCAATACTAGTATAAACATTGGAAATAATCCTCAAATAGTGAATGACATTGAATGTTGTGGTGCGCAACATAGGTCTAGATGTGTTTCTTCTAATTCGTATCTCGAAATTGACCCATCCACCTAAGAGCTTTGAGTGGACTCACTGCGGTCCATCCACCGTCTAATTATGTTCCTTATTTTTTGTACGCCTCAACACGTCATTGCCACACGACATCTTGAGAGCCAAGATTCCTATCTACAGCTTCCAAAGTGTATTATTTTTGGAATGAATCCTTGAAAATCGAGAGATATTAAAAATAAAATTACGCTTTCATTTGATACTGTACTAAAATATTCAAGATCGTGCAACATTACTAGTAAGTGAGAGAGAGTGTGTGTGAGTGATGAATTTTATTGTTAGCTAAAATAAACAGTCTGCCGAATGGCGACGGGTTTATGGGGCAGACTGTAGTAGCTTCAGGCCGTTTGTGCTCTGGCGGATTGACACTGATGTTTGGATACAGAAGGGCATGTCTCTTATTTCTGAGGTACTGAATCTGAAGCCAGGTTTTACGTCCGGAATCAATTTCATTTTTAGTACATGCAACCAGGAAGTTTCTCTCAATACGGGGGCTTTTACAGCAGTCATTCGGAGCTGTACAGGGACTCATTGCGCAGACGGTCATGTACAGCTCACCGTGAAACTGAAACACCGAAGTAGGTTGTATTTTGGAAATTAAGGTGTGCGCTATTGCACTGAGTGAAAAAATGGCAGTTATTAATATTCACAAAACGACTGGTCTAACAAGTACATAAGTGACAGGAATGAGTTAATATTTTGCACTTTATATTTGGAAGCTACAAGCAGTTGGAGGAATCAATATGTCTGTGATTGTACCAAGAAATGATGGTTTACAATGTGCAACTTTAACAGTTTAAACATCTGTCGTTACGAAAATAGCCATTTTCTTTTGCGCAAGACCGTGTTAGGTTTCCATTAGCCACTTAAAGTAATGTCGTGAGATTTTCGACGCTAATAGATCTTCGATGAATGCGCTCGTCGTAATGTCAATCTTTGCACGGCCGTAGAGAAAATCGCAAAAATATTCGTAAACGTCAATCATGTTTGCGTGTCCGCATGTGGCAACTTTAGAACCGCAAAACAGATTTGCATAAAATTTTATCCACGGTTATGTTACTGAAATTGTGCAACAGTAGTGGACAGAACTTTGATACCTACACTCGTTTCTGCATTGTTTCGAGCGTATTTTGCTACCAATGTGTCGAAGCAACACATGTTTCGGACACAAGTAGAGGGACACAAGACACGTTTTGTGGAGCATGGCTGACGTAGGGAGAATATACAGTAGCGGAAATTTAATCACGTAAAAATAGAGCGATTAATTTATAGTTTCTCCTGTCCTCATCGTGTAGCCTGAAGGACGGTTTGTCTCAGAAAGCTCTGTGATGTACTGTAGTTTAGTTTCTTGATTTCTTTGGCAAGCTGTTGACACACTTTTGGAGCGTTTGTGACTGGGGGGAATGGCTAATTTTACAAAACGCTCAGCTCTTCATTCCGCTGCATGTTGAAAGACGAAAGCTAGTGCAGACAAGATAATACTCATCAATGCTTCATGACAAAAGGCAGAGTTTATGGGCTGTGCCTGTAGCAGTGAAGACATATCTAATTTTAATGTTTATGGCATCAACGTTGAAAATATTACATGAAACGCTTACAACCAATGAGCAGTATGATGATTTCATTTGTACAAGATTCCAGAGTTAGCTTATTTCTTCGTTTTGCCTTAGACTTTTCGTTTGAAGTTAATTGGGACAAAAGATAGACGTGAATGAATAGGGATTTTTACGAGTGTTTAGAAGATCTTTCAGAAGTTTTTCGCTAACGTCTGTAACTGTTTTTTTATTCAATAAAATATTTTTTTCCGTCTTAACACAATTATAATACATTAGTTTTCTTTGTTTTTTGCACAGTACGTTTTAATATAATTATACAATATAAACCAACAAACTACATATTTTCTAAATTAATATTGTAATGTTTATTCTTTGATGAGTCTTCTGCATGTTTCGAACTCTAAGGTTCATCTGCAGTAAGACGGTTGTATATACAGATATGGTATAGTGTGTTTTACATCAGCACGTAAAACACGCTATACCATACCTGTATATAGGCTACACCCGTCTTCCTGAAGATGAACCCTCGGGTTCGAAACATGGAGAAGATTAAAAAAAATTAAAATATTAATTTAGAAAAGGTGTATTTTGTTGGTTTGTATTGTATAATCTGTAAATGCTTCTAGCCTTTTCATTGCGCTCTGCTTTGCCTGATTTTGTGAGCGCCGTTTACAGTGTACCGGCGTTTTGCAACACTGTGAAGATAAAGCGGTCGGAGTGTTGACGGTAACTGCATACTTCCTTGGATATCCGAGGTTCATATTGGCTACTTACCTTTGTGTGCAAAATAAACTGCTTTCTAGCATTTGAAATTGTTCTGCCCAACACGTTTCTTTTCACGTACCTCTGCCGGTTACCGGCTATCCTGGCACATTTCTCGACATTGCTATTCGTCTCTGCAACCATTGCCAGAATAGGGCCGTGCGATAATGTGCAGCCACTTTAATTAACTTGTTTACTTATCTGTACAATTTGATCATCTTCCCTTTCGTTCGACGCCGTTTAACCGTCGAGACCAAAGGTGTTGTTTTGTTACCTAACATCGAGTTATCAGCCTTCAAAATGTTCGTCACGGACAGATCTGCTGCATTAAGCTTTCTCGCTAAAATGTAACATGCCTGTGTTGATTGGCAATACCTTTAAAACGTCACTGTTGTTCTGAAGGGAGATGAAACTATATAAGACAACGCCAATAGAATGCATAATATTATTATATATAATTTACAATTAAAATATTACAACTCCACATTTCGACCCTCTTCCAATCATCTTCAGGGAGTGCACATCACCTATATGTATAAAACATAGATTTTTTATCATTAAGTTAGGTTAAAATTAGGTTTTCATGATGCTAGATTGATTGAAAGTTGCAGTAGACATAACTTAGGTGAAGTATTCCACATGCAGTGGTTCTTATAACTGAGTACCCTGCTGACAGTTGCACTGTGAACAAGCTGTAATGCTGTACATTTATTATAAGTACCACTGCATATGAAATACATTGTCTGCTACATGTTATTAGTGTTGTCTTATATAATTATAATTAAGGCATGGACATAAATAATATAATAATAGGAGATGCAGCGTATTTTTTATGTGTCTCTATTTCGCTTCTTGTGTTGTGTATCAGACATTACGAGGGGGTGCTGATAAGTCCTTAGCCCAACCTACTTCCCGATGTCGTAGGACGGATTCGATAATGTCTTTGCAAAGATG
>Ga0131853_10011486_pt1 | contig 16216 bp, 12 predicted proteins | sample TergutLab28metaG_FD_92764 | JGI IMG/M metagenome (GOLD analysis project Ga0131853, IMG submission 92764) | Labiotermes labralis P1 segment gut microbial communities from Petit-Saut dam, French Guiana - Lab288 P1 (version 2) (version 2) | ecosystem: Host-associated > Arthropoda: Insects >...
TCCCAGATTTCATGACAACGGCACAGGATGGTGGTAGGTTGTCAGCCTTACGCACCGGCCGCCTTTACCCCCAGGAAATACTCCTGGTACTCATTTCTGTTAGAGGTTGAGTCGACCCCAGGGTCATCGAAAGGATTTTATGTCAATGAAAAATCCATTGACACCAACTGGGATCGAACCACAGACCTTCCGATTTGTAGCACAGCACCTTAACCACTATGATACCGCGGTCCCCCATTGAGGAAAGTAGCGAATTTAAATTATAGATGTGATAATAATGACCACTCCATGGAACAAGTTGGACACCGTCCTCAGATAAGCTCGGCGCCAAGACGGACACACTGTCAGTTGGTGAGTGACTTGGACATGGCATCAAAGGTTAATTAGACGCTGACATGGTCGTCCTGTCTAAACCTTCGTCGCGGAAATTTTCCCTGCCACTGATTGAAATTTTGTACGCATTTACCATGACCCAAACCCCTGTCAATATCGTCCTCAAAATCTAATTTTCCTCTTCACTGCATGTTTCAGTAGCAGCTCCTATTCCTGCGTCCCACCACAGTAATTTCTTATACCCATTACCATTTTAATAGAGTCATCCGAGACCGGCGACATTAGTCGAGACGACCTAAATCGAGACAGATTTTCCCACAACCGCAATGCTACTGTCGGGTTCCGGACAATCTGTTGTTACAAAGAACAAGGCACGCAATATACTGTACGTATAACGTAACATTGAGGTGCATTCATGCAACCATTGTTGCAGTGGACAAGTCTAACTGTGGGTATTTGTAGCCTTAGGTATCCAGCATGCAAAACGAATGAGCCATATTGTCGTCTGTGGCCTGCCCCGCTCAACAATATTTTTCCACAGTATTTCATAAAAGGTAAGATTTTCGAAAAAAAAAAAAATTACTGAACACCAAATGTGTGTTTTGGTTTTCTCTACAAACTTTGTCTGAAACATTTCTCATTTTGAGAAGAACTGAGCGAGATATGATAAAAAATGGCTACTGGGCTTCGTGTAAAGTACCCTTTATTCTTGTCCGTTTTTAATGAAACTTGAATTTTCTAAACATATTTTCGAAAAACATTCAAATATCAAATTTCATGAAAATCCTTGAGGAATAAGAGACCAACTTGATGTCACTAGTCATTAAGTTTTATTTAACTTCTTCATGCTCAACATGTTTCGGACATCAATACATCCATCATCAGGAGCCTGCGACTTTTCTATTGTATCACCACATTGGTCTGTGTTCTGTAAAGATGGAGGTTTTTAGCGTTAGTGTAAATTAAAATATATAGAGGTGAATGCTTGGTGTGATGTGTTTAGTCTCTTTGTTGCAGTCCTGATGATGGATGTATTAATGTCCGAAACATGTTGAGCATAGAAGACATCAAATAAAACTTAATAACTAGTGACATCAAGTTGGTCTCTTATTCTTCAACTATCACAATAAAGCACGGTCCAATATACATAAGATTCATGAAAATCCGTCCGGTGGGAGCCGAATTTTCCCATGCGGACGGACGGACGAACAGACGGAGAGACAGGACGAAACTAATAGTCGCTTTTCGCAATTTTGTGGACGCGCCTAAAAAGGATATATTTTAATCACGAAAAATTTGCAGAGAACAGGAAAGCTGAAAAATAAATGATTTACGTAGGAGGAACTTTCTTTTGACGTATAGGCAGGTCATTCAGATTATCACCTCCAATGCCCAACACTAAACTTGGCGATGCAAGAGTCACTGACGTAAACTGAAGAAACCAAGCACTGAAGTCTGGCGAGATTATGATATATTTTCGCCTTCAGAATCTCCCCTTCAGCAAGCAAGCCTCCTCCTAACTCCATGTCTAATTGAACTCAGTGCCCTGATGCTACCTTCTCTCAGTCCAAGCCACTCAATCAACTTCAAAACCGTCATGGTCCTCTCCTTAGGATCAGGTTCAGGTTCAGGTTCCTCAACTTCTTCATGGCCGCCTTACTTCCGAATGTCAACAGGATGGTTGAGCGTGACCTCCTGATCATGGGAATTCAACAAATCGAATATATTTTCGATGTGGTATGTACGACCAATATTTTTGGTCCGGGATCAGACGACATGAATGCCGAAATGCTGGGGGCTATGGACTTTATAAAACAACTCATTTAAAATACATGAATTAATTTATTTGATCACCGTAATAAACCTAAATGAATACTAATATTACATATGCCGTATTTACATTTTCCAGTACACTTCCTGTGTTACATTTTTTACTTCTAAATAAAAACAATCATAACTATATAAATAGGAGTACGTGAAATAATGTGAAATGCCAACTTGATGCAAAAAGGTAATTTTATTGATGTATTCTTAGCTCGACATGTTTCGGGTACATATGCCCATCATCAGGAGCATTAAATGTTGAGTTGCAGCATATGGTTTTCTGCACCGAGTTTTTGGATGGGTGGTGGTCTTGAGAGCCGCTGTGTATGTCGTGTGTATGTTGCGGACGGTGAGTCGCACGGCACCATCCGCACCGCCCACACGACCTACGCAGCGGCTCTCAAGACCACCACCCATCCAAAAACTCGGTGCAGAAAACTATATGCTGCAACTCAACATCTAATGCTCCTGATGATGGACGTGTGTACCCGAAACACGTCGAGCTAAGAATACATCAATAAAATTACCTAGTTGCATTAAGTTGGCATTTCACTTTATTTCATGAGGAAGATGCACGGTCAAACAACCCTCAAATAGGAGTACGTGAGGGTTGTCTCGGGCGTTTGGTTGTAGAAATTTCAAAGTTGAAATCCCCTTGCAGTCGGGGGCAATTCTATGTGGCACTTGTGGTATGAAACGTGGCAATGGGATATATTGTCCTCAGAATATTTCAGTTTTCATTCCACCAACATTCCACACTTATTCAATCATCTATCACGCTATTCAGAGTTAGCACAGTTAGCAACTTGCATCGCTTTTAATTAGAACACTTGAAAGGAATAAGCATTTCCTCTCAAAAAAAGCAACATAGTATTTTTTTTTAAATTGAATCACAAACGACTGGTATGGGAGGGCATAACAATTTTAATAAGCAAGTGTTCTTTATAAAATAAAACCAAATAGATGCACTAATTTTTTAAAATTTATTTTGGGAATAAAACTCTACATGTTTAGGACAGAGGAACTGTCCTAAACATGTAGAGTTTTATTCCCAAAAAAAATTTAAAAAATTTAGTGCATCTATTTGGTTTTATTATATGAATTTATCACGATGCACGGTCATCTGAACTTCAAAAGCAAGTGTTCTGTTTAAAGGATATTTTTCGGATTATTTCTACAAAAGAATTCAAGGTTTAAGCGAATTTATGTCACGCCACGTTCTGTCCAAATGCAAGCAGGCCTGCAGTGCGTTTCTGGTGCATGCTATGTTGCAGCTACTCAGTGGTTACAATTCATGGTACACTTGATGCTATTTCCCACGATAAACGATCTTTTGCAATAAACGTAACATCACTATCATTGTCGTACTGTTAGCCACGTTTTAAGAATTTTTACTTTAACACTGAGTGATGGCATTTTGCGGCTTCTCCTTGGTGGTTTGGATTTCTGGGTAATCCGAAACACTGTATCCATGTTATAGTCCGAATGGCCGAAAAAACTACTGTATTTACTTTCTTTACCTCTCCAATTCTTCCATATTTAATTTTACTCATTTATTTCTTCTTTTTTATTTCGTTCCATATTATGTTATAACAATAATAATATCAGGCTTAAAGTAAACCTAAGGGCCTCTAAATGTTGTTAGTTACATTTTTATAAATTTCTCGCCTCTGTTTATCGTGATCAGCTTAGTGTCTTTACAGCTATTAATTACAAGTAGAAGTATTTAGTTCCTCGCCATGCACTTTAATTGAACGCGTGTCCTGAAACCTCACGAAAATGAACAGTTGGTCTGTGCAAAAGGCGACACAGACTGCACAAGGTCTTTACAATATAGGCGCTTCTGATTTGACGTCCATTGGGTCGTGCAACGTAGTATATTTCTATAGTAAAATCAACCACATACACCAATGTCTCAAATATATTTTATTTGGAATAACACTGTACATGTTTCGCACGGTCTTTCCGTCCATCATCAGAAGTTAAAGACTGTACATACAGCAACAGGCATATGTCAAAGAGCTACTGCCGACTGCTTGCTGTTTGACATACGCCTGTTGCTGTATTTACAGTCTTTAACTCCTGATGATGGACGGAAAGACCGTCCGAAACATGTACAGTGTTATTCCAAATAAAATACATTTGAGACATTGGTCCATGTGGTAGGTTTTACTATAGAAATATACAAGCTTCAGTGTTAAGTAATCAAGGGAGTAAGTGGAAAGCCGCCAAATTATATCAGGTAAGATATCGTGCTGGACAACACAGTTAACATCGGTTTAAACAGGTATTATGTCTTATTTTGCCAAGACAGGAAATACAGATCAGATTACTTTAGCCGAACCCTGCACAGCATACTGTTCACTACACGTATCGCCCGATTTAACGTCACAAATTTCTGCACTTTTTTTCTTACAGAAAGTGTTCAGTAGTTTCGTGTCTTTCTCAAATAAACAGTGGTTACTTCCCTAACCACATTTACCGGTTGGTCGTTGTGATAGAGAACTGAATATTCACTGAGTTGTACAAGTAGTGAAGTAGTCACTGCTTTTAATACAGTTCATTCTACAGAGATTTAACAGTGGCAATACAGCCCACAGGTAGTCACAGCCACTATTTGCTGCTCCAGGTAATGTCCACCACACCAACTTCAAAGTTTTTAATAACCTGAAAAATGTTAAGCGAAGATTCAGGTCTCTGCTCAGAAAACAGAAATCTTTATATTGACTATCGCGAAAGGCTCAAATGTCCAATATTTAAAACACTTCCCTGAAACATGAATGTTTATATTACGTTGGTTTATTACCGAGGTGCTGATAAGTCCTTATGCCGACCAGGAAAGAAACAAGCTCGGAAACATGTCAGGGACGCGCGCGATTTCAACAACATCGAGACGCGGGCTGTTATCAAGTGTTTTTTTTTTCAGGCAAGGAGCCGAAGGAAATTCATGCCATTCTGACAGAAATATTAGCTTGTTTACTTCCTGGTCGGGCTAAGGACTTATCAGCACCCCTGTATATAGTTAAACTGCTTGAAATTAATTTACTAACATATCAATATATTATTTAGTTTTATGCATACATTAATTAAACAGTTTGAAAAAAAAGCACTTTTAAATACACTAGGACTTGCATAACGAGGAGCTAAATGATCTGTACTGCTCACCCAATATTGTGCGGTGATAAAATCGAGAAGAATGAGATGGGCTGGGCATGTGGCGCGTGTGGGTGAGGGGAGGGTGTGTGTAGGGTCTTGCTGGGGAAACCGGAGGGTAGGAGACCACTGGGGAGACCTAGACGTGGAAGGGTGGATAATGTTAGGATGGAACTGCGGGAGGTGGGATGTGGGTATATGGACTGGATTGGGCTGCCCCAGGATAGAGACAGGTGGCAGACGCTTGTGAGTGCGGTAATGAACCTTCGGGTTCCGTGAAATGCGAGGAATTTCTTGACTAGCTGCAAACCAGTTAGCTTCTCAAGAAGGACTCTGCACCATGGAGTAAGTAAGTAAGGACCTCATGGCCCCGTATTGCTGTATGATCCGTTTTGATGTTACATTTGCATCCACATGCCATATGGCTCATTCATGTGATAATTCGTAACGGAATCTTACACAATTTTTCATTCCCACAGCAGGCCACATATATTCCCGTCTCATATATGTTAATTTAATCACACTAATAATATCAGTCTACGCTTACTGATCAAAAGTTCTCAGTCAGGTATTTCTCACCATTCTCATACTAATTTCTCTGTGTTGGGGCCAAACAGTTTTCTAAGCAATTTGTTGTCGATAAGGCTGGGGTTTGTGATGATCCATCTCAGCGAGAGACCAGCATTAAAAATACGCTCGAAATACGTCAGTACACCTACCTAACTAGGAAACAGAGTGGTGTTTATGGTCAAAACATATTAATAAATGTCACCATATCTCCTAGAATTTATTTAAGATAAGCAACTTTATCATTCCTGCATAAAAAGTTAAACTATTAAGGAAATTAAAATTATCACTAATTTTATTAATGATAATTTTAAATCTTAAATGTGTAAATTATTATTTGGTTGCAAGATTTATTTATTTTACGAATCCAGTGGAACCAGTTAACATAAACTTAGCTGGTAAGATTAAAAGAAGATTATGTTTAGAGTTACTGGGTTCTACTAGATTCTAGGCTCTGTTATATTGGATCATTACGAAAGAGGAGATGAATGTGCACAAGGTTTTAGTGAGCAAACCTGAAAGAAAGAGACCACTTGGAAGATATAGGCTTAGAAGGTGGTGTAATATTCAAACGGAACTTAAATGCACAGGGTGAAAGGGGGTGGACTGCATTCATTCTCTTGTGAATGTGGTAATGAACCTTCGGGTTTTATAAAGTGCGAGGAATTGCGTGAATAGCTGAGGAACCGTTCGATAATGAAATAAGACTCTGATGTATGGAGTCTGTTTAATTATTGTTACTTATCATTACGAATCACTTCAAGTGACATTAACGTCTTATTTCAACATAAAGTTGCCTAGAGGGGAACGTACCAATTCTGGTAGGAAACACAATTCAGTTAAGTACAGTAAGGTGAGTAACAGCTTGGGACGAAAAGACTCCTGACTGCTCGCCTGGTTACGTGCTATTGCCTACTGTTTGGAAAAGGAACGTCTTGTGACAACTAGAGAGAAATGTGGAGGCAAGAGGTTTCAGCACGAGATTTCCAATAAGAGTAATTACCACAGCAATTGACTCTTCAATTACGCCACACTAATTTACTGGCGCTAAGTGTTTCCTAGCTGTATCATATAGGGCTTCCTTGTAATGCAGCAATATCCTGGATTTTGCTTAGAGCTACACCATAAGCCTCTGTCTTGCTTGAGGGACATATATGGATCAGAGTACATACCCAATAAACCAACCAATCAACCAACTAATTAACAAAATGTACCAAATTTAAATACATAAATTAAAGAAAATGAAACTAAAAAGTTGAAACATTGTTGTAGAAATAGTTTGTACATTCCGCTCGACCACAAAAAATGTTTAAGTAAATGCAAATCATCTATATAAATACATACTTACTTACTTACTTACTGCATGGTGCAGAGTCGTTCTTGAGCAGCTAACTGATTTGCAGCTAGTCAAGAAATTCCCCGCATTTTATGGAACCCGAAGGTTCATTACCGCACTCACAAGCGTCCGCCACCTGTCTCTATCCTGGGCCAGCCCAATCCAGTCCATATACACACATTCCACCTCATGGAGATCCGTCCTAATATTATCCACCCATCTACGTCTAGGTCTCCCCAGTGGTCTCCTTCCCTACGGTTTACCCAGCAAGACCCTATACGCCCCCCTCTCCTCACCCATACGCGCCACATGCCCAGCCTATCTCAGTCTTCTCGATTTTACCACCCGCACAATATTGGGTGAGGAATACAAATCATCTAGCTCCTCGTTATGCAATCTCCTCCATTCCCCCGTTACTTCGTCCTTCTTAGGTCCAAATATTCTCCTCAACACTATGTTCTCAAACACCCTCAGCTTCCTTTCCTCCCGCAATGTCAACGACCAAGTTTCACACCCATACAAAACAACAGGCAAAATTATGTAATATATACAAATAAAGTACAATATTCGAGTCGCCAACTACTCGTTGGTAATACAGACAACAGTGCCAAAATGTGGACAGGCTGATTGTAAATCTGTTACGAATCACTGCAGTTCCTTCCCGAAGCACTAAGACACGGCTTACTAAGAACATGTATCCAAATATTTTATGCTGGATATATATACGGGATTATTAAACACATTGAAATATAATTACTTATTGCGATGCAAGAAAGAATAATAATTTTTAGTAAGATTTACTTCACCTTTCAGATAAACACAATCCGTTTAACCGGGCAGGGTCCTTAAAATGATTTGGCTATTATCCGGTTTGTGTATTCACGTCTGAATTAATTTAATTCTTTTTATTTGGTGCAACAGCCCCCCAGTGGGTCAGGGCCTCCTCATTCACGAGGTTTCTAGACCACACCCAACGACGCACCACATTCGGTAGGACTCCTCTGGACGAGTGATCAGCTCGTCACAGAAACCTCTACCTGACAACATACAACACAACGGACAATCACCCATGTCCCGGCCGGATTCAAACTCACAATCTCAGCAGGCGAGCGGCCGCAAACCTACGCCTTAGACCACGCGGCCACTGGGACCGGCAGATTACAATTGTACTATTTAAAATTTGGGATGTGCGTTAATGTTTCTCAGTTCAATTCCCTAACTGCTTTCAGCAATTAAAACTTGCGTGCCTTAAAGATGGGTAAGGGTCTAACAAACCACTTCTCCACTAACGGCAGGTGGCTGTATGCAGGTGTGTGGTCCTTTTGTTCGGCAGCCCATCGTCTTCGACAAGTTTTGTCTTTAGGCTGGCTGCTTTTGAATAAGGGAAGACAGAAAAGAGTATCACAGTATTCCAAAGACCCTGAAGGTTTTGAGCCTCGCGTATCATTTCCTGTGCTGACGGGCTCTTTCTAGACCCAAAATTGATTCTTCTTTATACTGTAGCCATAAACAATTTTCATATCCCTCTGCCGATTTCAATCTCTTTGTTATTAATAGGTGAATATATTTGAAACAATTTCAAGATATGTATTAATTAAATTAATTTAAAACCAAGCTGTAATATTGAAGAAGGAGGTGGTGGTGGCTACACGATCGGCTGGACACCCCCCTGTAAATATTTATTGTCACGGATCTCTTGCAAGCCGATGAAAGTAGAGAAATTCAGTAACCGTGAACCGAGCAGTTTAACCCTTCAAATGCCGAATAAAAGTCCGTCTGCCATTTCTTGGCATTATTAGGAACTCACCATATTCTCCACGTTAGCAGGATAAGGGTTAAAGTGTACTTTCACATCCTTGGAAACAAGAAGTTTTAGGACACAAAATTAACTAGCAATACTAATGATAATGACGTCAGTGTGGAACATTCTTCAGCATAACAACAGACAGATCAACGTCCATGTCAAATGATTGTTGTCAAAGCGAGTGTCAGTACCGCACAGAACAGCCGGCATGACGATGTGACATAACGTGACAGTTGGACGGAAAATACAGAGTGAGTCTGTCGCTAGAGGCCCCAAACTATTGTCTATAAAAATTATGTTATTGAGATAATGACTTTAAAATTCATATACACATACCGGGAACGATGCAAAACAGGATCTGCTCATAATCAATGCTGAAACGTGTCTCCTTTCACATCCAAACACACTTGAATGCGTTTCTCCAAATTTTGGAATACTCTTCCCAAAGTGTCGACGTTGACGGCATGAATCTCTTGGCGTAGAGCGTCTTTGAGTTGTTGGATTGTGCGGGGTGTATTTTTGTACACTTTGCCCTTCAATAGGCCCCAAAGAAAGAAGTCGGCAGGCGTTAGATCGGTTTCCCCTTGTCTCTAACTTTTTAACCAATTTCTGGATGCAACACTTCGATGGTGCACGTCTTTCAACAAATTCCGTTCGAAATGCCGTCTGGCATGCTTTAAATGAACCTGTCTGCCGGTATTTACGAAAGAGAAACCCGCGCTGTTCGACTGTATACATAGACAATAGTTTGGGGCCTCTAGAGAGAGACTCACCCTCTATATGATAGAGATCGAGTAAGATTAGAAGGCAAAGTTTAAAAACACTTTTTTAGTGTCAGAAGTACACATGTACAGTACACATGTACAGTACACATGTACAGTATATGTATCCTCTTCGAATATTTTAACATTAGTTTAACCCCAGTGTTAAGAGTAAAAGCACTTTGCATTTAGTACGTTTCGTGCAAGGCACAAAAATGTGTACTTTGAACAAGTGACTGAATTTCCACAATAATTTTCGCGTATAAATGTAAAATAAAATTATATATTTACAAAAGAATGTAATGCCAAAATTTACAATTACGACTGCATTAACTCGCCCAATAACTTGGCGATTAATCACCACGTGAAAGCCTAGTGCAGTCACTGGCATCCGAAAGGATAGTTGTGAGGGACTTTTACTGAAAAGTCATGAATTGTCGGTTCAATAAAAGTTGAAAATTTGCTGAACAACTTTTAGCTTCTCAACAAACATTCTGCTCCAAGAAACTGCTTAAGATTAGATAATGGTTTATCAAATTGTGGTAAGCGAACCATTATTGTTATGACAAGAATCCTTTAAGATTAAGCAGCCTTAATAAAAAAAATCGAAAAAGAAAAAGGACGTATATTTTTAAAAGTGAAAACAACACGTGCAGCACTGCTGGCAACATTACACAATTCATCCCCACTCTCTACTAGTCTCTCCAATTTCAGCATTTAATTTAAGTAAAAAAAAAAATGGCGGTATAAATTCCATTTGGTGTCACGCCAACGAAGAAGTTTTAGAAGGCATGAGAGGGATCACAGGGCAGACGCCCTCAACCCGCTTGCGGCGGCCAAAACAGTTTTAGTTGCCAGGCGAGACATTTGAAACAAGCAAACGTCTTTAACTCTTCGCTGATGTCCTTTAATAGGACACAATCCAGGGTCGTGATTGGCCTTCTTACTGGATATATACCCTGAGAACATAACTTCACTTGATGGGGCTAACTAATAGTCCTTTATGTAAGAGGTGTGGAGCAGAGGATGAAACCTCGGCCCACATTCTCAGTGAGTGTGAGGCTTTGACTTCACTCAGACATGTATATCTGGGTTCCTTTCTCTTTTTATATATGTGCAGTGGTTGGTACAATAATTGAGTAACTAGACAACTTGCACGGTGTAACAACGAAAATTTCTATCTACTTGCAGTGTGAACAGATTTACAGCAACGAATGACAAGAATTATTAATCGTCAAAATGAACCGAGTTGCACACTCACTTCCGTCTGTAGGCTCTAACGTTTCAAATAGATTACTCCTGAGCTAATTTAATTGCCGTCCACGAAATGTCGTCCGGGCAGCAAAACTACCTTTTACATTTTTTGGCGCCAACAAATGAAAATTAATTTAACGACACATAAAAGTTATGAAAAAAAAGTAACGTCAAAAGCCGTGTAAGCCAGTCTCCATATATTTTGTTTTCTGGTTTTACATGTAAATTTTATTCAACATTTTAACCAGCATGTTGTTCATATACAGAATTCCGATGCGTTGGGAGATATTCTCTAAAAAAATAACTCCGTCAATTACTGAGTTTCGGGTGGAGTTAATTTCGGATGTGTTAGCGCAGGTTATACACCCTGCCTGGAGCAAGAGGCCTATATACAGTATTTAAAGCCGCAACTGGTACAAATCTTCTTCTTCTTCTTCTTCTTCCATTGGCACTATAGCCCACTGTGGGCTTTGGCCTGTCGAACAATATCCTTCCATGTTTTCCTGTCTGCCACCAACTCTCTTCATCTTCTCACTCCCAGCACTTGAAGATCTCTTTCTACTTCCTCTTTCCATCTTTTCCTGGGTCTTACACTTCTCGTCCCTTTTAGTTCTTGAGTGAAAATCTTTTTGGGCATCCTATCCTCCTCCATTCTCTCTAGGTGACCTAACTAACTTATCCTTTGCCCTTTTATCCATTTTAATATATTTTCTCCTTTTGCTCATCTCTTCTAGTTCTCGATTCGTCCGACTTTTTCATTCCCTGTTTTGATATTTAGGAGCATATATTCTTCTAAATATTTTCCTTTCAAAAATTAGCACAGCTTGTCCTTCTTTCTTCGTCGAGGTCCATGCTTCCGCTCCACACGACACTACAACTGGTACAAATAATTATCTATAATTTTTGACGTCCCTTCTACACTTTTCGACATCATAAATGACAAATGATTATTTATTACTAATTGTGAAAATTGTTGGATTGAATACTGTACATTGAGTCTACTGCATAGAATACGGACACATTAAATTACCAGACCTACACATATTAAATTTGATTAACGTAGCAATGCGAAGTAAAGGTAAAGGTAATAATGTCCTACTTCACTCCATGAAGCCGAGGGAAGTGGAAGTCTAACTCCGCATATTCTTGACGTCGGTATTACGTGCAGATGAGTGGTAGCCTCACGTCTCTATCGCTTTACTCCCAGGGAAAGAACCCCAATGCCTTTGAACAGTAGGCAGGTTGGGTTACACAGCCGGTGTGGAATTCCTTTGAGAAGAGGAAACTCCATTTTCCAACTGGAAATCGAACGCCATATAGGTCAGCCTAGTCATTATGCTGACTGAGCCATCCCGACTTTCAGCCAGAGAAATTGTGAATTCTAACTTCAGGAAATTAAAGGAATTTTCAACGGTGCTTTCGTCTTATCAGGTAAAGCATTAATAATTACCCAAGAAATGCTACGTAAGCCGCAGTTATTATTGTTATTTACAGTAATAACCTCTTGTAAATGCAAGTTCATCTCCCGGCACACAGTTACAACTAACTTAATGATACACATTGAAGAGCCTCTAGAAATTTCCCAGGAAGTTACTTAGGTTTCATCGTCTAAGGACAATTACTAAACCAACATTATTATTACATAATTTAAGAATGAAAAATGTTTGTATTACTAGCAGAAAGATGCTGTAAATTCAAACTCATTTCTCAGCCAGAACAGTAGACTAAATTGGATCTTCAGAGGACACGGTTTGGAAAACGGTGGTACCATCAATGGAATTACGTGAGAATTTCTACGGCGTAAGGATGGACCTACATAATAATCATAGACCATCTCCTATTATATAAGCCTATACAAGATATAGTAACATTAGTAAGATATATCCATATATCGATGATCATTTACTCATTCGGATAAGAAAATCTTGGACTTTTAGTGACGTTCAGCTCGAATTTTCAGGAAGGACAAAATTAGGAATATTATTATTAAACAAAAACTGAATGTAGCAAGGTCTCTTTTAGACGATATTAAAACCAAACAACTTTAATGGGTTGGATATGTTGAAAGAATGGAAGAGGGGAGATTACCAAAAGAAGTTATGAAATGGAGATCACCAGGAAGAAGAAAACGAGGTAGACCTAAACTTACCTGAGCGGAAGGGATTGGAGGACTGATGGGAGAAAAGGGATTAATGGAAGAAGACTGGAATGACAGAGGCAACTGGAGGAAGAAGATAATATAATTGTCAAATAGGCGCAGGAAGATATGGAAACATTGTACAGCCTGCTAAATAATAATAAGAAAATCTTCAATTACACAAGTTTTCTGTAAATGACGCTCAGTACGCCCAGCGTCCTTCTCGCTGTACACGCATATTCGTAACTTCATAATTTGGACACTCCATACGGATTCAGTCAGTCTGGCCACTGTCTTTCTTGCCCACTACATCGATTCACACTCATGTATTACAAATATGAAGGGTCACTTTGCTATCACAGTTCCACTATATGAGCACTGCATCAGCTTGACAATTTCTAGAAAGAAAACGTCATGGAATAAGTGGCACTGGTAACTACAGGGATTAACTTTCGTCGGCGAAGGTCGAGACTGCACTCTCGACTAAAACATAACTAAAAAGGCTCCTCAAAATTCCCATCGAAAGTGGCACTGGTAACTACAGGGATTAAGGTTTGTCGGCGAAGGTCGAGACTGCAGTATCGACTGAAACATAGCTAATAAAGCTCTTCAAAATTTCCACCGAAAGTGGCACTGGTAACTACAGGGATTAAGGTTTGTCGGCGAAGGTCGAGACTGCAGTATCGACTGAAACATAGCTAATAAAGCTCTTCAAAATTTCCATCGAAAGTGGCACTGGTAACTACAGGGATTAACGTTTGTCGGCGAAGGTCGAGACTGCAGTATCGACTGAAACATAGCTAATAAAGCTATTCAAAATTTCCATAGAAAGTGGTACTTTTAACTACAGGGATTAACTTTTGTCGGCGAAGGTCGAGACTGCATTATCGACTGAAACATAGCTAATAAAGCTCTTCAAAATTTCCATCGAAAGTGGCACTGGTAACTACAGGGATTAACTTTTGTCGGCGAAGGCCGAGACTGCAGTATCGACTGAAACATAGCTAATAAAGCTATTCAAAATTTCCATCGAAAGTGGCACTTTTAACTACAGGGATTAACTTTTGTCGGCGAAGGTCGGGACTGCAGTTTCAACTGAAATATAGCTAATAAAGCTCTTCAAAATTTCCACCGAAAGCGGCGCTGGTAACTACAGGGATTAACTTTTGTCGGCGAAGGTCGAGACTGCAGTATCGACTGAAACATAGCTAATAAATCTCTTCAAAATTTCCATCGATCAACTCATATAAACAGACTTTACGAGAAACACCGAACAGAACACACACCCTCTGAAACTGCAAAATTACTGGGAAAACCACATCTTTCGACCGGAAATGCTGCCAGATACTGTCAACTTTACGTCGGCAGAGATAAAGACTAAAATACCGATCGAAGCAGTGGTGCATCTGACTGCCGTTTATTATTGATTGTATTTTTCTACTTGAAAGTACTAACAACACCGATTCCTACACAACGAAAATCAGCTTTTCTTTATATAATTTTATGTCGATATTCGGTGGGATAGCTCATACATGCAAAACGTTTAAAGTAATGTAAATCACGTTTAAGAGCTTATTCCTGTTGCCGCGTCTTTGATAATCAACACATAAACTAGGGACCTGAAACAGTTTTCAGGTGACAGGCAGGTCGTAAGTGGCCCTGATGTATCAACAGCGACGCTCGCATAAATATCTTTCATGAATTTGACTATTGATTCGTTGTGTGCTGCAACGTCTTCCCACGCAGTCATATGGCGGGTCTGCTGTCACCGAAAATGGAACTGAAACCTCCAATCCCTATAGACGAGGCGTCTGCTGGCACTGGACAACAGGACGGAAAATAAGGGAAAGCAAGGGAAAATTACGTAATAAAAATCATCATAATTTATACTGTTTATGAAGCACTGATCGAGGAAGGTGAAGCGAGCTGAGATGTAGCACTGATGGGAGATTAGAAAAATGTGTGTGATTTTAATAGGAACACGGGATGGGAATGGTACTAAATCTGCATGAATGATAAACTGAGATGGATATTAAAAATGGATATGAGGAGTTGGGCTGCAATTGTCCATCTCATAATGGCCTACATTGGCGGGATTTTGTTTTCAAGGCAATAAACGTACGCCTATGTAAAAGGTCAAACATTTTTTGAGCATCCGAATGTCAGCTCTTCAACGTAAGTGGCTCTGTCAGAAAATAAGTTTACAAGGCTTTAACTAATTGAAGAACCTAAACTGATTTTGATTATACTGGCGGAATTCGTCGCCGAGCGATTGTCATTTGCTGCCAGCGCTGAAGCGAAATCTTGATGGCCACACATTTAAAGATGATGGATGGGGAGGTGGAAATGATTGTTACAAAATGGCTGACAATAAAGGATACGGACCGCTGTCAAAGTGGAATAGAAAACCTCGTCCTACGGAGTTTTAAGGATACGCATTAAGAAAATAAGTGGTGTTTTGCCCTAGAAACTCTCACAGACACCATGTTTGTGTACCAAAACTTGGGGAAATTGGGCCTCTGGAACGAGAAATGTTCACGATACTCGCTATGAAAATTACCAAGTTTGTCAGCAAGTCATTATGGCAGTACCCACACGCACTCAGACACACGAACACCGGGCTTGTTTCCCCTAACAGTAAGTAAGAAATGTGGCCACACATCACAATCGTACACAACAGTTTTCTGCAAAAGTAACAAAAGCTCATGAGGTTTACGAATACTCTAACGAAATCCTTAGAACGAGGCATATGGCAGCCTCTGTACCGAGCATATGGCAGCCTCTGCACCGAGCACATGGCAGCCTCTGCACCGAGCACATGGCAGTCTCTGTACCGAGCACATGGCAGCCTCTGTACCGAGCATATGGCAGTCTCTGTACCGAGCACATGGCAGTCTCTGTACCGAGCACATGGCAGTCTCTGTACCGAGCACATGGCAGTCTCTGTACCGAGCACATGGCAGCCTCTGTACCGAGCATATGGCAGTCTCTGTACCGAGCATATGGCAGCCTCTGTACCGAGCACATGGCAGTCTCTGTACCGAGCA
>Ga0131853_10011488_pt1 | contig 16214 bp, 15 predicted proteins | sample TergutLab28metaG_FD_92764 | JGI IMG/M metagenome (GOLD analysis project Ga0131853, IMG submission 92764) | Labiotermes labralis P1 segment gut microbial communities from Petit-Saut dam, French Guiana - Lab288 P1 (version 2) (version 2) | ecosystem: Host-associated > Arthropoda: Insects >...
CCAAGCCCCCGAGTTACTTTTTTCCACGACCAAAAAAGTAACCAAAAAGGCCGCTTAAGGGGGGCAGGGGGCCCGCCCCCAGCTGGCCCCCCTTAAGAATCCCCCGCACCCCCCGTGCAGACTTGAGAGGTGTAGTCTCACCCGGTAAGTCGCGCACGGTACTTCGTACCGGACGCGTATCGTCGCAAGTCTACAGAGTCCGGGCTGCCCGCTCTCGCGGGATTGCCCTTTGGCTGTGGTATAGGCGGCTTTTCACCGGGTATTCCGCTGATGCGACAAGCGGCAGTGCCGCTTGTCCCTTCTATAAGGCAATCGCCAGATTGCCAGGAGGGGGATTCTTAAGGGGGATAAGGCGAGAATTCGCCGCCCCCCTTAAGCGGCGTTTTGGTTACTTTGGGGCCGAGGCCAAAGTAACCCCGGGGTATGGGGCGGGTAGCGCCCATTCTTATTCCATCGGAGATTCCGATAAAAAGTCCTTAAAGTCCGAAAGGCAAGGACAACGAAGACACATCGAAATCCTAAACGGCCGAAAGGCAAGAACATCAAAGACACATTGAAGCCCCACACGGTCAAAGTGAAGGACATCGGAGATACCCATAAAAGCACATAGCCCAAAAGGCAAGGACATCGAGGACAAATCGAAGCCCAAACAGCCGAAACGCAAGGCCAACAAAGACACGTCAAAGCCCATGAACCCCAAAAATACAGATACAACGCAACGCAAAAATCATCAACGAACGATGCAATTTCCATCAACCATACAAGGAGATATCACAGATGAAACTAGGCATGGTAGGTCTGCCCAATGCGGGCAAAAGCACACTGTTTAACGCGGTAACCGGCGCGGGGGTAGCCAGCGCCAACTACGCGTTCAGCACAATACAGCCCAACGTCGGCGTAGTCTCGGTCCCTGACCCGCGCCTGGACAAACTCGCCGAAATCCACGACCCCAAAAAGATTACCCCCGCCGTGCTTGAATTTGTCGACATCGCCGGCCTTGCCAAAGGTTCCTATAAAGGTGAGGGGCTGGGGAACAAGTTTCTGGCCAGCATCCGCGAGGTAGACGCGCTTATCCACGTTGTCCGCTGTTTTGAAGACGGCGAAATCGCCCATGTGGACGGTGATTTGAACCCCGCCCGCGACATCGAAACCATCAACCTGGAACTCGTCTTCTCAGATTTGGATATTTTAGAGCGGCGGATCGAGCGCTCAACCAAGGCCGCGAAAGGCGACAAATCGCTGCTGCCTGAAATCGAGATGCTCGGCAAGCTCAAAGATCACTTCGAGCAGGGCCAGAGCGCGCGGAGCTTTGCTTGCAACGAGGACTGGCAGAAAGAAGTGCTCGCGACCATCCCGCTGCTTTCGGCAAAGCCGGTCATCTACGCCGCGAACTTAGGTGAAAAAGACTTTTCCGATCCGATTGAGAACCACCCGTTTTACAGTCAGATCGCGGCCATCGCCGCCGAAGAGGGTTCACAGATTTTACCTGTCTGCGCAAAGCTGGAAGAAGATATCTGCGACCTTGATCCGGACGAAAAGCAGCTTTTCCTGGCTGATGTAGGACTGGAGGAAAGCGGGCTGGCGCGGGTGATCCAGAGCGGATATGCGCTGTTAGGCCTGATATCGTTCCTGACCGCCGGCAAGCCGGAAGTGCGCGCCTGGACCATCCGCAAGGGCGTCCGCGCCCCACAAGCGGCCGGAAAAATCCATTCAGATATTGAGAAGGGCTTTATACGCGCCGAGGTGATCGCGTTCAGCGACCTGGTCGAGTGCGGGACCATGGTGGCGGCCAAGGAAAAAGGCCTGGTCCGGTTGGAAGGGAAGGAGTACGTAGTCAAAGACGGCGATGTGATTCTCTTCCGGTTTAATGTGTAAGCGATCGAATATATGGCCAAATCCGGTATATCGCGGCTTGGCCTTTTCCACTTTAACATTTTGGCGGCAATTATGGAAAGTTTGGTAGTCCTGTACCAGATGTGGAGTGATATGTGGCAATAACTATAGTGATCATACAAAATATCGAGCGGAATCAATTGCATAAGCAGCGATTCGCGGCTCTTCACAGATTTGACAAACAGAACACAGACTGGCTATAATGTTTTTGATTTTGGCTTACTGGCCCGCTTCGGGTCGGAAAACACAGCCTGAAGGAGTGTTATTGTGGCAGAAATCTTACCGAGTACCGCGCGGAAGGCGCTGATAAAATCGGCTGTCTGTCTGGTGGCTTGTATACTGATCGCCTGTATTATGACCGTATCTGTTTATGCCCGCAGCAGCTTTACTGTTTACATCGACCTTGGCGGCGAGATCAGGCCGGTGGAAGTCCTTTCCGGGGCCAGCGTACAGTGTGTCTTTGATCAAATCGGAATCGAAATTGGCGAAGAAGATACGGTAAGCCATATCCTTACCAACCCGGTCAGAGCCGGGGACGTTATCTGGATTGAGCAATTGACCCGCGACATGATTACCCTGACCAAAGAAGTTGTCGCGCGCGAGCTTGAAGTCCCCACATCGCTGTTGCCTGTCGGCCAGCGCCGGGTGATGAGCGTGGCGGGCGACCCCGGCCTTGTAACCCGCACATACAGCCGGATACTCGTGAACGGGCGGGTAATTGAAGAAGAACTGATTGAAGAAGAAGTGATCGAAGCGCCGGATCATGGCCGGGTGCTGGTAGGTATGCCGGGTGCGCGGATCTCGCCCCTCAACTTCGAGTGGCAAAGGGATGAAAACGGCCGGCCGGTCGACTATGTACATATGATTCCCGGTCAGCGGGCGGCGGGCTACAGCGACCGTGTAGGGCCGACCACCTCAACCGGGCTGCCGGTTGCCGTTGGCCTTGTGGCGGTCAATCCCCATGTGATCCCTTACGGCTCGCTGCTTTACATCACCAGCCCGGACGGCTCATTTGTCTACGGCTACGCGGTTGCGGCCGACACCGGCGGCGATTTGATGCGCGGTATCATCGGCATTGACCTCTTCTATGCCACCCACGAGGAGGCCATGTTAAATGGTATGCGCACAGTGGACATCTACATCTTGCGCCTGCCCTAATCATCAGACACCAAAAAAGAACCGCCGGCTTGGCGGTTCTTTTTTGCGTTAATGCCGGGGCGTTCCGCCGGATCCTTGTTCGGGCAGGTCGGCCGACTTCACCTGTTCCCGGCGGGCGATGATCATCTCCTGTACATCCTGGGGCAGCCCGCTAAAGTATTGTCTGGCGCCTGCGCTTGTGCTGGTCAGCCCCGCCCCGCCGGATACCTGCTCTTGTTTATTCTTTTCCACCGCGATACCTCCCTTGTCTTATACCAAACACCAATAAAATAGGGGATGGTTTTTGCTTTCTCCGCTTTGAATCGATGAATGGTATTGCCGTTGATTGTTATGAGTATTGTTGGCAAAATAAGGCAGTATATGCATCCGGCTGCCTGAGCGGCGCGTTTGACTTTTCCCGCTTAAGTGTTATAATGCTAAACAGAATAGACAAACATTGTCTGCCGGTCAAAGACAAATGTAAAGCGAGGTCAACGCTATGCCGATCAAAGTGCCCAACGATCTGCCCGCCCGCCAGATTCTTGACCGCGAAAATATTTTTATTATGCAGCAGTCCAGGGCCGATACGCAGGACATCCGGCCGCTTAGGATTCTCATTTTAAACTTAATGCCCAAAAAGATCGAGACCGAGACCCAATTGCTCCGCCTGCTTGGGAACACCCCGCTTCAAGTGGAGGTCGAGCTGATGCAGACGGCCAGTTATCAGCCCAAGAATACTTCGCAGGAGCATCTGCTTCAGTTTTACAACGTCTTTGACGAGATTAAAGATCAAAAGTTTGACGGGATGATTATAACCGGCGCGCCGATCGAGCACCTTGACTTTGAAGAAGTCGAGTATTGGCCCGAGCTGTGCGAGATATTCGAGTGGGCCAAGACCCATGTTTTTTGCAGTTACTTTATCTGCTGGGGGGCGCAGGCCGCGCTTTATTACCATTACGGGGTGCCCAAATACCCGCTGGGCGGCAAGATGTTCGGCGTCTTTGAACACGAGATTCACGACCCGGGCCATTATTTGTTCTACGGGTTTGACGACCGGTTTTACGCGCCCCACTCCCGCCACACCGAGATTCGGGAATCGGATATCGAAAAACACGCCGATTTACGTATCCTAAGCACATCAAAAAAAGCGGGCGTCTACATTGTGGCGCGGGAAGACAACCGCCAATTCTTCGTAACCGGCCACGCCGAATATGACCGGGACACGCTGGCCGGGGAATACCACAGGGATGTGGCGGCCAACGCGCCGATTCACATTCCGGACAATTACTTCCCGGGGGATGACGTCAAAGCGCCGCCTGTCTTCCGCTGGAAAGCCCATGCCAACCTGCTTTACAGCAATTGGCTCAACTACTTTGTCTATCAGGCCACCCCCTATGATTTTTTGGGTGGCCGGTAAGAGCGGGGAGGAGGCAAGCGCATGATTCAACCGGAATCAACGGGTTTCTTTACATGGGTTGTTTGCGCGCTCTTTGTGCTGGCTGCCGTTATCTGCTTTATGGGCAAGCGCTGGCTTCTGATGGTGCGCAGGCCGTCCCGCTTTGAGACTTGGGATAAGTACAACCTGAAGCGTGTCTGCCGCCTTTCGGGGGCGCTTTACCTGCTGCTTGGAATCTGTATCGCGGTGCAGACCATACTGATGGAGCGCGGACATGAGGCCGGCTCGGTCGTGGCCGGTATCAGCTTCTTAGCCGCCTGGCTTGGCTTTCTGATCTGGTCAAACGCAAAACCCGGTATCCGCTACCTGACCGAAAAGGATTAGAACCCGGTATACGGCAAACATCGCCTTGTTCCGGTGCGGAGTTCCAACTGCAAGCCATCAATTTAAGCATATAGTATTTGCGAACACATAAAAAAAGCAACCCTGATGTTCCTTGTGGAACATCAGGGTTGTGCGTTTGCCTGCTTACTCTCCAAACACAGCGCCGGTGTTTGCGCTGGTTACAATCTTTTGGTAGCGGCCGAGGTATCCGCCCTTTGGCGTTGGCTTTACGAGCGGTTTCCACGCGGCTTTACGGGCGGCCAGCGTCTTTTCATCCACCAGAAGCTCGATCTCACAGTTTGGGATGTCAATGCGGATTTGGTCGCCGTCTTCAATCAGGCCGATCAGCCCGCCCGCCGCCGCTTCGGGAGATATGTGGCCGATGGCCGCGCCTTTGGATGCGCCCGAGAACCGGCCATCGGTAATGAGCGCTACCGAACCGTCAAGCCCTCTACCGGCCAGCATAGCGGTGGGGGAGAGCATCTCTTGCATACCCGGGCCGCCTTTCGGCCCTTCGTAGCGGACAACCACAACGTCGCCGGCCACGACTTTGCCATCCATAATCGCTTCGGCGCAGTCTTCTTCGCTGTTAAAGACGCGGGCCGGGCCTTGGTGGGTCATCATTGCGGGCATCACTGCGCCTTTTTTGACCACGCAGCCGTCGGGGGCAAGGTTCCCCCAAAGGATTGCCAGCCCGCCCTCCGGGGAGTGGGGGTTGTCCATCGGCCGGATGACTTCGGCATTGCGGACAGCCGCGCCGGCCATATTTTCGGCCAGCGTTTTGCCGGTGACGGTGATTCCGCCCCCGTCGATCAGGCCGTGTTCGCTGAGCTGTTTCATGACCGCGTGCAGGCCGCCGGCCGCGTGCAGATTGTCAAGGCAATCGGAGCCGGCCGGGCTGAGTTTGACCAAATAAGGCGTCTTTTTGCTGGCTTTATTGAAGTCTTCCAGGGTGAGGGGAATGCCCGCTTCGTGTGCGATTGCCAGCGTGTGAAGCACCACGTTGGTCGAACAGCCAAGCGCCATATCCATGGCCAGTGCGTTGCGGAGGGTGGCCGGGGTGACGATATCCAGCGGGCAGATGTTCCGCTTTAGCATTTCCATTACCTGGATGCCCGCTTTTTTAGCAAGGGCGATCCGGGCGGCGTGTACGGCCAGAATTGTCCCGTTGCCGGGCAGGCCAAGCCCCAATACCTCGGTCATGCAGTTCATCGAATTGGCGGTGTACATCCCCGCACAGCTGCCGCAGCCGGGGCAGGCGTTATCTTCGATGTAATCGGCTTGCGCTTGTGTGATCTTACCGGCGGCCAGTGCGCCGACCGCTTCAAACGCGTTGCTGACGGCCAGGGTTTCGCCGTTCTCGCCGATTCCGGCCTGCATGGGGCCGCCGCTTATAAAGACGCTGGGGATGTTCAGCCGCAATGAGGCCATCAGCATTCCGGGGACGATCTTATCGCAGTTGGGGACAAAGACCAGCGCGTCGAAAGGGTGGGCGGTGGCCATAATTTCGACCGAGTCGGCGATGTGTTCCCGGCTGATCAGCGAGTACTTCATCCCAACGTGATTCATAGCCAGCCCGTCGCAAACCCCGATGGTGGGGAAGACAAAAGGTGTGCCGCCGGCCATATAAACACCGGCCTTGACCGCGTCTGTCAGGGTTTCCAGATGCATATGCCCGGGGACAATATCGCTTTTGGCGCTGACAATCCCGACCAGCGGACGGCTGATTTCTTCACTGGTCAGCCCCAAAGATTTAAGCAGCGAGCGTTGGGCCAGTTTTTGCGGCCCGCCTTTCATGCGGTCACTTCTCATGGCAAACACCTCTTTCGTGATTTGGTGATCGAAATTTCCATGTTGCTACAATACTGGATTTTGCGGTCGCTGTCAAGTTTCGGCGCCGCTGCAGCCGTTAACCGATGATAAAAATCGACGGGGCCAGGAATATGACCGGGAAAAGAAGTAGATTGATCCGCGCGTATTTGCGCAAGTCTTTCATCAGGTCGGAGTCGCTTTCTTCGTTGCGAAAGGCAATCGCGAACACTTTGTACGAGCCGGAAACAAACGGCTGGCTCTCGTCGTACTGCGTGCCGGGGTCGGCTATTTGCAAGACTTTGGCTATTCGCTTGCCGACCAGCATCCCGCAGATCAAAATGTTGAGCAGCGGCAAAAGCCCGAGCTCGCCCCAAACAAAAACCACAAAAAGAATATAAAGTATTTGGAATAGATAACACAGGATAGTCGCAGTTTTTACTTCCCGCAAAGCGCAGGCCCCCCTACTAGACGAAAGTTAGACGCAAAGCGAATATAATTGTGTACAGCCATCTTAAAATTAATCACTTGACTTGCCCTACATTGTCAAGTATAATAGCAATGATAAGAAATTTTAAGTAAGCGCTTGAAATTTGCATTCATGTTTGGTATGATGTAAAATGGAGGGAAAGTTGCCGATAAAATATGACAACTTTCCCTCCATCAAAAAAGACGGTGTATTGTGGATGAAAAGACAGCGCATATCACGTTATCTTTCTTATATTACCGCAATACGCCGCCGGTTGTCAAATTAGAGTTTTGAGAGAAGGGGATGGTAAACATGAGCTTTAAATCCGACATCGAAATTGCCCAGGAAACAAAGATGGCGCCCATCACTGAAATCGCCGCCAAAGTTGGGGTGCCCGAAGAGTTTATCGAACAGTATGGCCGCTATAAAGCCAAAGTCGATTACAACTTTTTGGAGACCCTCAAAGACAAGCCGGACGGCAAGCTGATTCTTGTTTCGGCCATTAACCCCACCCCGGCGGGGGAAGGCAAGACTACAACCACCGTCGGTCTCTCGGATGGCCTGCGCAAAATTGGCAAGAACGCTGTCGTTGCACTGCGTGAACCCTCGCTTGGCCCGGTCTTTGGCGTGAAGGGCGGCGCGGCCGGCGGCGGCTATGCCCAAGTTGTCCCGATGGAGGACATCAACCTGCACTTTACCGGCGACTTCCATGCGATTGGCGCGGCCAACAACCTGATTGCCGCCATGATGGACAACCATATCTTCCAAGGCAATGCCTTGGACATCGACACCCGCCGCATTACCTGGAAACGCTGTGTGGACATGAACGACCGCCAGCTGCGCTTTGTCACCGACGGCCTTGGCGGCCGCGTAAACGGTGTTCCCCGCGAAGACGGTTTTGACATCACGGTCGCCTCTGAGATTATGGCTGTCTTCTGCCTTTCCAAGAATATCATCGACCTCAAAGAGCGTGTGGCAAAGATTATTGTCGGTTACACCCGCGAAGAAGCACCGATTACAGTAGCCCAGCTCAAAGCTGAGGGCGCGGTCGCCGCTTTGCTTAAAGACGCGCTCAAACCCAATCTGGTACAAACGCTTGAAGGCACACCGGCCTTTATCCACGGGGGCCCGTTCGCAAACATCGCACACGGCTGCAACTCGATTATGGCTACCAAGCTTGCCCTCAAGCTGGGTGATTACGCTGTTACCGAAGCCGGCTTCGGAGCTGACCTTGGCGCTGAAAAGTTTTTGGACATTAAGTGCCGCGCGGCCGGACTTGCCCCTGACGCAGCTGTCATTGTTGCCACCGTTCGCGCCCTCAAACATCACGGCGGGGTGGCCAAGGCTGACCTGAACAACGAAAATCTGACCGCGCTTGAAAAAGGTATGCCCAACTTGCTCAGACATGTTGAGAATATTACCAAAGTGTTTGGCATTCCCGCCGTTGTGGCCATCAACCGCTTCCCGACCGACTCTGAAGCGGAACTCGAGCTGGTTGAGCGCAAGTGCAAAGAGCTTGGCGTCAACGTGGCGCTCAGCGAAGTGTGGGGCAAGGGCGGTGAGGGCGGCAAGCGCCTGGCCGAAGAAGTTGTCCGCCTTTGTGAGCAAAAGAGCACCCTCACCCACGCCTACAGCCTGGATGTCGGGATTGAAGAGAAGATCGATTCAATCGTCAAGAAAGTTTACCGCGGTGAGGGCGTTGACTTTACCCCGGCCGCCAGAAAGCAATTGACACAGCTTGAGCGCCTGGGCTTCGGCAATCTGCCCATCTGCATGGCCAAGACCCAGTACAGCTTCAGCGACGATGCCGCCCTGCTGGGCGCGCCCGCCGGCTTTAGGGTCACGGTGCGCGGCCTGAAAGTTTCAGCCGGCGCCGGGTTCATCGTGGCGCTGACCGGTGAGATCATGACCATGCCCGGCCTGCCCAAAGCGCCGTCCGCCGAGCGGATCGATGTAGATGAGACCGGCAAGATCGCCGGCCTGTTCTAAAACCATATCTGTGAAATCTACCCATACACTGTGGTGTATGGGTAGATTTATGCTTTTCGAGAGGAAAAAAAGTTTTGATGGATAACCGGATTGCATTTTAGCCTTTGGCAGCCTATCGGTTTTATGGCAGTGGTGTAGGGGCGGCGACCTAAAACGGGCTGAGTACGCAATTCAGATTATTGAGAAAATGTACTTCTATAATAGAGAAGAGATCGCATCGTTTTCTTTGGGCATGGGCGCGGTTATGGTGTGGGCTAAAATGAACGCCGGTAAAAAGTTAGAACAGGTGTAAAGCTAAGAAGGACGCAGATTGCGTCCTTCTTACTTAAGGTTTATCAAGATCTGTCCGCAAGATCAACAATATTTGAATTGTTTGCGCCGCGCAAGTGGCCAGAAATTAAAGCTTGCAATCTGCCAGTATACGCGATATAATGCAAACAGACAAATAAATAGGTAGGCAGGCCAAGGTGCTACCAACACCTTGACCCTGACAGGGAAGTTCGCAGCTTCCATGCCAACGGCTCTAGATAGCCGCACCCAAAGATATTATACCCATTGCACGCGCTTTTGGCAAGGCTGTAGGGGTATCCTGTTTGCTTATTTAGGTGCAGAGGTATGGAATTATTTTCATACCTCTGCACTTTTAGTTTGTCTTAAAAGCAAAACAAGCCTTAGCAAGGGGAAAATGGCGATGAGCCAGAATAAAAAAAGAATGGATATGAAAGCCAAAACCGGAAAAGCATCGGTGAGTGGCTGGCACGCGTTTGCCTGGTTTGCCCTTGCCGCGGGCATTGTTGGCGGCATCATTCTGGCTGTTTACATAAACCTGACAAGCGACAGCTGGTTTCTTGCCGTCACGTTCTTTTTCGCGGCGGTAGTTGGCGGAGCGTTAATGTTTGCCGCGGTCATGGTTTATCTCGAAATCACCAACATATTAAAGATAAACCGAATGTCCGTGTATGATGAGAAATTGCCGGAACAGCAAAAAGATAAGAGCGAATATAAATAAGGAGGACGCAATCGGCGCCCTCCTTAATCTTAGTGCGTTTCGGTCAGATTTCAATCCCCAGGCTTTTGGCGGCTGCGGTCAGCTCGTCGTTGCCGATTACGGTTACACGGCCCTCAGCGTATTGGGCGTCCACCCAGTCTTTTAGCTTGAGCACCCGGGGATCGTCTTTGCCCAGCTTTTCACCGCCGGGCAGGACGGTGGCGAACCACATGGTGATTCCCGCCGCGCCCGAAGTCGCGGTGATCGAGACCCGCGGCGGGCTCTTGAGCAGGGTAGAAGTGTCGAATATGTTGTAAATCTCCTCGTTTTTGAGGATTCCGTCGGCGTGGATGCCGGCCTGTGTGCTGTTGAACTCGCTGCCCACAAACGGGGTCTTGGGCGGGATTTGGTAGCCGAGTTCGTTCTCGTAGTAGTCGGCCACATCGCGGATGACGGTGGTGTCCATACCGTCCAGGGTTCCGCGCAGTTGGGCGTATTCGATGACCATAGCTTCAAGCGGGGTGTTGCCGGTTCGCTCGCCGATTCCCAAAAGGGTGCAGTTTACGCCGGAAGCGCCGTAAAGCCAGGCGGTGGCCGCGTTGACCACGCCTTTGTAAAAGTCGTTGTGGCCGTGCCATTCCAGCTGTTCCGGCTCGTAGCCCGAGTAGACCTGCAGGCCGTAGATGATCCCGGGAATGGACCGGGGAAGTGACGCGCCGGTGTAGGGAATGCCGTAGCCGAGGGTGTCGCAGCACCGAATTTTGATTTTAACCCCGGATTCGCGGCCAAGCTCGCCCAGCGCGTAGGCAAAGGGGACAACAAAGCCGTAAAAATCGGCCCGGGTGATGTCTTCAAAGTGGCAGCGCGGGCGGATGCCGAACGCGAGCGCGTCTTTGATGATTCCAAGGTAGCTGTCCATCGCCTGGCGGCGGGTCATCTTGAGTTTGTTGAAGATGTGGTAGTCCGAACAGCTGACCAGGATGCCGCACTCTTTGAGGCCCATGTCTTTGGCCAGCTCGAAGTCGCTTTTGGTCGCGCGAATCCAGCCGGTGATTTCGGGGAAGGGAAGCCCTAAGTCCCGGCAGCGATTGATGGCCTGTTTGTCCCGCTTGCTGTAGAGGAAGAACTCGCTTTGGCGGATGATTCCTTTCGGGCCGCCCATCTTGCTGATCAGTTTGAACAGATCAACAATCTGGTCGGGGGTGTAGGGTGAGCGGCTCTGCTGCCCATCCCGGAAGGTTGTGTCGGTAATCCATATTTCGTCCGGCGGGTCAATCGGGTTGACCCGCTGGTTAAATGTGCATTTCGGGATTTCGCTGTACGGGAACATGTCCCGGTATAAGTTCGGGTCGGGTCGGTCTTGGAGCGCATACTTGTATTCGGACTCCATGAGTATCTTACGTTCCTTGTCAAAATAGATCATTGGGTTATCCTCCAGTCAACGCGATGCTGTGACAAGTATATATCAAGATGAAATTTTATGCAAGTAAGCTAATAATAATTAGCATAAAGAACGGGATAAGAGTTCGATTCAGTCGTTTTTTCGATCAATATTGCCAATGTATGAAATTGGATATGAAAGAATATGCAGGAAATCTTGCAAAACATCAACTGTTTTCGGTCAGGTAGGCGTTGATAAACCCGTCGATGTCGCCGTCCATCACCGCGCCCACATTTCCCGCCTCAAAGTTGGTTCTGTGGTCTTTGACCAGGGTGTAAGGCATAAAGACATACGAGCGGATCTGTGAGCCCCAGCCGATCTCCTTTTGTTCACCTTTGATGTCCTCGATTTTTTCAAGGTGTTCGCGCTGTTTGATCTCGGCCAGCTTTGAGCGCAAAATCTTGATGGCGACTTCGCGGTTTTGGTGTTGGCTCCGCTCGTTTTGGCAGCTGACCACAATCCCGGTGGGCAGGTGGGTGAGCCGGACAGCCGAAGAGGTCTTGTTGACGTGCTGGCCGCCCGCGCCGCTTGCCCGGAAGACGTCCATCTTGATGTCGTTTTCGTCAATCGCGACCTCGCTGTCCTCTTCGATTTCAGGCATGACTTCAAGGGAGGCGAAGGATGTGTGCCGCCGTCCGGATGAGTCAAATGGCGAGACCCGCACAAGCCGGTGGACACCGGCCTCTGAGCGCAGGAACCCATAGACGTTTGACCCGTCAATTGAGATGGACACGCTCTTAATCCCCGCTTCTTCGCCGGCCAGGTAGTCGAGTACCTTGACTTTGTGGCCGTGGCGCTCGGCCCAGCGGCTGTACATCCGGTAAAGCATCTGTACCCAGTCCTGGGCTTCGGTTCCGCCCGCCCCCGCGTGAAAGGTGAGGATGGCGCTCTTGTCGTCGTACTCCCCGGTCAGCAGGGTAGAGAGTTTGAGGGAGGAGAGGCGCTCGTCAAGCAAGCGGACATTGCCTTCCACCTCGCTCAGCACACTTTCGTCGCCCATTTCTTCGGCCAGCGCAACCAGCTCGGTTGTGTCCGCGTGCAGTGTCTTCAGGTCTTGGTAAGACGCGATTTTATCTTTGACTTGCTTTGTTTTTTGCAGCACCTGCTGGCCTTTGGCCGGGTCTTCCCAAAAGTTTGGGTCGGTTGCCGCTTCTTCCAGGTCGGCCAGCTGTTTACCCAATTCATCCAGCCCGACAGCGGCGGACAGCCCCTCCAGAATGGGCAGCATCTCCCGCAGGCGGGCGCGCGTTTCGTCATAAATTATCATAATTGCCCCCGTGTTGTATTCTACAGGCCACCGGCCGGCTGCCGGAGCCAGGATCGCGCGCTCACTTTGGTAGGCGCGTTGTTTCGTGTCACCGCATACCATTATAGTCCAAAGCAGGTCTGCTTGTAAAGCGGACAAACAATGGCCGCGTTCACCGGATCTCGCGGACATAATTTATTTACAATTTGTGCATAATCCTTTCCCTTATTCTGTTAATCAATCCTGTATACTATAAAAATCTATGCGCAGCCGACTACACGCGCAATACGGAGGACTGTATGGGCAATTACGCGGGTGTCAAATGCCCTGTTTGTAATAAGCGCTTTGGGGCAGCGGACGATGTTGTCGTCTGTCCGCTTTGCGGCGCGCCCCACCACCGGGACTGTTACGCCGATCGGGGAGAGTGTGCCTTTACAAAAGACCACATAACCGGCAGGGAATGGCGGCCGCCGCCCGGCGAAGGGCCGGAAGAAAACAGCGAAAGCAGCGCGAAAACCTGTCATCGCTGTGGGTCGGCCAGCCCGCATGAAGCGCTGTTTTGCCAGATCTGCGGACAATCGCTGAACGCGCGGGGCAATCAAAGCCAAGGCCATAGCGGCCAGCCGGGCGGGTTCCCGCCCTTTGGCTCCGACCCCTACAACCGCAATCGCAGCCAAAACCCATACGAACGCGATCCCCTCAGTCAAAACCAAAGCGGTAAAGGCGGTTATCAACAAAACCCTTACAGCTATGGCGGGTATGGGCGCCGGCCGCTTGAACACCCGCCGCACTTTGAAGAGATCTACCAAAACGAGACGGTGAGCAAGCTGCCGGCCAAGGATGTGGCTGTCTTTCTGGGCGCGAATCACGCCCATTTTATTGCGCGGTTTCAGTATATGGAAAGGACAGGAAAAGTTTTACAACCGAATATCTATGCCTGTTTCTTCAACTTTTTTTATTACTTTTACCGGAAGATGTACGGGATGGGTGTGCTGATGCTGGCGGCGTTTATGGTCTGTACCATTCCATTTTTCCTCTTTTCGTGGGAGATTATGCCACAGCTTTTACATCAGTACGGGATGGGCGGCCCACCGGCTGCGTCGATCGATATGGCCAGGGCCGAGACGCTTTCCCGGTTCTTTTTGACCGCGATGTTCGCGAACTTTATTTTTAGCCTGATTGTATCGCTTTTCGCAAACTGGCTTTACCACAAGCACACCATCCTGAAGGTGCGTGATATCATGGGTGAGCACGCCAAAAGCGGGGAGTATCAGAATGTGCTGGCTAAGGCGGGCGGGGTCGACCGCCTGAGCACAGTGCTGGTCGGGGTTTTGGTCTTTCTCGGCTCGAATGTGATTATTTCGATTATGATTTATAGTATGAATGTGTTTTAGGAGTGATGGTTCAATGAAGACGCCCGCTTGCTTGTTGCCGGCGGCGTAAAAGCAAAAGCAAAGTCGCTGCAATCGCGCTTGACTTAAAGCGTCCAAGCTGTTATAATCTACCTGTTGCGCCTGTGTAAAGCGGGCGGCATCCTTGCTCTCGGCCAGACCGAGGGCCATAAGACCAAAAGGAGGTGTACAAGAATGGCCAATCAGATCATGCGCTACGAGACCATCCTTGTCTTCAATGTCGCTCTTGGAGAGGAGGCTGTTTCCGGCCTGTGTGAGAAGTTTAAGACGCTCATCGCCGAAAACGCCACCGTTGAAAAGATCGAAGAATGGGGCAAACGCAAGCTTGCTTACCCGATTGAAGACGAGACTGAGGGTTACTATCTGCTCTTTCACTATGAGAGCAAGCCCGACTTTCCGGCTGAGCTGAACCGTGTTCTCGAAATTACTGAGGGTGTGCTTCGTCACTTGATTGTTCGCAATGAAGTTGAACAGCAGCCCGCCAAGCCGACCGCGGCCCAGCCCGCACCGGCAGCACAAGAAGCAGAGACCCCCGCCCCCCAAGCCGTGCCGACAGCAGAGGAATAGGGAGGGTGGAAAATGTTCAATAAAGCAATCCTCATCGGGCGGCTGGTTGCCGACCCGGAACTCCGCCAAACACAGAGCGGGGTATCCGTTTGTTCTTTTCGGATAGCGGTTGACCGTCCGTATACCCCAAAGGATGGCGGCGACAAACAGGCCGACTTCCTTGATATTGTCGCTTGGCGGCAGCAGGCCGAATTTGTCTCCCGCTATTTTGGCAAGGGAAAACTCATTCTGGTTGAAGGGTCGATTCAGGCGCGCAACTACACCGATAAGAACGACCAAAAGCGCACGGCGGTAGAAGTGGTGGCCGAAAATGTGCGGTTTGTGGGCAGTAAAGCCGACAACCAGGGCGGTGGGTCACCGCGATCTTTGCCCGACGACTCCAGTGCTCCGCCGGCTCGTATGGGCGGGGATTCGTACGCGCCGCCCACTTCTTACGCAAGCGGTAGCGCCGAGGATTTTGCCGAAATTGAAGACGACGGAGATTTGCCATTTTAAACGATCGCCGTCAGCGTGAACACAGTTACAGTATATAGCCGAAAGGAGGCTTTTTGCCATGGCAGACAGACCCGAAAGGCCGGACAGAGCAGAGCGCCCGCGCGGCGGCCGCAAAGGCCGCAAAAAAGTATGCGCTTTTTGCGTTGATCGCATTTATAATATCGACTATAAAGACATCCCCCGCCTGCGCCGTTACTTGAGCGAGCGGTCGAAAATTATCCCGCGCCGTGTGACCGGTACTTGTGCCCACCATCAGCGCCAGCTGACAGTGGCCATCAAGCGTGCCCGCCACATTGCACTGCTCCCGTTTGTGAGCGATTAGTTTCACTTAACAGTCAGCCCCTGGCTTCAATTGCCGGGGGCTTGTTTTGTTTGGCGTTGTTTGTGGTTTTGACTGCGCTTTCGGGTTTTAAGGTTTTTGGTTGGGGTTGTTGGTGGTTTTGTGTTTCGGGCATTAAGGACTTATCGGGATTTCCGAAGTCCTTGCCTTTCTGGCCTTTAAGGGCCTTTAATCGGAATCTCCGATGGAAAAAGAATGGGGCGCTTCGCCCCCAAACCCCCGAGTTACTTTTTTCCACGACCAAAAAAGTAACCAAAAAGGCCGCTTAAGGGGGGCAGGGGGCTGCCCCCAGCTGGCCCCCCTTAAGAATCCCCCGCACCCCCCGTGCAGACTTGGGAGGTGTAGTCTCACCCGGAAAGTCGCGCACGACGCTTCGCATCGGTCGCGTGACGTAGCAAGTCTATAGAGTCCGGGCTGCCCGCTCTCGCGGGAATGCCCTTTGGTGCTGCTGTTGGCAGCCTTTCGCCCCATCCTTTATGCTGCTGGTGTGATAGGTCTCTGTACCCATCGAAAACCCGAACGTCTCCAAAGATTGCCAAGAGGGGGATTCTTAAGGGGGATAAGGCACAGGGTGCCGCCCCCCTTAAGCGGCGTTTTGGTTACTTTGGGGCCGAGGCCATCAAGATACCGTCGTCATGCGCCCCTACA
>Ga0131853_10011490_pt1 | contig 16213 bp, 14 predicted proteins | sample TergutLab28metaG_FD_92764 | JGI IMG/M metagenome (GOLD analysis project Ga0131853, IMG submission 92764) | Labiotermes labralis P1 segment gut microbial communities from Petit-Saut dam, French Guiana - Lab288 P1 (version 2) (version 2) | ecosystem: Host-associated > Arthropoda: Insects >...
ATAAGGTTTAACCGGATTGAGGCGCGGTTCTGATCAGTAACCGGGATTAGGGCAGCCGATGCCATCGTCCCGGCGAAAGGCAGAATCGCCGAAGAAAACAGCGCGCGGCTGCGTTGTCTTCTGGGGGCAACGCCGAACAGGCTTGCAACTATCATCATGCAATGTGATGAAGCGCTTCCGTACTTGTGTGCCGCGTTCTGCATAGCGGCGCGGCGCTTTCTATTATATTGCATCGACAGCCGGTTTTCAACCCGGCTTTTTTGTTTTTGTGAACTAAAAATTAAAATAAAAAGGAGCATCCAACATGAAAACGTACAATGTAGCCGTGGTCGGCGCCACCGGAATGGTAGGCCAACGCTTTATCAGCCTGCTTGACGGGCACCCCTGGTTTAAAGTGACCACAGTTGCCGCCAGCGCAGGCAGCGCCGGAAAACCCTACGCCCAGGCCGTTGAGGGCCGCTGGCTGATGGCAACTCCGATCCCGCAGAACATAGCGAGCCTGGCCGTATTGGACGCTTCGGAAGACGCGAAAAAAATCGCCGGCGAAGTAGACTTCATTTTTTGCGCAGTGGAAATGGATAAAGAGGAAACCCTCGCGCTGGAAGAACTCTACGCCAAATACGAATGCCCTGTGGTTTCCAACAACTCGGCGCATCGCGCAACCCCGGACGTTCCAATGGTTCTCCCCGAAGTCAACCCCGAACATCTGGAAGTTATACATGCCCAGAGAAAACGCCTTGGAACCAAAAGAGGTTTTATAGCCGTTAAACCCAACTGCTCTATCCAAAGTTATATCCCCGCCCTGCACCCCCTGCGTGAATACGGCGTAAAAGAAATCACCGTCTGTACTTACCAAGCCATTTCCGGCGCGGGCAAAAACTTCGACAGCTGGCCCGAAATGGTAGATAACCTTATCCCATACATTGGCGGCGAAGAACAAAAAAGCGAGCAGGAACCCCTGAAAGTGTGGGGAACAATCAAGGACGGCAAAATCGTTGACGCCACACTGCCCATCACCGCCCAATGTCTGCGGGTTCCGCTTTCGGATGGGCATACGGCCGCCGTTTTTGTGAAATTCGAAAAAGCCCCCGATGTTGAAACCGCAAAAAATCTTATGCGCTCATTTAAGGGCGAACCCCAAAAGCTTAACCTGCCAAGCGCCCCAAAACAGTTTTTGCATCTGTTCGAAGAAGATAACCGTCCCCAGGCCAACCTTGACCGGAACGCGGAAAACGGCATGGCGGTCAGCGTAGGGCGGGTGCGCGCCGACCATGTGTACGACCTCAAGTTCGTTTGCCTTTCCCACAACACTCTGCGCGGAGCCGCGGGCGGCGCGATCCTCACCGCCGAGCTGCTCGCCGCCAAAGGCTTTATGGACTAGGCAGGGGTTCCGCCCCCGCGCCCCGCTTAGGGGAACTTTTCCAAAATACCGTATTCGAGCGCCCCTGCAGCTCGAATACACAGTGAAAAAGTTTCTTTAGCGGGGTTTGGGGCGAAGCCCCGGCATATTAATAATAAAAACGGGGGCGGGGGCAGAGCCCCCAGCGACATAGCAGAAAGGAGTTCCAGCAATGAAAAAAGTAATCTACAAAGGCTCGGGCGTTGCAATAATCACGCCGTTTAATCAGGATTTAAGCGTCAATTACGACGAGCTTGGAAAGCTCATCGACTGGCAGATTCAGGAGGGCACCGACAGCATCATAGTTTGCGGCACCACCGGCGAGTGTTCCACCCTCACCGACGAGGAGCAGATCGAGTGCTTCCGTTATACTGTTGACCGCGTTGCCAAGCGGGTTCCGGTAATAGCGGGCGCCGGAGCCAATGATACCCCTCACGCGGTCAGGCTCTCAAAAGCCGCCAAGGAAGCCGGGACGGACGGCCTGCTTCATGTCACCCCGTATTACAACAAGACATCCCAGCGTGGCCTGGCGAAGCATTTCTTCACGGTCGCGGACGCCACCGACCTGCCTGTGATCGTCTACAATGTGCCCGGCCGCACCGGAATGACCATTACTTCCGCCACTTATTATGAGTTGAGCAAGCATCCCAACATAGTGGGCACCAAAGAGGCCAATGGAGATATCGCATCTGTTTCCCGCACCATCGACATGTGCGGGGATGATCTTTATTACTATTCGGGCAACGATGATTTTATTATCCCGCTTATGAGCGTGGGCGGCTTGGGCGTTATCTCGGTGCTGGCCAACGTCATGCCAAGAGAAACCCGCGCCATGACCCAAAAATTCTTTGACGGCGATATTGCCGGCGCCGGAAAAATGCAAAACTACCTTATGGGGCTTATAGACGCCTTGTTCTGCGATATAAACCCCATGCCTGTCAAAGAAGCCCTCAACCAAATGGGCTGGAAAGCCGGGCCTTGCCGCATGCCTTTGATTGACATGGACGCCGCAGGCAAAGAGCGCATAAACAGTCAGCTTAAAAAGCACGGGCTGGTAAAGTAGCCGGACGGAGATCAGAGATCGGAAGACGTTGGCCCAAACGCTTCTGATCTCTGCTTTCCGTCATCTGACTTTTGATGAGGTTGTGAATAATCATGCTTAACATCATACTTTCCGGCTGCGGCGGCGCTATGGGGCAGGTTGTTTCCAGGCGGGCAAAAGAGCGCGGAGATTGCGTTATAGTAGCCGGCATTGACCCCGATTCCAAAATGAATGAGGGTTATCCCGTATTTTCCGGGGCGGATGAATGCGCCGCCGGGGCGGACGTCATCGTGGATTTCAGCCATCCTTCAGCCGTTGAAGGGTTGTTGGCGCTGTCCAAGCGCTCGGGAATACCCCTTGTCCTTGCCACTACCGGCCTTAGCCGGGAGCAAATCGCCTCCATCCGCGAAGCTTCAAAGGATATCCCCGTATTCTTTTCCTTCAACATGTCGCTGGGAATAAATTTAATGTCCGCGCTGGCAAAAACCGCCGCCCGCGTGCTTGGGGAACATTTCGATATCGAAATAATCGAAAAGCATCATAACCGGAAAATAGACGCCCCCAGCGGTACCGCGATCCTGCTTGCCAACGCTGTAAGCGAACCATTGCCCATATCCCCGGAGTATGTCTACGAACGCCGCTCAAAAAGGCAAAAACGGAATAAAAACGAAATCGGGCTGCACGCGATCAGGGGCGGCACCATAGTAGGGGAACACGAGCTGCTCTTTGCCGGGCAGGATGAAACTCTCAGCATTACCCACACCGCCTATTCCAAAGAGGTTTTTGCCACCGGCGCATTGAACGCCGCTCTCTTTATGCAAGGCAAACCGCCCGGATTATATGATATGAATGATCTTATCGCCAACAATTCCTGATTACTTTATGCCGCGTCTAAAAAACCTCCGGTTGTAGTTTTTTCCTACATCCGGAGGTTTTGGCATTTTATGCTTGGGTTCCGCTCCAAACCCGCAAGCGTTCGAGAGAACCGTTTAGTTTTTTTGCCTGCTTTTTTAAAAAAGAAAAGCAGGTTTTATTTTTGCCGTCTTTCTTTCTCGGCGTACATCAGCGAATCGACCCAGGCAAGAAATTCTGCGGGCGTACGAGGATCGTCTTGCCGGTAGATATCGCCGCCGCAGCTAAGTTTTAGCATATACGGCCTGCCTTGGGTTACATTAAATTCCTCAAACTTGGAATGTATATTCTGAATTATCGTTTCCACATTTTTAGCGGCCGCTATAACGACGAACTCATCGCCGCCGTAACGGGCCACAAAATCGCTGCGCCTGACCGATGAGCAAAGAATTTCGGCCGCGTCGCGCAAGGCGTTATCTCCCTGCGCATGACCTAACAGATCATTGATCTCTTTAAAGCGGTCCATATCTACCATTATAAAAACATATTCTTTGCGGCTGGCGGATTTGGCGATCGACAACAAATATTCATCAATGCCGCGCCGGTTGTAAATATTTGTAAGGCTGTCGATCAGCGCGTTCCTGCGCATGATAAACAAGTAGAAAAACAACAGCGAAACAAAGTAGCTTGGCCATGATAAAAATTTTTCCGCCCACAATAGATCGAGCATCGAACCAATCCCGACAGGAAAAATTGAGATCAATGCCAAAGTCAACAAACTTTTAGTTATGTTTTTTCGGCTTACGAACATATTGAAAAGTATGAACAGCATGAGCGAATATGGGATAATGACAAGAATCGAATACCAATCCCCGCGTACATATTCATTGTCATGCGTTATAAAAAACAACCGTCCCGTAAAGCTGTTAATAACAAGCGAAACAATAAGTATAACGCTTAAAACGCTTGCTGCGGCGCCCATTTTTTTTAGCCGGTTATAGTTTTCATTAAAAATATATTCTAAAATCAAACTTAGCAGGCTAAACGAAGTAAATTTGAAAAGAAAATAAAAAGAACATGCCAGGCTGTTGACAACCCGGGAAATATCGCCCTGCTCATTCGCGACGGCAACGTAGACGAGATCGCACAGCATAGCAGCCAGCGCGGAACAGATCAAAAGGATAAAAAGCCTCTTTTGCATCATATCCTGAGGGCGCCTGTTACAATAGTCTATCAATATTATGATTAATCCAATAACCGGCGCCAACAATATATTTAAGTGTTCCATAAGCGTAAGCATATCCATATCCCCCTCTCAACCTTATTATGCGGAAAGAAAGTCGCCCGTATATTATATCATCAAAACGCCATCGAAATGCCCCGTATATTCCGGTTCTTTAAAAAAGTATCCCGCAAAAAGCATCCGTCTGCAACACGCGCAGACGGACACATATTTTACGCATGGGGAGGCTGTACCCCAAGCCCGCCTGGAACTACCGCCGCTCTACCATTCTCTCGTAGATGTTGTCCAGTTGCAACGCAACCACATCCGCCTGAGTTACCATTATCTCGATCCGCCGGTTAAGCCTGCGCTCTTCTTCGGTGTAGTTGTCCGCTATCGGCCGGAATCTGCCGAACGCCATTGCTCTTAATACTTCTCCGTCAATGCCCACCACATCTTCAAAGTATCTCAGCACCGCGTTCGCTCTTTGGCTTGACAGATCCCGGTCGGAAATAAGGAACGCTTCCTGCCCGGGCACAGTCGCGGTATGGCCGTCAATACGTATCATCCCGACGTCGCCTTCAATCGCCCTCAGGCTCATCCCGATGTGATTTAGCAAGTCTAGATTTCGCGGCTGTATAACAGCGCTGTTAGGGGCAAAGAGCATTTCGTCCAAAAACCGTATAAAGATGAAGTCGTCGCCAAGGTACGCGGTTACAAGATCCGACATTCCGCTTCGCGCGATATGTTCGGAGATGATTTCATAAGCTTCTTCCATGGAACTGGCAGCCGGGGGAGTCATCAGGAGTATTTGCTCGTAGGGATCGAACGCGTCTTCGGTAAACATTCCATGCAGCAAACCAAACTGCATGATCTCTTCCGCGGTGACATCTCTTTCGGAGAGCGCAAACACAAACACGTCAAACCTGCCGCTGTCAACTTGCGAAAGCGCGAACAGCAAAACAAAAAACGCGAACAGCAGCGTGACCATGTCGCAATACGTGGTCATCCAATCCGCGGCGCCGCTTGCCTCTTCCGCCTGGGCTCCGGAGCGCACTATTTTTTTTACGGGCTTATTATCAGATCTTGGCATAATCCAACCAAGCCTCCTTTAACCATAAAGCTTATTGGCTTACGTTGGGAAGAAAGCGATTTTGGGCGTTACTCCCCTCCGCGCGCGCTTGCCTCCATATCCGCGTATTTGGGATCAAGGCGCTCAAGCAGCATTTCCTTGACAACTCTGGGGTTTATACCTCTCTGTATCGCCAAGATTCCCACAACCACGATTTTTTTGCAGTCGATTTCATTTTGATGCCTTACTCGCAGCTTGGCCCCAAGCGGCAGGAAGAATACGTTAGCAATAAAAGACCCGTAAAGCGTTGTAATAAGCGCCGCAGACATGTTAACGCCCAGCGACGCCACGCCTCCCGCGTCGGCAAAGTCAAGGTTCAGAAGCATGTTAACCAGCGCCACAACCGTCGCCATCATGCCGAAAGCCGGCGCAAACGCCGCCCCTCTGTCATAAACCGCCCACGACTGCGCGTGACGCACCGCCAGCGCATCCATGGAAGCCTGCAATCTCTCCTCAACCGTTTCCGGCTCCACTGCGTCCGCGACCATAAGCGCCGCGCCCTTGACAAAACTGTCCTCTATGTTACCCGCCTCGTTTTCGAGCGCCAGAAGCCCTTGCGAGCGCGCTTTCTCCGCAAGTTCCGACATTATGTTTACATAGTGCAGCGGATCAAAAGTTTGTCTTCCCAATATTATCTTGACATGCCTGCGCACGTTAAGCACTTGCTTGAAAGGGAAAGCGATACACAGCGCCGCGATCGTTGGAAACATAACCAATATAAAGCTGGGCAGATCAAGGATATTCCCGAGATCTCCTCCAAGAAGTATTACGCCGGTTAAAACGGCGGCTGTTGCAACAATCATCCCTATTGGCGATCCTAAATCCATAAAGACACTCCATCCGTTGTAATGGAATCTGTTAACGCCACAATCGGGCGTATATGACACCAATACGCATTATCATACCTTGGTAAACTTTAATCTGTCAATTTAAATATTATGTAACGCGCCGCAAGTCATTTTTTGCCAGTTTTTTTGTGGAAACTGCCGCAAAGCCAAATGGGTACTAAAAAACAATACAATTTTTCTGTCACGTGGTAGTCATAGGCTAAGATTCAACTAATATTTATATTCGCCCGAAATCCGCGCGGCTTAAGTCATATGGATGTTATTTTTGTTTAAAAACAGCCCCTCACGGGGCTGCCAAAAACAGGAATTGGCAGTGCGCTGGCAAGTTCGGCAAGCTATCCGGATTTCGCCGGCGTTCTACCGGTTACAATTTTTTAGCCGCTACTTATCCTCCCGCTCCCGGATAATCATCCGCACAGGCGTGCCTTCCAAGCCAAATGATTCGCGTATCTGGTTTTCCAAATAACGCTGGTATGAATAATGAAACAATTTAGCCTTGTTTACGAAGCAGACGAACGTAGGGGGCTTGGTGGACGCTTGAGTCATGTAATAAATCTTAAGCCGCTTGCCTTTGTCCGAAGGAGGCTGAACCCTGGCGGTCGCGTCGCCAAGCAAGTCGTTGAGGGTGCCGGTGGAAATGCGCATGGCGTTTTGGTGCGCTACATAATTGATAAGCTCGAAAAGATTTTCTATGCGCTGCCCTGTAAGGGCCGATATGAACACAAATGGCACATAACTCATAAAAGAGAAGTCGTGTTCCAGCTGTTTCCTGTACTGCGCCATGGTTTTGCTGTCCTTTTCCACGGCGTCCCATTTATTGACCGCTACGATGCAGCCTTTGCCCTGCTCGTGGGCATAACCCGCTATTTTGGAATCCTGTTCGGTGAAGCCCTGAGTGGCGTCGAGCATAATGACGCAAACGTCGGCGCGCTCAACCGCCGTGAACGAACGCAACACGCTATAGCGTTCAATGGCTTCCTCCACGCGGGATCTGCGGCGGATACCGGCTGTGTCGATGAATACAAATTTACCTTTTTCGTTTTCGATGATGGTATCAACGGCGTCGCGGGTAGTGCCGGGAATATCGGTAACGATCATGCGCTCCTCTCCGGCGACTCTGTTGACCAGCGAGGATTTGCCGACGTTTGGCTTGCCCACTATAGCTACTTTGATATAGTCTTCGCCGTACTCATCCGCGGCTTCAAAATCAAGATGCTCAAAAATGGCGTCCAAAAGATCGCCGGCGCCCAACCCGTGAACGGAAGAAACAGGGTATGGCTCGCCTAACCCCAGATTGTAAAAATCGTAAATCTCAGGCGGGGGCGCGCCGATGGTATCGCATTTGTTGACGCACAGTATGACCGGCTTCCCGCTTTTTTGGAGCATGACGGCTACGTCGGCGTCGGTGGCGGTCAAACCCGCGCGGATATCCGTAACCAGAACGATAACGTCGGCGTGGCTGATGGCAACCTGAGCCTGCCTGCGCATCATGGTAAATATGGCTTCGTCTTCATAAGGCTCTATGCCGCCGGTATCCACAAGCATAAATTCTTTGCCGCGCCATTCGCATTTGTGATAAAGCCGATCCCGGGTGACGCCGGGAGAGTCTTCAACAATGGCAAGGCGCTTACCGATGAGCTTGTTGAATAATGTGCTTTTACCTACGTTGGGCCGCCCTACTATGGCGACAATTGGAATTGACATGGGCGGAGCCTCCTATAATAATGTACAATTAACAATGATGGTATCGCGCCACGCGCGATGATTTTGATTTTCTGTAGGGCGCGGCGTCTACGCCGCGCCGCAGACAATGATCTATTTTTCGGCGCGATGTTGACATCGCGCCCCACAACCGGAGGAGCAGCTATATTGGACGCAACGCCGCCAATAACGCTTCCCCATTATTTTCAATGGGGATAACCGGAATATTCAGGGCTTGCCGCACATCGTCGGGGGAAAGTCCATCCAGAAACAAGTCCCCTTCGCGGCGGAGCATGGAACCGGGGATCAGCAGCGCTTCTCCCAGATCTTTGCCCTCAAGCCGGCGGATCAGGTCTTTGCCGGTGACAAGGCCGGACACGGTTATCGTATTTCCCAGGAAATCGTTTTCAATGGGGAAGACGGCGGCGTTTAAATTAGGGAAGAATTCTTTGGCTTGGGAGATCAGGCTGCTTATGAAAGGGGCGGCGGCGACGCCGGTGGCGATGCTGATATTTTTGGGGGATTCAAGATAGGGCGCATCACGGAGCGCGTCTGAAAACTCGCTTGCAAAAAGAGCGCACATCCCAATGCCGTTTTCGAGCTGATCGAAGGCTCCATAATAGGAGGCCGGCGGGAAATCCCGTCCGGCGAGCAGGTAAAACTCATCGGAGGCATAGCAAATTCGCTGCCCGTGTTTAGCCAGCATTTCATCCCCGAAAGCGTCCACGGCATCCAAAGCGGCGCTGGCTTCGCTTTTTGTAAAAGGACGAAGTTCGGTCAGCCCTTGCCTGTGTTTGGTCAGGCCAACAGGAACGATGGCGATGCTCTGCATCATGGGAGCCAGGCCGATAAGATCGCGGAGGCTCCGCTCAAGCTCCTTGCCGTCGTTTATTCCGGGGCAGAGAACTAGTTGGGCGTTCAGCCGGACGCCGCCTTTCGCAAGGCGGTCAATCCATTTCAGCACGCTGCCCGCGTCTTCGTTGCCCATGATTTTTGCGCGCAAGGACGGGTTTGTTGCGTGTACCGAAATATTAACCGGGCTGAGGCGGAACTCTATAATGCGCTCGATATCCCTCTCCCGCAGGTTTGTCAAAGTCACATAGTTGCCGAACAGGAAAGACATGCGCTCATCATCGTCTTTGAAGTAGAGGCTTTCGCGCAATCCTTGCGGAAGCTGGTCGATGAAGCAAAAAATACAGCGGTTACGGCAGTTTTTTTGCATGTCCATGAGATAAGAGGAAAAGGAGAATCCCAAGTCCTCGTATTCATCTTTCTCTACAGGCAGTGAAAAGGGGCGCGCGTCCGGAGTTAGAAATTCAAGCGTCAGGTTTTTAGCGGCCATGTAAAACCGGTAGTCGAACACATCTTCGATTTCGTGGCCGTCGATGCGCGTTAAAATCCAGCCGGGGTTTATTCCCAGCCGGTGAGCTATTGAGCCTTGCTCTATGCCAGTTATGACAACGCCCACGGCGAATGGCCTCCAATAAAGCAGAAGTCGGAAATCAGAGGACTGAGATCAGATTATTCTTACCGCCGCTATAGCGTAACAACCTGACTTAACGCCCAGCGATAAGTCAGGTTGCTCAGGTTTTTATAGCTGCGGGTTATTCGGCTTCCTTGGCCACGACTTGCCTGCCTTTGTAATATCCGCAAGCAGAGCATACCCGGTGAGGGGTTTTAAAAGCGCTGCACTGCGTGCATTTGGAAAGGGCGGGGGCGTCAAGCTTCCAGACATTGGATCTTCTTTTATTTTTACGCGCCTTACTGTGTTTTGTTTTTGGGACTGCCATTTATCGGCACCTCCTTATGTTTATTGGTTGTCAACACACTCCAAAAGAGAGCGCAAGACTCCACGCAGGCAGCTCTGGCCCGCATGAAGCCGGATGATTTACGTCAAGACACGATACCCATTATACGCAGTACGCAAAGGGTTGTCAAGACAAAAGCGGGAAAATCGCCGCTATTTTTGAATGAAGCCGTGGATGCGCTCGGGCAGGTCGAAAGGATCGCAGGAAACGGTGAGGGTAATATTGATTTCGAGCGGTTCGATGAGGGCGCTTAAATCCTCTATAAACTTTGTCATAACCTCGAAATCTTTAACGTCCTTGCCGCAAAGTATTCTAAAAGTAGCGTCGCAAAACACATCGGTTATATCGTAATTACCGGCCAGCAGCCCGGAAATGAAGCCATAATATTTGTCGGGGCCGCTGATCTTGTACTCATCGGCGTCAATAAGGCGGATATGATAACTCAAATCATAGCGCAATGAGCTGCCTTTTTCGATACAAACAACATTACCCTTGGAGTTGCTGGCGGTTTCCCGCGCTTGATCAATGAGCTTCTTGGTTTTGCCTGAACCTCTTTTGCCGACAATTAACGAAATCATACCAATCAGTCCTCCTTGATTTATGTTGGCTTGGAACCTGTCTTAATAAAAACTAAAGAAATAAAACCGCCATGACCCGCATAGCCCCGCCTAACAAAGCGAAAAGAACGCCCCTTATACGCATCTTAAAATTTCTTTTTGCCTTTCTTCGCCGGTCATTGCACATTGCTTTTCGCTGACGATCTCACGTTTGTTTTTACCATCCACATACTTGGCCGCAAATAAGGCGTGGCCAAGACCAACAGCGATAAACACGGCCGCCAGAACCTCAAATAACATGGATACACGCCCTTAATTCATTTAATTCCCAACCGGGAAAGCTTTTGCTCAAGCTCTTCCCTCAAGCCTTCAAAACCCGGCTTTCCAAGCAGGGCGAACATGTTTTTCTTATACGCTTCAACGCCGGGCTGATCGAAAGGGTTTACTCCCAGCAGGTATCCGCTCATGGCGCAGGCTTTTTCAAAGAAGAAAATCAGTTCGCCGAAAGATCTCTCGCCGCGGTCGTCAACCTCGATAACCAGATTGGGAACTCTGCCTTCCAGGTGAGCAAGAAGCGTGCCCAAAAAAGCTTTTTGGTTAACCGCGGAAAGCTCCTGGCCGGCAAGGAAATTGAGGCCGTCGAAGTCCGCCGGGTCAGGCTGCAGGAAGAAATCCCGCTTTGGCCGGGCGATTTGCACGACTGTTTCGAACAGGATATTTGAGCCGTCCTGCACATATTGGCCCAGAGAGTGCAGGTCGGTGGAAAAGCACATTGAGGCGGGATACAATCCCTTGCCGTCCTTGCCTTCGCTTTCTCCGAAGAGCTGCTTGTACCATTCGCCCAGCATTACAAGGGCGGGCTCGTATGTCACCAGCACTTCGGACACGCGGCCTTTTAAGCGAAGCAGGTTGCGGACGGCGGCGTAGAGGTAAGCGGGGTTTTTTTCAAGATCAGGGATGGCGAAAGCTTCCTGTGCCGCGGCGCAGGACTGCAAAATAGCGTCGATATCGCAGCCCGCCGCCGCTATGGGCAAAAGCCCCACCGGGGTAAAGACACTGTAGCGCCCGCCTACGTCGTCGGGTATAACAAAAGTGGGATAGCCCTGCGCGTCGGCCAGTGATTTTAAGGAGCCGCGCGAGGCGTCGGTGGTGCAGAAGATGCGGTTTTTGGCGCCGTCCTTACCATATTGTTCCTCCATAAGCGCCCGAAACACGCGAAAAGCCAAAGCCGATTCAGTAGTTGTGCCGGATTTTGAGATGACGTTGAGGCATATTCTCTTTCCCCGGCAAAGGCTGAGTACTTCATTAAGCGAGTCGGGGCTGAGGGTATTGCCCGCGAACAGTATATCGGGGGTATTCTTCGGCAGAGCGTTATAGTTTGGGGAGCGCAGGTAATCAATCGCCGCCTTCGCGCCGAGATAACTTCCCCCAATGCCGATCACGACAAGCACATCGGCGTTTTCCCGGATCCATTTGGCTGCGTCTTTCAGGCGGGATAGCTCCCGCCGGTCTTGCCCGCTTCCCAGATCCAGCCAGCCCAGAAAGTCGTTGCCGGGGCCTTTTTTATCGTGCAAAAGATTGTGGGCGGTTTTAACGAAAGGCTGGATGTATTCCAGCTCGTTAGGAGAGATAAAATCCGCGAGATAAGAGGCGTTGAGTTTAAGCGGCATAGCCGGCGGCCCTCCTTTTGCAGTTGACAGTTAAAGAATCCGCTTGGCGGACAATATTTTAAAAATTAAAATCCATCGCGCGCAGCGCGATACCATAACTGTCAATTGTCAACTATTCACTGTAAGTTTATTGTACCCCAATACCCCTGATTTTTCAAGCGCGAAAGGAAATTATTTGAAAAGAATACAGGGTCATCGGGGCGCATATAGTGTAAACAGCAACTTCAACTTGACATTCGCTCAAGGCTGTGTTACAATATCTGGGAAGCGGCGCAATAATCAAAAAGAATAAACTGAGCAGGCGATGAATCCCTTGGGATTCATGGGGCTGGGCCGCCACAAGCGGCAACGGATTGCATTTGCATCTGTGGGACAGAAAAATGTCCACAGGTGTTTTTTTTATTCCCTGGAACGCAAACTTGGATGGCAAGCTGCTAAAAAATCCAAAAAAGGAGAGTTGTTTTATGAACAGAGAAAAAGCGCAAATTTTTGAAGGGGTTTTGTCAGTAGTTATTAACGCCGTTTTGTTTGCCGTAAAATTTTGGGCCGGGATAGTAACCGGCTCCATTGCGCTAATGGCGGACGCATGGCACACCATGTCTGATTCGCTGACTTCTATTTTCGTTGTAATAGCGGCTAAACTGGCGTCGAAAAAACCCGATAAAGAGCATCCCTTTGGTCACGGACGATGGGAACTGATCACCGCGCTTATTATTTCTTTCATTTTAGTAATGATCGGTTATGAGTTTCTTGTTAACTCAATAGATAGATTTCTGAACAGAGAATCTGTTGTATACGGAACTTTGGCGCTTGTTATAACAGCGGCGTCGATAATTATAAAAGAGGCGCTGGCCCAATATGCGTTTTATCTTGGGCGCAAACACGACAATCCGGTTATAACGGCGGACGGCTGGCATCACCGTTCAGATTCATTATCATCGGTTGTCGTTTTAATCGGAATCTTGGCGACAAGGATTGTAGCGGATTTTTGGTGGATGGACAGCGTTCTTGGAGTGTTCTGCGCATTGGCGATATTCTACGCGGCTTTCAAAATTATGAAGGAAGCCATAACAAGAATATTAGGGGAAGAGCCAAAACAGGAATTTATTGACGGGTTGAGCGCCGAAGTAAAAAAAATCTACGGAAGCGATTTGAAACTTCACCATTTTCATTTGCATAACTATATTTCACATAAAGAATTGACGCTGCACATGATGCTCGATAAAGATATGACAATCAAAAGCGGGCATGATATAGCGACCGTTATTGAAGATATGATAAAGGAAAAGTTTGACATGGAAGCAACTATTCATATAGAGCCGTTAGAACCCGGCGCCATGAAATAGCTGAAAAATTTACTTAGGGGGAACTTTTTTAAAAAGTTCCCCCTAAGCTCTCTGCCACGGCGGCAGGGTAGCGCTAATCTTCTTCGTTCATTTTTTTGGCGTCTTCTTTCACAGCGTCTTCCAGGTGGACTGGCAGCGGATCATAGCGTTCAAACTGGAGGGTGAAAGAGCCGCGCCCCTGGGTTGTGGAGCGCAGGAAAGTGGTAAAGTCGTGCATTTCGCTCATGGGGGCTTCGCCTTCGACCTCTTGCAGGCCGTCGCCTACGGGGTTCATGCCCAGTACGCGGCCCCGGCGTTTGTTTAACTCGCCCATGATATCGCCGGTGTTGGTATCGGGTACTATTACTTTAAGGCGCCCGATTGGTTCCAGCAGGGCGGGGCCCGCTTTCGGCATACCTGTTTTATACGCGAGGATGGCGGCCAGCTTAAAGGCCATTTCGGAGGAGTCTACGGCATGATAGGAACCGTCGTAGAGCGTGGCTTTGAGCCCGACGACGGGATACCCGGCGATCACGCCGGAGCGCACGGCTTCTATCAGGCCCTTTTCGACGGCGGGGAAGAAGTTTTTGGGCACGGAACCGCCGACAACGCGGGTTTCGAATACAAGTTCCTGTCCGTCGTGGGGTTCAAGCTCGATCCACACGTCGCCGTACTGCCCGCTGCCGCCGGTTTGTTTTTTATGCTTGCCCTGCACTTCCACTTTTTTGCGTATGGTTTCGCGGTAGGGAACCCGCGGAGCGACCAGTCCGATATCCACGCCGAACTTGGCTTTGAGTTTTGAAACGGCCATGTCCAGATGCTGCTCGCCAAGGCCCTTGATAAGCTGTTGCCTGGTTTCGGCGTTTTGCTCGAAAGCAAGGGAAGGATCTTCTTCCATCAGGCGCTGCATCCCCCCGGAAACCTTGCCTTCATCCCCTTTGTTTTTGACCTTGACGGCCATTGAAAGAGTGGCGTGCGGGAAGCTTACGCGGGAAAAGGTCAGGGGCCGTTTTGGATCGCAAAGGCTGTCGCCGGTAACGGTTTCGCCCAGTTTTGTCACTGCGCCGACGTCTCCCGCAGTGAGCATGGCGGCTTCTTCCTGCTTTTTGCCTTTGACAAATATGATCTTGCCCAGGCGTTCGGCTTGTCCGGTGCGGGTGTTAACAGGCGCGAAATCGCCGCTGAGTTTGCCGGACACAACCTTGACATAGGAAAGCTTACCCACAAAGGGATCGGCTACGGTCTTGAACACATAGGCGGCCAGGGGAGCGTCCTGGGCGCAGGCAACTTCGACCGATTCGCCCTTGGCGTCCTCGGCGATTTCCGCCGCGCCGTCCTGCGCGCTGGGCAGGTAGTTGACAATAGAATCCAAAAGCAGGTCGATCCCTTCAAGACTGACGCCCGAACCGCAGAGCACGGGCGCGATCACGCCGCTTTTTACGCCCTGACGAACGCCTTTTATGATTTCCTCTTTGGTAAATTCTTTGCCCTCAAAGAATTTCTCCATAAGGGTTTCATCGGTTTCGGCTATTTTTTCGGAGATTTGGCCGGCCATTTCTTCAAACTCGATTGAATCGGGCGTCGGAACTTCTTTGCGCTCGCCCTTGCCGCCGTAGGCATAAGCTTTCTTCTCGACAAGGTCGACATAACAAGCAACTTTTTCGTTCTGGATAAAAGGAACGACCAAAGGGCAAACGGCTGCGCCAAAAGAAGATTTCAGCTCGTCGAGGACTTTATAGAAATCGGCGTGTTCGGCGTCCATTTGGTTTATGAAGAACATTTTGGCTTTTTTCATCTGCCTGGCCAGATCAGAAGCCTTGAACGCGCCGACAGACACGCCGGATTTTGCGGAAAGAACGATCATAACACTCTCGCTGGCGTGTACGCCCTCGCACATGCCCCCGGCAAAGTCAAACAGGCCGGGCGTGTCGATGAGGTTTACTTTTACGTTGTTCCAGACGAAGGGGCACATGGCGGAGGAAACCGAAGCCTGCCTTTTTACTTCTTCCGGATCGAAGTCGAAAGTGGTATTGCCGTCGGCGGTTTTGCCAAGACGGTCAATTTCGCCCGTTTTAAACAAAAGAGCTTCTCCCAATGAGGTTTTGCCGGTTCCCGCATGCCCCGCAAGCGCAACGTTGCGAATTTTGTCCGCCAGGTATTGCTTCATAAACTTTGCTCCTTATATTTAATATTTAATAATGAACGCAGCCTCTCAAGCCATAACGGATCAATTATAACAACTTAGCGGCCAAGATACAAGCAAAAGATTTGCGATTGAGATAATTTTTCGCCGGATTATAAAGCAGGAGCGCACATAATGCGCTCCTGCTTTATAACGTGATATCTGTTTCTATGCTGTCGGGATGATCTTCCGGCGTGGTTGCACGCTCCGGCCTGAAGAGTTCCACGACATTTTGGGGCTTTGGCGGGTTCCCGCCGGCCGAAACCCAGCCCGCCGTAAACGCTATGCGCGCCATAGAAAACAAGGCGTTTTGGGCGCTGCCGTATTCTCTGCGGTCGAGAAAATTACCGAATGATTTTTCAAAGTCATGCATATAGTTAAATGTGCATGAAAAGTGGTCAGAGAACACACTAAGTAGATATGAGCTATGATGTAAAATTTAGGAAAAGAACAATAGAATATCACAAAGAAGGAA
>Ga0131853_10011491_pt1 | contig 16212 bp, 13 predicted proteins | sample TergutLab28metaG_FD_92764 | JGI IMG/M metagenome (GOLD analysis project Ga0131853, IMG submission 92764) | Labiotermes labralis P1 segment gut microbial communities from Petit-Saut dam, French Guiana - Lab288 P1 (version 2) (version 2) | ecosystem: Host-associated > Arthropoda: Insects >...
CTGTTTTCACGAAACTGTCTAATGCTTTTAGCCTCATCTTCTTTAAACGCCCAAAGAGTGACTGAATGCCCGTTATTATTAAGTAAAAACGCAATCGCGCTCCCCCAACTGCCTGATCCGATTACTGCTATTTTCCGCTTGTTCATAGTTCACCTAGATTCTAATATTTAATTAATGCCCGAACTTCATACCCATCGAAAAGCCTTCGTCCGCCAAGCTCTTCAAGCTCAATGAGGCATAAAATGCCGGTTACGACGCCTCCCGCTTCTTCGATTAAGTCAACAATCGCACGCGCTGTGCCTCCTGTTGCTAAAAGATCGTCTGCAATCAATACTTTATCGCCTTTTTTAATCGCATCGATGTGAATTTCGATCGTGTCCGAGCCGTACTCTAAATCATATGATTTTGCTATCGTTTTATACGGCAATTTCCCCTTTTTACGTACGGGCACAAAGCCTTTAGACAGCTTGTATGCAAGAGGCGCGCCGTAAATAAATCCGCGGGATTCCGGCCCGGCGATTATGTCAAATTCAAATTCTGAAGCGGCTTCTGCCATTTGATCAATTGACGATTTAAAAGCTTCCGCGTTCTGCAAAATAGTTGTAATGTCTCTGAAAATAATGCCTTTTTGTGGGAAATCAGGTATTGCTCTTACCACTTTGCATAAATCCATAAATATCACCCTTCGTATAAATTATAGTCTTTAATTTTCATCTGAACTGATACATCGCCATTAAATTCATTAATGTCGATATTGTAAACAACGTCCATACATAATGCGGTATGGCGCAAAATGCCCGCCATGATTTTTTGTGATTCGTATTCGCCAAATATGCTTTGAAGCTTTTCTCTAAAAGCATCCACATCTCCGAATAAAATGGCTTTAATCCGCTGTTTTTCGTTTAAGTCTGATAATGTAAAGATGACGGTGTTTTTCGCTTCGATAACTTTTATGCTCAAAATTTTAAGTGAATATGTTACAAAAAAAGGCTGCTTATTGGCTTTGCCAAACGGAGACATTATGTCAATATTTTTTGCAAGTGTAAACGTTATCTCATCAAACTCAAGCTTGTGGTCAATATCGATTTTTTCAGTAAAATCATCACCTGATAACGCGCATGATTCATTAAGCCTTTGCCTAAGCTCCACGACATTTTCGAGCTTCATAGTCAGGCCTGCAGCCATAGGATGCCCGCCGAATTTTAGAAGCAAATCTTTAACAAAGTTAAGCTCCTGCTGCATATTATAGCCTTCGATTGAGCGGCCTGAGCCTTTGACGAAGTCATTACTTTTTGTCAAAATAATCGTTGGGCGATACATTCGCTCTTTGATCCTTCCGGCGATTATTCCGGCGATGCTCTCATGTATTTCTTCGTGATAAAACACGATTATTTTCTCAAGCGGATAATCCTTCAAAGCTTCAATAACTGCGTTTGTTTGGCCGTTTGTCAGCGCTTTACGCTCTTCGTTAAGCATTGCCAGGCGCGCGGCAAGCTCCTTTGCTTCTTCGTCAGATTCCGTGAGCAGAAGCCTTGCTGCACTTTCAGCTAAATCAAGCCGCCCAGTCGCATTAATGCACGGCCCGATTATAAATCCGACGTGAAATTCTGTAATGTCCTTATCGTCAATATTCCGCTCTCTAAGTAGCGCAAAAAGTCCTTTATTAATTTGCTTGTTTCGATTCAAAATATCAAGACCGTTGCGCACAAAGACTCTGTTTTCTTCGAGCAAATCAACGATATCACAAAATGTAGAAAGCATCGCGAGCATTAGAGCTTCGTCATGCAAAACAAAATCTGCGCCCATGTGATTATGGAAGTATTTTGAAAATTTATAACATAGCCCGCCTGCGCACATTAGTTTGAATGGATATTCACAATCAGGCCGCTTAGGGTTAATAAACGCATCCGCAGGCGGAAAAATCGAGCCATTTTCGTCAAACTCAAGCTCATGATGGTCAATTATTATGACGTCAAGGCCCAAAGATTTCGCGTATGCAACTTCTGAAGCCGCCGCCGCGCCGTTGTCGCAGGCGATTATTAAATCTGCACCTTGTTCTTTTAAATTTAGAATTGCGCTTTTGTTCAGCCCATAGCCTTCTTCTTCCCTCGCAGGTATGTAATATGCGACAGAACCACCTAAATATTTAATTGTTTTATGTAAAATTACTGTGCTTACAACGCCATCGACGTCATAATCGCCGTAAATTACAATCTTTGAATCATTTTTTATGTGGCCTTCCAGTATTTCTGCGGCTTTTTGCATATCCTTTAATTGACCTTCATCATGCTGAAATTCAAGTCTTGGGTTCAAATATTTAATAGCTGTGTTTTTTGTCCTAATTCCACGATTTACAAGTATTTGCGCTGTTATTTCGTCTATGTTAAGAGTTTTTGTCATAAGCTTTATGTCAGCTTCTTCTTTTACAATGTGCCAAATTGCCATTTTATGCCCCTTTAAATCGTTTTATTTATTTTACATGATTTCAACTTAAAAAGCAAATACTATCCCGCAAACTACTTATATTTTGGAGGCAGAAATGAAAAAAATAATACTGTTTGTAACTTTACTTATTCTTATTTTCCCAACAATTATTTATGCGGAAGAGGTTAAAAAGCCTGAAGTCAACGCACACTCTGCTATAATTATGGACTATAAAACAGGCAGAATTTTGTGGGGCAAAAATGAAACAGAAAAAATGTCAATGGCAAGCACGACAAAAATTATGACAGCGATTATAGCGCTCGAAAACGGTAATATGGATGATATAGTTACCGTTTCGAAGTTGGCTGCGATGTCGCCCGATGTGCAAATGAACCTTGTTACAGGCGAAAAAATTAAGCTTGGTGACTTAATGTACGCGCTAATGTACACATCTTATAACGACGCAGCGGTTGCGATTGCGGAGCATGTTGGCGGATCAGTCGAAAATTTTTGCAAAATGATGACCGAAAAAGCGCATGAAATTGGTGCAGTTAACACGATTTTCGAAACGCCTTCCGGTCTTGATAAAGGCAACCATCACTCAACGGCGTATGACCTTGCGCTTATTGCAAAATACGCGCTTGACAATGAGCAATTTATGAAACTAATTTCAGGAAATGAAAAAAAAGTCAGCTCTGACAAAAGGGAGTATTATCTGCCTAACAAAAACAGGCTTCTGCGCGAATTTCAGGGCGCAAACGGCATGAAAACCGGTTTTACAAACAAAGCGGGGCACTGTTTCGTCGGAACAGCGAAAAGAGATGATATGCAGCTTATAACTGTCGTTTTGGCAAGCGGTTGGGGATCAAAAGGCCGTGAGCAGAAATGGGTGGACACGAAACGGCTTATGACATACGGCTTTGAAAATTACGACTATAAGGAAATTATTGTAAAGGATGACGAAGCGGGATGCGTCGAAGTGTCGCGTTCAAAAAATTTAAGCATCCCTGCACTTTACAGCGAAGGGTTGATAATAGCCGTAAATGATGAAGAGGCCGAGAAAATTTCTGTCATAGAAAATTTTCCAAAAGCGCTAAAGGCGCCTGTTAATTTGGGCGATAAATTAGGTGTAGCGCAAGTTTTTCTGGGCGAAGATTTATACACAGAAATCGAAATAATAGCGTCGGAGGGGGCTGAGCGCCACGACCTCAAAACATCGCTTGAAAAAGTTCTTAATGAGTGGCTTAAGCAGGGGACCTGGGCGGAAGTTAACGTTATTTTGCCCGAGTTTTAAGCATAGTAAAACCCTACCCAATTTTTTGAATTTTCTTGCAAAATTTTCGAAAAAAACTTCAAAACTTTAGCAATTTAATGTTAAGTTTTTTGACGAAGTTGCCGATATTAATTTCAAATGTATATTGGGTATATAAGGATGTAGCCCGGTATTCGAAAACTATAATTGCAAGGATGCAAGGAGGCGACTAAAATGATTAGAATGACAGGCTTTTCAGGGATGGACGTTGAGGGAATGGTTGCACAGCTTATGCGTGCTGAAAGAGTCAGACATGACAGACTTTTCCAACAAAGCGTAACCCTTAATTGGAGACAGGAAGCGTTTATTTCCGCATCTAACACACTTAGCAGGTTTCAGCACAACCACTTAACCAACAGAGGCGATGCTCCGGGGTCAACGACTGCTACTAACCGTATCGGACAAAGGTCGTCATGGACGAATAATCTTTTGTCAAATTCTTCCTCAAACGCTGTAGGCGTGGCAGGAACAAGCGGTGCAAGAGCGGGGGACTTTGCTGTTAGAGTTAATCGTCTTGCAACAAGGGATATTTTTGACTCGGCGGGTTTTTCAAATGCAGTCGGCGGAACGGTTGATTTTAATGCGCTTTCAGCAGGTGAGTTTTCTGTTTCTTTCAACGGGACAAGTAGGGCGATTTCCATTTCCCAAGCGGATATTGATCAGATCAACGCCGCAGGTCCGGCCGATAGAGATGGAGAGCTTCAAGATATACTTAACGAAAGGCTGCAACAGGCTTTCGGAACTGCTTCGGGATCGTCAGCTCAACGCGTATCAGTCAGCGTTGCAGGCGGCGATATTCAGTTTAACTTAGCTAATCCAAGTGATACAATCGGCGTAACTTCAGGCACAATCGACGTTGAGTCCGCGCTCGGAATCGACCCGGGTCAAAGCACTAACAATATGTTAAACAGGAATCTTAGTTCAGTGCTTGGCGTCAGCTTAGATAATAATTTTACGATTAATGGTGTGAGTATTATTCCACCCGAAGACACAAACACAAACGTAAATGATATGACCGTCGGTCAATTCTTAACCTTAGTTAATCGATACGATAACGGCGTAAACATGAGCTTTAACGCAGCTGAAGGCCGATTCGTCCTTCAGTCAACAAACACAGGAACGGCAAACGCCATTGAATTTGGCAGCGACAATTTCAGAACGGCTTTTGGCTTCGGCGGCCCTAGAGAAGTTGCTCATGATGCTGAATTTACAGTAAACGGACAGGTTTTCACATCTGCAACAAACACAGGTGTCACGACAGGTTCGTTTGGCCTTACGCTTAATCTTAACGAAGTGACCGACGGAGACGTTACAATAACTGTAAGGAATAACGTTCAAGCGGCTTTTGATATGATTATGGACTGGATGGAAGGCTATAACGAAATGCTCAGAACGCTTAGCGGGATGACTCAGGAGCAGTTTGCAAGATCAAACACAGGCGCACGCTTTTTGCCTCTTACAGAAGAGCAAAGATCAGGTATGTCCGATGCTGATATCGCTCGTTGGGAAGAGCAGGCAAGACAAGGTATACTTAGAAACGATCCTACGCTTCAAAGGATAGAGCAAGAAATGCGCCGTTGGATTTTTGAACCTGTTGAGTTAAGTGACGGCAGAAGAATAAGCCTCCATGAAATCGGCATTAATACAGGCAGTTGGAGAAATGGCGGACAGCTTGAACTTTGGGAAAACGCGGCGGGCAACACAGTGTTCACTATGGAACTTTTGGAAGAGCGCTTTGATGACATTATGGAAATGTTTACAAACTCAAGTGGCAGCTTTGCTTGGACTAACACCGGTGCGGGCGAAGGCGGCGCTCCAGGCGCGCAAGCTCAAAGGATGCGCGAAAATGGCATTAGTGCAAGACTTGATGACCTTATCAGAAATGCTATTGAAAATGACAACAGCTCGATTAACATGGCAGGCGGTATAAATCGTCAAGGTGAAGTCCACCCAACTAACCAGAGAAGTCCAATGAACCAACAAATGCGAGAAATTCAACAGCGCATGGCTGATGAGCTTATTCGTATGAACCGGAGAGAGAATCATTTCTTCACTATGTTTTCGAGAATGGAACAAGCAATTATGCGCTCTGATCAACAAATGGCGTCGCTTATGGCTTCAATCGGCGGCGGAATGATGTAGTATAACCCGGGCCAAATCGGACGGTTAACATAGCGGCTCCTGCTTACCCGGTTAAAGTCACCGGGTAAGCAGGGAATATAAGGGATGATTTATTGAAAATCGTTGATAATAATGGTTTAAATGTTTTACTAAAGCAAAAATTTAACATTTTGAACGATATATACTATACGACTCGGAATGTTGATCTATCAGATGATGAAAATGCTGTTGACAATTACGTCAATATGATAGATAATAGAGAATCATTGATTGATGAACTTAAATCAATTGACGATAAGCTTAAAGTATTTTCAAATGATGATAAAACCAATTCTTTTGGCGAAGAGCAAAAGATTGCAGAGCTTGTTTCTAAGATAATTTCAGAAGACAATAAGCAAAAAGAAAAAGTTAACACTATTGTAGATTCAATTAAATATAACTTAACCCAAATTAAAAAGTCTAAGGACATGAAACGGATTTATGAGTATGATCTATATTTAACCGACAGCTCAGGAAAAGGATTTGACAGTAGTAATTAGTTAGTAGCAAAGGAGGATTGTTAAAATGGATGTTAATAGTCTAAGCGCAGTTAATCAAAACATTCAAAATGTAATGCCTGTACACACGCCGAGACCTCAACAACAGTCTTCGGAAGCGGCTCCGGTCGTTGAGTCTAGAAGTGCACAGAGGCGGCAAATGCAAAGTATTCCGACACTTAAAAGGATTGAAGAGCCGGAATTTATTGGTGAAAGACGCGCCAACGCAATGATGAACAGGGCGTTTAATGAAGCAAACAGAAGGCTTGCGCCTGTCAAAAGCGAGGTTCGTTTTAGCGTTCACGAGGCGACAAACAACTTAATCGTTGTTATAAGAAATTCTGAAACAGGGGATATTATCCGCGAGATTCCACCTGAAAGAGTGCTTGACGCAGTTGCTCAAGCTTGGGAGTTGGCGGGGCTTTTTGTGGATGAAACAACTTAAAGATTATAGTAATATAAATAGGCTAAAACACCTGCTGTAGACATATGGTTTGGTGTTTTTTGTCTTAGCGTAGTGAATATGTTGGAGGAGAATATTAGGATGAATATAGACAGTCAAGTTAAAAAAACGAAAATCGTATGCACATTAGGCCCGGCGACGGATGATGACAATGTTTTGCGAAAAATGCTTCTTTACGGGATGGATGTTGCGAGGCTAAATTTTTCGCATAGCATCTATGCCGATCACGACAAGCGCATTGAGCAAGTTAAGCGGCTTAGGAGCGAGCTTACATTGCCGATTCCGATTATGCTTGATACGAGTGGCCCGGAAATCAGGCTTAAATCGTTCAAAAACGATTCGGTGAACTTAAGAGCGGGACAAACATTTGTTTTGACAACTACTGATGTCGAAGGAGATGAAAATTGCGTTTCGATAACATATTCCGACTTGCCGAAAGACGTAGAAAAAGGCACGCGCATTATGATTGACGACGGCAACGTTGAACTTCGAGTTGAAAGCAAAACTGAAACGGACATTACCTGCACGGTTATCCACGATTCTGTCGTAAAAAACCGAAAATCGGTCAACGTTCCGGATGCTAACTTGACGATACCATTTATTTCTCATAAAGATTTGTCGGACATTAAATACGGCATTGAGCGCGAAGTGGACTTTGTCGCGGCATCTTTCACAAGAACAGCACAAGATGTTTTGGATGTTCGTAAAGCGCTTGATGATAACGGCGGATCGGACATTAAAATTATCGCGAAAATTGAAAACCGACAGGGCGTTAACAACCTTGATGAAATACTCGAAGTTTCAGACGGAGTAATGGTTGCAAGAGGCGACATGGGCGTTGAAATACCACTTGAGGAACTGCCTAATATCCAAAAGGTGATGATTAGAAAGGCGTTCAGCTCAGGCAGAATGGTCATTACTGCTACGCAAATGCTTGAATCTATGATGAAAAACCCGCGCCCGACAAGAGCTGAAACGACCGATATCGCGAACGCTGTTTTTGATGGAACTTCAGCGGTTATGCTGTCGGGCGAAACGGCGGCCGGAGCATTTCCAGTTGAAGCGGTTGAAACTATGGTGCGGATTGTAAAGCGCGCAGAAATGGACACGGACTACATCTCAGAGTTCGCGTTTTGCACAAAAGAGAAGGATATTACCGACGCTATTTCTCATGCAACTTGCACAACGGCACATGACATCGGCGCATCGGCAATTATAGCATACACCGAGTCTGGGCTTACAGCTCGGATGATTTCAAAATTCCGGCCACAATGCCCAATTATCGCTTGCGTAACAAAAGAGCAAGTTTGTCGACAGCTAAATTTATCATGGGGTGTAGTGCCAACTATGGCAGAAGATGTAAAAACAACAGATGAAGTTTTTGCTCATGTAGTTGAGCGCTCTGCTTCAACAGGCATCGTCCAAAAAGGCGATACAGTAATAATCACAGCGGGCGTGCCGATAGGAATCAGCGGCACGACCAATACTTTGAAGGCAGAAGTTGTATAGGGAGGGCAGAAGTTGCAAATAACGAAAGCCGCTCCAAATGGGACTGTTGATCGACAAAAAAAGCCGTAAACCTTTAACCAAAAGGCTTACGGCTTATGTAATCTTTACAACCTCATAAACATATCAGCTCGAGCTCTCATATCTTGCGCTTCTTGATCGAGCATCATCGTCTGAAACTCTTGCATTAAGCGGGCTTGCTCTCTTTCAGAATATGCTCTGGCAACGTCTGTGTCTTGAACGCGTGAGCGTGCTGCTGCTAAGTTAAGCGCCGAAATATCATTTGAATCCATCGTATTATCAAAACGATTAGTTAGTGCGCCAAGCTCTGCCCGTGCCGCACTAACTGTCGCAAGCGCCGCGTCAACATCCGCAATGTCAAAGTCTCCCGTTACGTCAAAGTCTTCAAGCCCAAGTGCTGCAACGCTCATAGCGGGAATAGTCACTTCCGGCCCAGTGCCGTCAGGAGATGCTGCCGTGTTCGCGTTTGCAAAGCTTCCGTCTAGAAGCGGCTGATTGTTAAATTCTGTGTTAGAAACAGTACTGTCGATGCTTTGCATAATTTGGTTAATTTCACCTTGAATAATTTCACGGTTAGCACCCGAAAGGGTTCCGTTAGACGCTTGAAGAGAGAGTTCGCGCACTCTTTGAAGGCTGTCGTCGATCGAGTTAAGACCTCCCTCAGCAGTTCTTACAAGGTTTTGCATATCAGCAACGTTAGACGTCGCTTGTTCAAAGCCGTTAATCTGAGCCGTCATTTGCTCAATAATCGCCGAACCGGCTGCATCATCCGCAGCTGAATTAACTCTGTTCCCCGTAGCTAGTTGCGCGCTCAATTGCTGCATTCTCAATTGATCATTAGCCATTGACTGAATAGTTACACTCATTTTAAACACCTCCATGATGATATATGTAAAATAATTTTAAAATTCGCTAATGGTATCAAGACCATTGTACCACTATTTTGTGGTTAATGCAAGCGGAATAAGATTAATTCTCAAGAGTCCTAATCTGGATAATTTTTGTGCATTTTAATTTAATCTATTGCATTGCAGTCTAAATTCTGTTAAAATATAAAGCACGGGATATACTATAAACAGTTAAATTAGTAATCTTGACATAAATTAACGAGGTGGTCAAAATGTTTAAAGAGTGGGCCGGGTTTGAAACCGGCAGCTGGGAACGCGAAATCGACGTTCGGGATTTTATACAGCAAAACTATACCCCATATGAAGGGGATTCAAGTTTTTTAGAAGGGCCTACCGAAAATACTAAAAAACTTTGGGATAATATTTTAGAGCTTTGCAAAGAAGAAAACAAGCTTGGCGTTTTAGATGCGGAAACGAAAACTCCGTCTTCAATTACGGCATATGGCGCGGGCTATATAAACAAAGATATCGAAAAAATTGTCGGTGTGCAAACGGATAAACCGCTTAAACGCGCAATTTTTCCGTTTGGCGGGCTTAACGTTGTTAAAAATGCCTTAACTTCATATGGCTATGAACTTAATAAAGATACAGAAAAAGTTTTCAAGGATTATCGTAAAACGCATAATGACGGCGTTTTTGATGTGTACACAGAAGAGATGCTCCGCGCCAGAAAAAGCGGGATTATAACAGGCCTTCCGGACGCATACGGTCGCGGGCGCATAATCGGTGATTACAGACGTGTCGCGCTTTACGGCACGGACATGCTGATCGAGCAAAAAATGCGCGAGAAAAAAGAGCTCGATTTTTGCTCGATGGATGAGAATACAATACGTCTTAGGGAAAACATTAGCGAGCAAATTAAATCTCTTAAAGAGCTTGCTGAAATGGCTAAAAGCTACGGTTTTGACATTTCTGTTCCTGCTAAAGACGCCAAAGAGGCGATACAGTGGACTTATTTCGCATTTTTAGCGGCAATTAAGCAGCAAGACGGCGCGGCGATGAGCCTTGGACGCGTTTCGACGTTCATTGATATCTATATTGAAAGAGATTTGAAAAACGGCGCTATTAACGAATCCGATGTTCAGGAAATGATTGACCATTTCGTTATGAAACTTAGAATGGTGCGCTTTTTACGAACTCCTGAATATAATAATCTTTTCTCCGGCGACCCGACTTGGGTTACGGAAGTAATCGGCGGGATGGGCGAGGATGGCCGCACTTTAGTAACAAAATCTTCGTTTAGAGTGCTTCACACGCTTTACAATTTAGGCTCTGCGCCGGAACCAAACTTGACTGTTTTATGGTCGGTTAATCTTCCTCAAAACTTCAAAGATTATTGCGCGCAAGCATCAATTGACACAAGCTCAATCCAGTACGAAAATGACGACCTTATGCGAGAGCATTGGGGCGACGATTACGGCATAGCTTGTTGCGTTTCCGCTATGCGACTTGGTAAGCAAATGCAGTTTTTCGGCGCACGTGCAAACCTTGCAAAAGCGCTGCTTTACGCTATTAACGGGGGTAAGGATGAAAAGAGCGGAGAGCAAGTCGGCCCTGAATTTGCGCCGATTACAAGCGACTATTTAGATTATGAAGAAGTTTCGCGCCGTTTTGATCAAATTATGGAATGGCTCGCAGGGCTGTATATTAGCACTCTTAATGTCATACATTATATGCACGATAAGTATAATTACGAAAGCTTACAACTTGCACTACATGATAAAGATATTTTGCGTACGCAAGCAACAGGGATCGCCGGTCTTTCAGTCGTAGTTGATTCATTGTCTGCGATTAAGAATGCAAAAGTCAAAGTTGTCAGAAATGAGGCCGGGCTTGCGGTTGACTACGCAATCGAAGGCGAGTATCCGGCATTTGGCAATAATGATGCTGAAATTAACGAAATGGCGGCGGATGTTTTAAAGGCATTTATGACGCGACTCAAAAAGCATCCAACATATAGAAAAGCTGTTCATACTACATCAATTTTGACGATTACATCAAATGTTGTTTATGGCAAGAAAACAGGCGCAACACCTGACGGTCGCAAGGATGGCGAACCATTTGCTCCGGGTGCAAACCCGATGCACGGACGCGATAAAAAAGGCGCCATCGCGTCACTTGCGTCAGTTTCAAAATTGCCATACACTTGCGCATTGGACGGAATTTCGTATACATTCTCGATTATTCCAGCGGCGCTTGGCAAAGACAATAAAGACAGAATTGCGAACTTGAGAGGAATTATGGACGGATATTTCGCAGACAGCGGACACCATATTAATGTTAACGTGTTCGACAAAGCAATGCTTCTCGACGCAATGGAAAAGCCGGAACTTTACCCGCAGCTTACGATCCGCGTTTCAGGATATGCCGTTAACTTTGTAAAACTTACGCGTGAACAACAAATGGATGTAATACATCGTACGTTCCACGAGAGAGTGTAAAAAACTGCAAAAGATAGGAAAAAAAATGGACGATATTTTTAAAGTTGCAGGACGGATCCATTCAATTGAAACATGCGGCACTGTGGATGGCCCGGGCATTAGATATGTAGTTTTTGCCCAGGGCTGTCCGCTTAGATGCCTTTATTGCCACAACCCGGATACATGGAATATTAAAAGCAAAGACGCGCCGACTATGACAGTTGGCGAGATTATGACTGATGTTCGAAAGTATAAGTCTTATTTCAAGGCATCCGGAGGAGGGCTTACTCTAACAGGCGGCGAACCTCTTATGCAGAAGAAGTTTGCGATCGCTCTTTTTGAGGCGTGTCGGCAGGAAGGAATCCACACTGCACTCGACACATCGGGCTATACAGGCATTGATGATTTGACTAAGGAAGTTCTTAATCGGACGGATCTCGTCCTCCTTGATATGAAAAGCGTTGATGCGGAAATGTATAAAAGGCTTACCGGCTCGCCAATTGAGCGTAATCTTGACTTTGCTCGTCATTTGCGTGATGAAAAAATTCGGACATGGGTTTCGTTCGTGCTCGTGCCGGGTATTACTGATTCGGAAGAACATTTACACGCTCTTGCTAAGTGTTTCAAAAATCTCGGCAATGTTGAAAAAGTCGGAGTTTTACCGTTTCACCAACTGGGTGCGTTTAAATGGAAAAGGCTAGGGCTTAATTATGAGCTTGGTGATACGCCCGAGCCGACTGTGGAAGAAACGGAGCAGGCTAAGGAGCTTTTTAAAAGCTATGGGTTTGTGATTAGGTAGCTCTCTCTATACAGAGTACAATACGCCTGAAATTGATAAAAATTCGCTTCTTAATTATTTTTGTCCTCACCCATTCAAACTCCCATAAGCATATTGGTCGCGCCCGTTTTGCTTTGCTTTTAAAAGCATTTCGTCGGCGCGCTTTATGTAGTTTGCGCTCGATTGAATATGTATCGCTTTTCCGCTTGTAATGCCGATTGAAACTGTGACAAATTCAGAATGCTCGCTTTTACTATGCGGGATATTTAGCTCGCGCACCGCTTCAAGTATTTTATGCGCGATAAACCGCGCTCCACCTTCGTTCGTATTTGGTAAAACGACTGTTAATTCCCCGCTTGATATTCTTGTCACAAAATCATCTGTTCTTGTTATAATATTTGATGTAGCAATCGCTACTGCCTTAAGCACTTCATCGCCTTTTATATAACCGTATGTATCGCTGTAAAGCTTGAAATTGTCGATATTCACTTTCAAAAGGCTAATTCGCCCATCCGATCGTGACAACGTATTTATATGCTGTTTTGTAACTTCTTCAAAATACTTTTTGTTATATACACCTGTCAATGGGTCATAATAAATTTTATCCGTAACGTTTTCTAAATGAGTAATGCGGCTTAATATTTCATCTGTCCTTCGTAAATCATTTATGTAAGCTATGACGGAGGTTGCATCGTCGCTTGATGTAACGCGAACGAGCGTAATTTCCGTTTGGATCATACTTCCGTCTAATTTCCTAAATGTCCATTCAAAAACTTCTCTGCCGCTTGCGAAAGATTTGCTCAAAATTTCTTTGAATTTTTGATCTGATTTTTGGCCATCAGGCTGGAACTCAGATGAAAGTTCGAAATATTTTTGAATATACCCCTCTTTATTATCAAACCCAAAAATATCTAACACCGCTTTATTGCAATCTAAAATTGCAAAGTCTTTACCAAAAACTTGGCAGCCAAAGGGAGTCATTTCAAGTATAAGCGTTGTTAAAGATTCATGATCTTTAAATTTACTTGCCAAAACTTTGAGTGGGGCAGTCACATGCCTTTTAACTATGATTATGTTAACTAAAATCGCAAAAATTAAAATTAAAATTGGTATGATGATATGTAAATAATACATGGCGAGCTCCTTTTTTAGTCTAAGTGTTTTTATACTGCTGCTAGTTTAATAATCAAGATTCTGTGGCTTATAAAGCTCAATGGCGCGAGAATGTGCATTATGTAAATTCCCGTATTCTCCCAAAGACAAGTAAAGCTCCGCTAGTTTTGACATAAATTCATCTAAATTATTTTCATTTTCGTCCATTATATTAATTGTCTGGATGAGTAAATCAAGCGCCGATTTAAGATCTCGCATTTCAATGTAAAGACCAATGAGCGAAATTGTGTCTCTAATCGTTTCGTGGTTTTCTGCGCCGAGAATTGTTGATTTTACGGCAAGCCCTTTTTTAAGGCAGTCTGACCCAATCTCAAAATCTCCGGTGTCTTTGCAAAGAAGCGCCATGTCTCGAAGAGCGTTAGCATATTGCAAGCTATTTTCGCCCACAAGATTTTTAGTATTTTCGACGATTTCCTCACATATTTTAATCGCCTTAGTGTAATTGCCGGATTTGACATAAAGCGCTGCAATCCGCGTTTGAATTATCGTATAATTGCGGTTACCCTTTGCTATCATATTGTCCATCATCTGCAAAACTTCTGATAGTTTCGTGATACTTTTATTATACGCACCCATTTTTTCAAGCGCTTCCGCATCGCTCATTAAAACATTCACAAGCTCCGAAATGTTTTGCGGTTCGGCATCTCTTAAAACTTTAGACGCCTCAGCAAAAAATAGAGAGCTTTTTCGATATTCAGAAATTGACATATAGGCGATTCCAATTGAATATAGAACATCAAATAAATGACTAGAGTCTACACTCCCGGCATATCTGCGCGCTTTTTTGAAAAAGTTAATGCCTTCGTTAAATTTCTCAAGCGAACAATATGCACTCCCAATATTATAATAACATAAGGATTTAATGCTTGCATCAGTAATTTTCTTCCTTTTTAAGCCCGATATTATGCTGTCAAAAAGGTCTAGAGCAACGGTATATTCCCCTGTTTTACAATAAGTTACAGCTATGTTCATAAGCCTGTAAAAAAACTCAACATTTTCGCCATGGCTTGCCATAATGACCCTGGAAGATTCTGTATACATTCGGATTGCTTTTTTATGCTCAAAAACGTTCTCATAAGCTATTGCAATGTTAAATAAATCTTCAGCATACGCGTCGGAGCTTACGTCATTAATGCTTGCGTAATAATTTAAAATGTCGTTGGAAATTAAGATCGCTTCAGAAAAATTCCCTGAAATACAACATTGCGAAAGCCTTCTTCTAACGAAATAAATATTATCTGTCATACGCTTTTCACCTCCTGATTATTCCTTTTATAAATTATCACATTGCCTCCAACAAATAAAATCAGCCCAATTATAGCAGAAATACCTGCCAGTAAAAAGAGGAAACGAATCCCAAAAGAGCCTACAATAAACCCGGCAATTAACATGCCGAAAATGTTCGCGACGGCGCCTGTCATTGCTTCTGTTACGCCGATTGCCGTTGCCGTTAAATCTATCGGGATAATTTTTCTTATATATTCAATGTAGGACGCGACAAAAATGCTAAAACCAATACCCATAGTAATTTGGCTGAAAATTACGCTTGCAGGAGAGAAAAAGATTGCAACCAACAACAGACGCACTATGAACAAAATAAGCGCAATCGCAATTAACGTTTTAACTTTTGCAAGGCGAATGACATAGACATACATGAAGAACATCGGCACTTCGATTATCGACCCTACAAACAAAACAATGCCTAAAAATGAACTGTCCTGTCCAATACTCGTTACGAGAACAGGAATTAGCGCAAGGCAGCTCCAAACGCCCAATAATCCAATGAAACAACTTACAATGAAGACCGTATATTCGGGGATTTTTAGTAGAGTTTTAATGGCCTGAACAATATTCATTTTTTCGCCTGTGCCTTTTTCTCTTTTTGCAATAGGTATTTCGGGCAGAAGCGTAAGAATTAAAAATGCCGCAATCAAAAGTCCCGAATGGATATAAAACATTGAATTATATCCAAAATGGATTATGGCTCGCCCAATTACAAGAGCCGACACCCCATACCCGACTGATCCAAACGCACGCACAACGCTGTAGTTTACATTAAGCGTGTTACCTGCTTTTGCCGTATAGCTCGATAAAAGCGAAGTAATGGGCTTTCCGGCAAGGCACGCGATTAAGTAAACTGCAACAAATGCTGTGAAATACCCACTTAAAAACGGCAGGAAAAATGTCAAAATAAAAGTTATTGTTATCAAACAAAACAGTATTTTCTTAATCGTTACGACATAATCTCCTAAGTACCCATACACAACTTGCCCTAAAACATTTGCCGCCGAGCTAGTCGCGATGATTAGGCCGAGCGTAGAACTTGGCGTGCCCATCCATTCAAGGTAAACGACAATGTAAGAAAACATTACACTGAGGCATGAGTATGTAATGAACATAAACGCAGCAAATTTCATATTCGTTTTAGCTTGATCGCTTATTTTCTGCGGTAAAATTCTAGTCTTCAATTACAATATCTTCCATCTCGAAATTTTCTTCATCTTTGCCTTTTTTCTTGATTTTTGCTTTTGCTTCTGAATCAATAGCTTC
>Ga0131853_10011492_pt1 | contig 16210 bp, 9 predicted proteins | sample TergutLab28metaG_FD_92764 | JGI IMG/M metagenome (GOLD analysis project Ga0131853, IMG submission 92764) | Labiotermes labralis P1 segment gut microbial communities from Petit-Saut dam, French Guiana - Lab288 P1 (version 2) (version 2) | ecosystem: Host-associated > Arthropoda: Insects >...
GGGGGGGCTACGTTGTTCAGCCCAAGGGGGGGGCGCTGTGTTTTCCCCCCCCCCCCCCCGTACGCATTTCTTTTAAAAAGCTGAATCGACTCCTGGGTCTAAGTGCGACAGGTAGGATTGTCAATGAAATATCGGGAATCGAACCCGCTTGTAGCACAGCGCCTCAACCACCTGTGCCACCGCGCGCCAAACACCGCAAACAATGCCGGCACGACATCAGAGTTACGAGTAATTCCGGGAAAAGTTAGAGGCATTTTTGATGACGCCGCTTTTTTGGTGATGACACCACGTCACTGGGGTATGGGTTTCGAAGGCAGTTTGTTGCTATGAAACTTCGGGAACTGATAAGCCAATGAGGAAGTGTCATATACCAGAAGAAAGGATCCCCTGAACATACTGCCTTGCGAGCCTCATATTGGCACACCGTCGTTCATGGAACGCAAGGAATCAATTTCGATCAAAATGAGCTATTCGCCGCCATATAGGAATGAAATCATTCTGTCTCAATATACGTGACAGGTTGCCTACCTTAAGAACTAAGGGGTTACGAAATGTCATAAAGAACCTCAAATATGAATGGATTATTTGGTACAAACCAACCAACAAGGAAAGGATATCAGTTTATGGTCCCGTGGTGGTTCTTACGTAAGCACATCTAAATAACTTCGGGTTACTTAAAATCTCCGGCTACACTGTTCGCGGGTTAACTTCATCCGAATCAGCATAAGTCACACTACGAAGAACAGTCATTCAGCCAATCCGTCTTAGTTCGAGCCCCTCCTGATACTCACCAACACAAGCATATTAGTCTGGGGTGTGTGATTCTAGTCCTGGTTTCATATAGAAAGGCCAAGTAGGGGTACAAAATTGAGTCATGGCTCCTTACAGACAGACGACCCACACCAGGTACGGCAAAGTCCAAAGGATCGCACGGCTAGGTGGCCGAACGATGTCCGGGACCCATCGCCTTGAGAGAATCACACGGCGGATTTACAAGCAAAGTCCTCAATGGCTGCCTTATTTACAAAGCGCTGGGCAAAACCCAACCTACGTGAAAAGACGGCAGAGAGAATCTGTACAGGAACAACAGGATAACAGTCTCATTACTGGCCGAACCTTGCAGAAATTCAAATATTACTCCCATGCTTCTTGTTCTTGACAAGTAAATGATGGGAAGACGACAGACCAAAGATGAGCTTCATGGCACAGAAGCGAAAAAGGAGAGGACTGAGTAACCCAAACAAGTATGCGCATTTCATACACAGATGCAGATCGAAACTATAAGTTGCAACAGACCAAGTTAATTACCTCCAACATCCTTAATTTTAATTACAATCACTAATTTATGAATTCCTTAGACTGTCCATAGTGACTAAATTATAAAACTTTGATAAATGAATTACAGCTGTCACAGCATGAAACAAAGTGATTAAAATACATCGACTAGGGCTTTAAGTTCCTAACGCTAACACATGTGAAAATTAAACTGAGATGAATTTTACTTTCGGCGATGGCACTATAACTTATATACAGAATAAGGCGCACAAAAATATTCACTACACTAAATTGTAAATGTTGCTAAATATTAATATGAGACTATGCAAATCAAGTCTTCATAACGCCCCCATTGTAGTATGTAGCATAGTAGCACTGATAGTCTCTCACAAGAACAACTTCCACCTATCATTATGATAACTAAAACACAAAGAATTTCAATGTAACAAACACTTATGGACAAAGGAATGGCCTAAGATGACAACATTATAATTTAATGTGCTGCTTTGCTCTTCAAAACTTCAATAATTCACTGCTTAACCCAATTAACAGGTAATTCATAAACAACGCAAAACTATCTGCTCCAGACTCTATGATATTGTTAATATTCTGGGTAGGGAAAACTTCCGCCGGGTGCACAGATGGCTGTCTCTCGTGAGTATTGTGTGTTGTCAGGTAGAGGTCTCCGCATCGGGACGACCCCTCGTCCACAGAAGTCCTACCGAGTGTGAATGTGTGTGTGTGTGTGTGTGTGTGTGTGTGTGTGTGTCACCGAGTGTGATCGGGTGCAACAATAACCCTCTGCACCTACAGTGAATATGTAAAAAGAGGTCAGACTAAAAAAGAACGAAATAAAGTATGGAAAGCATTTATAATTCTGGAACAGCAGTCATAATGAGGCGACCTTGATCTCAACATATGGACGTGTTACTTGTGGCTTGCTGCATCTGAAATCACAATGTCTAACAAAATCACATAAGCAGTTCTTGCCTCTATACAAACTTGATCACCAACTTGAGTACCCTTGTGTTAACCCCATTTACTAAAACTTACGTAGGTCGGCAGTCAGTTCTAACCTTACCAACTTCCTTGGTCATTTTTTATCTTGATTTACGAGATTTAAATTACAGCAGCAAATACATCGTTCGTGTTTGTACTGGCTGTCATGCTGTCGATTCGATCGACTGATCATGGCCCGATGTGTGAATTCTGACAGTTGCGTTGGTCATCCGTCCTTGGTGGAAATGACAGCAAAATACTTGTCAGGAGAACACCGGAACTCAAACACTCGTGCTTTATTGATTGTTATATTATTGACTCGTAGAAGATATTGAAATTTTTGGCTGCATATGGTGGCTGATTTCCTACACTTAGAATCTAAATATTCTGGGAAGTGAAGTCGTACAGACCGGTGCGCTTGTACCAAGGGTTTAGAGAAAACTGCTGCATGCAACACAGGAGTAAATGGATTCACCAACCATACCAGTAGGCAGGCCATTACAGAAGACGGTTATCATCATCACAGAACATAGAACCTCACTTTCTTATGTAGACGAATCTTCGTCGATAAATAACCTAAACACCATCCATTTCCCAGACAGATCTTTTCCCACTTTAACAACGATCAGATCGTAGCATTAACAAGCACCATGAACGAAATACGCATTACGCATTCCTACAGATGCAGGCCAAGATGCAATAAATGCTGTTTTTATTCCGTTACTGCACAATCTGTGTGCACAAAATTCTGCCACCAGGAGTGTCACGATTCGGTAATGCGTCAGTGTTTTAAATGCGAAGGCTTCCTTAGGTTCACGCACTGTCTTGACGATTAAGGAACACGAATAGTGGGTAACTTCAGTTGTAGCCATGATTTCGTTAAATGGTTTGAAGTAACTAGCCATTAAAGGTAATGATGTACCGAGAAGTGATTACACGTGAAGTGTCCAAAGAAGTTTATTTTATTATTTGAAGACGCTGTATTAACTGCAGGAGGAAAGTGAATGACGAATTACAAATTCGGTGGCAGTGGTGAATGTCACGACACAATATCAGAACAGGTCAGTAAATGAACGTAGGGCGTATCGCTTCTCGCGCCTTCGTTCTATTATTCTTCCTATAGCTTTCTTCTTATGCTAACAACGGGCTATTCTGCTCCGCTCTGCTTTGATGAACCCATTTAGATTCGCCCATGCTCGCATTTTATGTGTGAGAATTTCCAACTGTTTCTTCGGCCTCAGCTCGTACCTCACAGCACGCTGTCTCCATTGGAAGGACCAATTTCATAAATGTACATTGCTCTTCATGTACAGTGCCTTGATTTTTGTCCGATTTTAACGGAAATTGAACATTATTGACAGGTTTAAGTAAGATAGAACCTAGGTGAAGTTAAGCAAAAAGCCGTGCAGTGGAAGATGAGTTTCTCCGTGCTGGCAGACGGACAGATGGAAGATATTTTGCGAACGCGCCTAAATACGAAGTGTATCGTTGGTATATCAGATATTCGAAGCCGGCACCTCAGAGAGAGACGTATGACGTACCCCAAGTGACATCAGGCTATATACCTTCTGTTGTCGCTCTCCCAACTCGACGGACACCAGAGCATAGCTATTACGCGCCATGTTACAGTGCCTGTTCGTAACGTAACGCCTCGTCTACTGGAATAGCACGACATCATCCTGGAGAGCAGGCAGCCCCGCATACCGTTGAGTCAACAAACACGATGAAGGCGGTTGGTGGGGGGAACGTTTAGTTTTCCTTCGCCAACCGGAAACTCCAACAAAGAAGTGCTAGGATCTGTATATATGACCCACCCCACTCTTGTCACTTCCGGTCAAAAGACTCGCGAATCCGAAGCAGAACATAAAACTGTTCTACAGATGTTCATCAAAGTAGGCGACAGGGTGTCGAGCAAACAACGGGGTCACGTGCGATGAGGTTTCCAGGAATTAAAACATATAGTACCAATGCCGATGCACGGCGTTTCGACCAGGTTTTGGGCCTTCCGTACAAAAGCAGGCCCGACTGTTGCATGTGAAGGTACCGGAGCAGCCGACCCACGTGCCAGGACACATCGTTCCTCTACTACTAATACCTCGAACGAGGGGCAGCCGGGATAGCACAGTCTGTAAGCTACTCGCTACGGGTTGGACGGTCCGTGGATCGAGTCCCGGTGGGGGCGAGATTTTCCGCGCCCCTCCAGACCGTCTCTGAGGCCCACCCAGCCTCCTACACAATGGGTACCGGGACTTTCCCGGGGGTAAAGCGGCCGAGGCGTGGCGTTGACCACCCACCCCATCTAACGCCGAGGTTAAAGAAAGAGTAGACCTATACCCCTACTCCCCCTCTGGGCTTTCGTGGCCTGTTCGAGGGTGAACTTTACCTTTACTTTTACCTTTTACCTCGAACGAGAGAATAACATCGTCAGTTGACACTGCGTCATCAAACGCCCTACTAATAATTTTGTATACAACTGCACGGAGTACAGCCCTTCTTTGAAAGTTAATAGCAACCCAGCTCGACAAAAATCGGCGTCTGCACAACCGGTAAACACTGGTGCCCTATCCTCAGCTAGATGAGTCTAATCAAAATACTTGCAACTCATTTATTTAAAATCCACTCTAGCATTACCCTCCCATCCATGTCTATCTAGGTCATTAAAGTGGCCGTAATCCTTCAAGTTTCCTGACCAAATTTGCCAGTGCGTTTTTGGACTCCTTCAAGTTTCCCTACTGGACAAAAATAACCCCGCTGACATGTTATTCAACTGCCAGTCTTATAATCTGTCGCTAATACAAATTAAACTAATGAAAGAGGCCTACATAAAAACAATTATTTTTCACAGTTCCATACTACACCCCGCCTAACAGTGTGTCTAACCATAAGGGGCATTCAGAACAACCGATTATATTTGTTTATCAACAGTTCATACTATCAAAGTAACTAAAGCTATATGTCAGACTAGCTGAACCTAAGATTATTTAACGACACGTTTGTCGATGACGTCAGACAAAAACGACCGTGGCGTGTCGTCAGAGCACAACCCGGTATTATTCTTCAAGCACCGAGGAAAACCACAAAAATTTGCAGCAATGATATTTCACGGCTCGTCCGGTATCCAAAGAGCGTACCTTTCCAAAGAAGGTCAGGCGAGTTAGCGATAAGCAACTCTGCACAGTCCCATTCGTTAATTAGCTATAACCATTATATTTAGTTTAAGTTTTATGAGGTGTTGAAGTTATACATTTGATAGATTGGATGGATTTGTTTTAATTAGTAATTTAGTTTGGGTGGAATGGCGAGTGTAACGGATTTGTATAGCAGCTTAGAGGGATAGAGGGTTAGAGAGAGTGAGAGAGTGAGAGGGTGACAGAGAGAGAGAGAGAGTGAGAGAAGACCAGTAAGACATGGGGAGATTATGCTAGTACCATACGTAAACAGCCTTACGTAAGTGAGCCAATAGAAACAAAGTATTCAAATTTTGACTGTTGATTCTATTAGGGGCTAGTGGGATTTAAACAGTTAGCCAATTAGGAAGAGTAAAAATATTTGGGGGGGGGGGAGGATTTGAACTGTGCTAGTTTGAAACCTTAACGTAAGAAAGTAGTACGTTTCCTACCCAGGATGTGAGAAGTCGTGTACATGATACCGAGGCTAATAGTGCATGGATTTTCAACGCCTCCATACACGCAAACATCTGTAAACTTTAATAATCTGGGGAAATAATACGAAGAATACTTCATGGCGTACAGTTATTTATTCCCGATTTGCTACTTAGAACACTTAGATTCCCTGAGATTAAGACATGCGAAACGACTGATGAGCTGGGTTGGGTTATATAGCTTTATTAAGAGTAGGTTCCCACCTGTCGCTCACAACTTCGGAATGGTTTCAATGAACTGATACTTGATCAGAACTGGAAATACTTGACCATTTAAGTCCTACAATAAGAGTTAAATAATGAAAAATGTTACTTTCAGGCCATTTACTGGCCAACTGCATTGTAGTGCCTCGAAAACGACATCAAGCAGCAGAACTCGCGTGCCTGGGTATCGTCAGATTTCACATTTCTACGAAACGTTCATCGACGCACACAGCGTCAGGATGAAGGAAGTCTTTTACGCGCGCGCACACACACACACACACACACACGCATACACGATGCAATGAGTCACAGTGACTTCGATGTCACGTGGTAGGTAACGTCTGAAAATTCATTTCTACCTTCCCGTGCAGGCCTTTATATGTCCAGTGGCCCTAACTACATCACGTACTTGAATAAAGGTAGACCAACTTGATGACACTTGCTTTATTATGTCAATTTACTGCTCAACATGTTTCAGATGTTAATACATCCATCTTCGGGAGCTTGCGACTACTTGTTGCGTTGTTGTGTAGGCTGACTTGAGGCGTGTTGGTGTTATGTAGCGGGATTGGCTGTTGGTGATGTGGTATCCGAGTGCAGGCTGAACCACTAGTGGTTCAGCCTGCACTCGGATTTATTCAAATATCAAGACGATGCACGGTCCAATACGCATAAGATACATCACGTACATTTAAAAAGTTTCATAGATGATAACCACTAACGGAAACCAGCTGGTTACGAAAGAGTATTTTTTTAAAGCCACTAAATTTTCGAATCATGAGACCTCTAATGCTTTAGAAGAGTATTCAAGATGTAAGGAAAACGTAATGTTAAAGGTAAAGGTTGCCCAATGACATGCCTATATGCAGGAACAGAACGGAGGCGAAGGTATTGTGCCAAACCCATTCGCAACCTCGGTGCTAGAACGGGGTGGTGGTCAGCACCACGCTCCGGCCGCTTTACCCCCATGAAAGAGCCGGTATCCATTGTACAGGACACTGGGTGGGCCTCAGAGCCCGTAACGAGTTGCCACCCTTGCCGCCATTCCAGGTGTACTGAGTTCGAACGTCAGTGTGCCTACTTCAAACTGTCATACCGTTTGCACTGTCTTTCTCACTCTCCTCAGACGAATGCCAGGAGAGTATCTCGACAATAGCCACGACCTCCTCCTTCCAAATTCTTACCTACACCCACCAATCATGATTATATAATCAATTCATTAGATGCTATAAAACACCGTCAGTTTAAAGTATAATTTATAGCACTAATTTACAGATTTCTTTCTAATTATCGACCATCATCAGGCCAAAATTACAATAATTAAGAGACAGATAAAAAAGCAACATATAAAACATCATGTTTTATGTGGGATCCCACAGTTTTAAAATACTTTTGTTTCTAATAAAACTGTAACGTTATATCTGGTCGATAGTAGGAGGTGGGATGTGGGTATGTGGACTGGATTGGGTTGGCCCAGGATAGGGACAGGTGGCGGACGCTTGTGAGTGCGGTAACGAACTTTCGGGTTCCATAAAATGCGGGGAATTTCTTGACTAGCTGCAAACCAGTTAGCTTCTCAAGAAGGACTCTACACCATGGAGTGAGTAAGTAAGTAAGTAAGTAATTAAGTAGCCGAATTATAATAGTGGGAATATAATATTAATATTATAAAAAGTGTTGTATCCCACAAAAACATTATATTTTGCACATTGCGTCTTTTGCGTGCCTTAAAAGATTGTCTGCCCGATGATGTTCAATAAATATACCGAAACATGTAGTTTTTAAATAAAAAAAACCGTTGTGTTAAGACTAATAATGTTTTGACTGTTTTTTTTAAGACACAACGGAATCAATTCTATTAAGTAAGAATATACAGAACAGGGGGACCTCTGTTGAAACAACTGGATTTGTAATACATCTGCAAGATAATGCGTAGAAATGCCACTCCTTTGTCTCTACCGAAACACAGACACAATGATTCCAAAGCCAGAAAAGATTTAGGTCTAGACTTCTGTCCTACATTCAAGTGAACAATCTCTCCGTAGATCATCATATAAATGACTTCATAGCTGTCGAAATGATACGAACAAATGAAGACATCACATTATGGGTGACATTTATGAGAATGAACACATTCCAAGCATTGAGATCATGATAAAGAGGGTAGCATTCATATCAAGCCCATCACAGCAGGGAACGAATAAACAACCCTCTAGTAATGTGAGCGAACGGCTATGAATGAAGTGCGTTTGAATGACTGGTCCACGTGTTCATCTGCTAGCAGCTGGGCATCATCGTGTCGTCACTTCCGGAGCGCAAAAAGAAATCCTTGTATAAGGTAAGGACCAATGAAGCAATTTAGTGCACTTCTTACAAGAGTGGTGCGTCGGTATTACAGCTCTTTGCAGCATACAAGCTCATGTTTCGGGGTGGGGGTTTGGGGGGGAGGAGGAGGGGGTGGACTTGAACGACGAACGAGACGTGAATGTTGAACAACAGGCCTTTTGCCAGCAGTTTGTTCGTTTCCTTGTCAGTCAGGCTGTTTGTTTCTTTACTTCCCCTCCCCCCTTCTTTCTTTCTTTCGCCCTTCACGGTTGTATGCAGACACACGTAGGGGCATATAACGAATTCCCCGTATATTAATACCATCTCATGGCAGCATGCACACACGTACGTACGGGTATATAAAAAATTCCCCGAATTTTAATACCATCTCATGGCAGCATGCACACACGTACGTACGGGTATATAAAAAATTCCCCGAATTTTAATACCATCTCATGGCAGCATGCACACACGTACGTACGGGTATGTAAGAAATTCCCGGATTTTAATACCATCTCATGGCAGCATGCACACACGTACGTACGGGTATATAAAAAATTCCCCGAATTTTAATACCATCTCATGGCAGCATGCACACGTGTACGTACGGGTACATAATACGAGCCCCTATTTTTTTAATACCACTCTATGGGGGGCATATGGGACGTGGTTATTAAACTACACATCCAGGAACTCTTACCTTCTGGCAAAAATGTGCCTGGGTGGCTAGTTTCATATTCGAGGCAACACTGCCCCCAAAGAAAAGACCTATCGGTTCCCATTGGAAAGAAGACATTCAGGCAGTGTGAAATATAAGAATACCTGCCGGGAATCGAATCCGGTCAATCGAGCCCCATTCTGTAACTGAAACACCACAAACAAACACACAGTACTCTCTAGCGGCGCTTGTGACCAGCTAGGCCTATCGGGATTAAAAGTTATGGGATTGTTGAGCACCTTCTTACTTCCTGCTGCATTGGTCGTTCATATCCTCACACCTTACACCTTAATAGTTCCGAGCACGCATGCGCGCGCACACACACACACACACATGCGCTCACATACGGCGTGGCAAGTGAATGCGCACAGAAATTAACACATTGGTTGCACAGGCCAATAAGTTTCAGTGACTTGGGAAGTAACGTTGTCTACCGACGGCATGATGAACGACAAACTAATTCCCGTGGTCTGAACACATAGTTGCATGACTGACAGCCATACACAGAACGTGTACAACTTCTACATCATTATGACATGGGCACTTTCGTGAGGCGAGGAAAGGAAAACAATATATAATGTAATGTTTTCCAGCTATGCTCTATACGGAAATCAAAACAGGACAGCATATAGCTGCAGCAGGCGACACACACGGGGAATGGATGGGAACAGAAGCGTTAACACATAACAGTCACATAGCGCCGTGTACCGCTGATTGCAGCTTTCAAATCATTCATTCGGACACGGGCCTAAATTACAAATGCTGGTAAGATACGCCAAGTTACTGACACAGACGACGGCCGAATCTGATTTTCTTCCGTACCATACCAACACTACATCATTACATACAACCCCAATCGAGACCCAAGATCGTCCTACGAAATACTCAAACAGTAGACCAAACAAGATACACACTCACTTATGACATGTATCTGACATTTAAAATATTTTTCTATATACAAAAGCGTTACATATAGATACAGTAGTAAAAAATCTACCGAGTCATGCATTAGTAGGGGGTGGAGCAATTTTTTTTAAAAATATTTCTCAGTATTTAATCTCTTGAGGTCAGCGCCCTTCCTACATTTAACGGGTAGAGGAAAAGTCCCAGGAAAACATCAGTTTTTCTTCTGGTTCCAAAACCAATAAAAACACATTTTTAATGTACCAGTGATTTAAAACTGACGGCTAAATACGCATTCCTTAAAGTATCACATTAGACACAATCACTGGTGCAAGGTGTGGACTGAAGTGGGAATAGCTCAATTCCTCAAACCCCCAGACCTTTCCAAGAGGGACTGCTTTTCGTCATTTGTGTACAGAAGCATCGCTGTGAGGATGCAGGGCATGCACGTCACCTTTCCAATTCGTCCTTCACTGACCACCACTTTTAAATCAAGCAGCACAGCAGCATCCGTGATAATCGTCTTGTGCTGCATGAAATTTTCAAGCGAACTTCCATCCAAAGCCCAAAACACTGTGGCCATAATCACTCCAACTGATGATTGTGGTGGACTTCTTCTATATTCTTTCAGGATCCCAGTGATGGATCCATGTCTCGTCACATGCAAAGATTCTTAGCAATAATCACTGTGGGTTCGGTTCATACATTCCAAAATTCTGTTTATAGCATTCTCGGAACGTAGCGACAACTGACATTCGGCAAAAGGAGGTAGTCATGGAGGACGGCCAGAACAGACATTCCCACACATTTCGTTCTCGGGTAATCGCTCGCGCTTTCAAATTCCTGTCCTGAATGTCCGTATCTTCAGCTCTCTGGCACATTTATGGAGCAATAGCTGGCCTTTCAAGGCAAGAATTATATTCGATGCATGCTGTACCTCAGTATTTCACTTCCCATTTAGAAGAAGCAGTATCAGCATGAACAGCCAACATCCCTTCACGAATCACGTTTAACCTATTCCTTTCTTACGTAGGGAACATGACGACGGGTCGGTTTTCTAACTTCACATAATCCATGTTTACAAGCGAAAAGTTTGGTTTTCACTGCGTCTACTTTGCAAGTTTCGAATGGACTGAGGCAGCGGAATGCTGACAGCCCACGTGGAAAATTATTGATGGCTACGCATTATTATAGGCCTATATAACGTGATTAGCTTCGCAAAATTTCTGTTTATTTTCTCCACAATGGATGCATCTCTCCACTTTTGCATCTCCCTGGTTACTTTGCTTTGGCGTCACAACTGTCGCCGGCTATGACGGTATTTTGCTGTACACACGAGTACTGTGTAAAATACCATAAACGAGGCGTCATTTCATTGGGCCTATTAATTTATTACTGAATTGTCTGTAAAGGGCTGTCTCCTAATTCAGTTTCTCATTTCTGCACACTAATTCAGCGACTTTTAATAAATTTGGTATGACAAAGATATACGGAGGACCATCATGTTTTATCACTAACTAGTCGTCTTCGGCAATACTATTATCGTAACCCTACAAAACTGTCAAGTCAGAATAACATTCAATATTTAATTATAGGCAGACCACAGTGACCGTGCGGTCTAAGGCGTGGGTTTGGTGCCGCTCTCTTGCTGGGATTGTGGATTCGAATCCCGCCGGGGGCGTGTATGTTTTTCTCTTGTGAGTGTTTTGTGTTTTCAGGGAGAGGTCTCTGGGTAGGACGATCACCCGTCCAGAGAAGTCCTACCGAGTGTGGTGCGTCGTTGTCTGTGATCTAGAAACGTCAAGAATGAGGAGACCGTGCCCCCCATTGGGTTCCAGCGCCACGGAATATATATATATATATATAGGTAAAGTGTTTCCATTACAGACCCGGTGTGGCCCAAAGGGTGGGTAGAGGTACTCTTCCATGACCGCGGCACCAGAAGGGGGTGAGTGGTCAGCTGCACGCCCCGGCCGCACTTTACCCCCGGGAAAGACCCGGTACCCATTGTACAGGAGGCTGGGTGGGCCCCAGGGCCGGTCTGGATGGGCGGAAAATCTCGTCCCCACCGGGATTCGATCCCGGATCGTCCAGACCGTAGTCAGTCCCTACACCGACTGAGCTACCCGGCCCATATATATACATATATATATATATATATATCCCGTTAGCCTGGTATTTCTTGGATTAGCGAAATCTAGGAGAGCACGATGGCTAGGACCAAACTAACAGGAATAGATATATACGGTTTTAGAGGGGTGTCCCTGGAAAATGGTCTACTTAGAATACGAGCTGCCAAATCGAAGCGATGTTGTGATGAGCCTAGGGAGATATGTAGTGGGGATGGGAAGTCGATGGGAATAGCTTAGTATCGCATCCAATGGCGGGATTTGATATCAACACTGTTGAACTTTGAGAGTACCTTAACAAACTGTTAGTTATCCTTAGTTTACCACCTATGAAAGCGGTAAAAACTAATCCACATAAAAAAAACCAGTGGAAGAAAGTGTAATCACGCTATGTTTAGTAGCCTAGCAAAGGCGTCAAATAGTAAGCTGATAGTGTCATTGTTTAGATAAGTAGGGCCTACTAATAATAACGAACAGCTCACTGCGCAACGCAGGACAATTAACCACACACTACTCAAGCATCACCACATTATCTCGGCTGCACCATTTTGCTCCCCACAACACACATCAGCGCTCGGCCTGTGACGTCCGCACAGCCTGGTGGGCGGACTTCAGGATAACGTGAACAGCTTCTATCGCATTTTAAAACACGTCCGTCGAAACGTAATTGAAAGCCTCTTAAAGATGGACATTTTTCTGAAAAGAAGAATCTAGCGTTTCCCCACTCAAGACTACGCAAGCGCAATGACCCAACTGGTCGCACAAGGGTCTCAAATGAGAACTGTCATTAAATATAACAACCACATTCAATTAAAATGATAAGCTGATTCGACGTGTCGGACAATTGTGTTACCTTCAGCTTCACGGTGAGTGAATTAGGTTCAGGTAGACACTGAAATGATCGGTTCCTATACCAGAAGCTTACAAGAATTGTGGCCAAGAAGAACCACGGACTGGCTACAATCCTTGCAACCTTCCAACACAATCGACCCACCCACCCCTCCTGTCACTTCAGCGTCCACCTGAACCGGATTCGGTCACATGCAGCAGCATGACGCTCCTCCGAAGCGCTGGAAACGTCTAGTGACCCTACAGGGTTTCAGTAACCTAAAATACCACCATTTAACCGAAGATGATTGCACCACACTAACCCAGTGGTCTGTGACTGCCCTAACCACGCAGCATGCTACCACAACGTGGGAATTAGTTTAGGAATAAATTTCTGCTCTGACAGCTGGCTGGTTACATATAGCGCGAGTTAATTTGTTTTTTTTTTTTTAATATTTGCCATCCCGGAGTGTTTAACACATATATGAATATATAATGTATCAGTCAAACATAACAAATTTTAATATGTTATTTTATTATTTAGGGCAACATGTTTCGACTCTTATAGAGTCATCTTCAGTCCCTTCTAAAATACAGATCCTTACTTAACAATGTTTAAAATGCATTGTGGGATCCCAAATGCTTAAATTCTTGACATAACTATGTATAAATACAATTGCCATAAGTTCTTATTATACAACTAGAATACTTTGGTTCTAAAATTTTAACCGGTATATGAAAGAAGTTAAACGTACGTATTTGAAATGTGTTGTCGTAGACAACGTTGGGTATTGTTATATATATATTGTTACGATTTACTTAAAAGTATATAAAACGTTAAAATTTGACTATGCAATGATGTTGCGCTTGGAAAGTGACATCTTCCTTGTGTTTATATTATAATCTTGTTGAACTTTTTTAGACTCTTATCTCCAATGTTAAATGGAGTAATCAACCATTCAACACTGCAGATAGTGTCTAAAAGCATGTTGCCCTAAATAATAAAATAACATATTAAAATTTGTTGTGTTTGACTGATACATTATATATTCATAATTCTCTATTGGGTTCTGTTGGTCTTTGGTTAGTTACAACTTATGGGCTCTGGAAACTCCACATATTGCGCTTAATAATAAGACATTATGTATTCCAGTAATGGAAATGAACGTGTCAAGCGATTCTTTCCGTTCAGTAAGCAGGCCTACACGGGCGATACAACAGCTGCTCCTGGCGACCTCCTCAAATAGCCTGTGTAATTGATCGATGTATGAACAAATGCATATGTATGTAGGCCTGTGTATATAGGCATTTATTTACTATTTATTCATGAAAGTGTGTATGTGCGTTATGCATCTATTGATGAATGAAATAATGCATGCATGCAAAAAGAATTGATGCAAGGGCGGCGACAAGTTGCAGGAAGCGCTAGTCATACGGCTGTGTCGAGACACATTGCAAAAACCGTAGGTAATAATCATTAACCTTGTCTATACTGACATTTCCCTAAATTACCCATTAATTCATTTCCTAGTATGCCTTGCGACAGGTCCATCACCTCTGCCAAAGCCTTTTCTCCAGACTGTGCAATCCACAGCTTCCGCTTTCAAATTCCAGCTTCTTCTCTTTTGCGTAAGGCCATCCAGCAGCTGCTTAACTATTCTTCCTCGCCTTCTCTTCCCTTCTACCATTACTTCGACAAGCGTGTTTTAGAAGGCTGTTCCTACTTGAGATGTGACCAACCCAGTTAGCCTTTATATGTGTTATGATGTATGTAAAAGTTGCATGTAAGATGTTCCTTTCCTCTTTGATTCTATGTAGCACTTCTTCGTTGCCTAAATTGCACACGTGTACAAATCACCTAAAATACACACGTGTACAAAAATTAATTACAAATAATATAGTCCATGTCCATTGTACACAGCAATTCGTTCATTTTGTTGAGGGAAAACATCGGTATTTATTGTGAGAATCATACGAAACAAGCGAGCGGGCTCTCAGTGCGTGCGTGCGTGCTTGCGCGCGCGTGTGTGCGTGCGCGTAGCCAAATGCATGTTTTCGTAAGTTTACAGCACACGCGGTTGCCACTGGACTTCAGTTAGCAGCTAAACACATATGCCTCTGTCAGCACGACAGCACCAATACTGATAAAGATTCTTTTAGCAGCATAATTTCATTTATAGGTCACAACACATACAACGTATTGATTGTCCGAGAAACTTGGTATCAAAACAAACAATACAAGTTGTAGGGCTGCAATTAATATCCTTTACAATTTGCGTGTTAGGTCGGTCTTCCGCTCCGGACGCTGAGCGGACCGGCACCAGATAACATTCATATCAAACGCAAGTACTTTGGTGGGGTCCGGGGTGGGGTGTCACTAATTGGTATGGTTCTCTGCGCGCCACACTTGGTGTCATAATCACGCTAGACAATATCGCAATACAACAACCACTACCACCACCACAACAACAACATATTATCGCCAGCCACTCTCTGGAAACCGTTGATAATTAGGGACAAACCAAACAGCTAACTGCACACTCAGATGAGATAAGGCCAATGTGATTTTTGGAGACATTTGTGATGAGAAAGAAATGTTGGACACAAGAATATAACGAGCTTGGCATTTATTCCCGAAGGCGCAGCACAAGGACAGAGACGCCAGGCTGAACCCAACTGTGCCTTCTACAACGACGTTGTCAATTGCTAAGTTTATAGGGTGTTGGGGGAAAGGTGAATGCATACGAAGCACTGGTGGAATGATGTTGATAGAAGAATACTACAACACTCATACACGTAGACAAACCTGTCCCAGTGACACTTCGCCCACCACAACTTCGACTGCCTGGGACTGGACAGGATGAGGGTCCGGCCATTAAACAGACCGAACCACGACACACGCCCAGTCGGAACCCCTGAAGACTATAACCTGGCAATCGCAACTCAACAACTGCTGTGGTATTCGACGCTTGAACTCAGGCGCGTTGTTAGAATGTCTGCCGAAACAGTGGCTATGATGACCGCGGTTTTCCGGGGTTCCTTTCCGTCCCCCCCCCCCCCCCCCCCCCCCCCCCCCAAACAACGCCCGGGGGCGGCCGGCGGAGGAGGGGGGCACCCTGGCCCCCGGGGGGCGGGACCACAACACCCCCCCCCCCCCCACACCACCAA
>Ga0131853_10011494_pt1 | contig 16207 bp, 14 predicted proteins | sample TergutLab28metaG_FD_92764 | JGI IMG/M metagenome (GOLD analysis project Ga0131853, IMG submission 92764) | Labiotermes labralis P1 segment gut microbial communities from Petit-Saut dam, French Guiana - Lab288 P1 (version 2) (version 2) | ecosystem: Host-associated > Arthropoda: Insects >...
CTTTCTTTCCCCCCACCCCTAAAATTTACACGGACCCCCCGGCGGCCGCCGGGGTTGAGGAGCCGCCCGGGGGGTGTTGTGTTGGGGGGGGGGGGGGGGGGGGGGGAGTTGGTGATGTAATTTCATTGCCATTTTAGGAGCCTTCTCGAAATTACGAAAAGCGGTTGTTGGGCTTGTCACGTGTGTCTGTCCGTCTGTCCGCATGGAACAACTCGGCTACCAATGGGCGGATTCTCATGAAATTTGATGTATTTTGCGAAAATCTGCCCACAAAACTCCACCTCCATTAAAATATTGAAATATTTGTTAACTGTAGTTGGGTGGACACCCGGTGGCAGTAGTACAGTACACATTTACACACAAACAGTACACAGAACAAAACAATTAAGAACTTTGATTCGAAGGTTTTCTGGGATTCGAAACGCGAGTGGTCAAACTAATTGGGAAGAGTACGGGCCGTGGCCTGTCTTGGCGAGTTATACCCTGGCATTTGCGTCACAGCTGAGGAAAGAGCATGGAAAAACCTCAGTCAGGGTAGCCGAAGAGTGCCAGTTGAAACGATGAAAACAGAATATACAGCACATAATATACAGCACAGAACATACATAAACATAACAATAAAAATACATACTTACAGAATTAAACAAAATCATACAAAACATACAACCAAATATACAATGATAAAAAAGGAACCAGTAGAACATGAAGGAATAGGATAAATGAAAGAGCCATATAAGCAGCAAAATTCATATGTCCTATATATCTTCTGATAATGTTAGGCACCTTTTACTAAGACTTTCACTACACTTCAACCATCTACACTTCGCTACACTTCAGTACACTTGTCGACACTTCACTTCCTCTCATTTGAACTTCACCCAACTACACTTCACTCCGCTTCACTGCATTTGTCGACACTTCACTTTCCTTTAAACTTCACCCAACTACACTTCACTCCACTTCACTACACTTGTCGACACTTCACTTTCCTTTAAACTTCACCCAACTACACTTTACTCCACTTCACTACACTTGTCGACACTTCACTTTCATTTAAACTTCAACCAACTACACGTCACTCCACTTCACTACATTTGTCGACACTTCACTTTCATTTAAACTTCACTCAACTACACTTCACTACCCTCTCATTTGGTTTAACCGCATTTAAATTTCCTACCGCTCCACTTCACCTCACATCACTTCACTTCACTGCACTTTCAGACGATTTTCGCTACACTTCTGACAATAACAACCAGAACTTCACATGATGACCGCTATACACATTTTTCTATCATATTTTGCTGAATTCTTCTTAGAATGAGAAATGTTTAGAGAAAATCAAAACACACATTTTGTGTTCAGTAACTTTCTTTTCGAAAATCGTACCGTTTGTGAGATAATGTGGGAAAATATTGTAGAGCGGGGCAGGGCACAGATGGCAATATGGCGCATGCACGTTTCATGCTGGATTCCTAAGGCTACAGACACCCACTCAAAATATGTAACACTCAGTGCTTTTCCACTACAACAGCGGTTCCACGAACGCGCGTCAGTGTTACCTTGTCCGTGCTCTGCCCGTCCTGTTCATAAATCAGTGTGCCGCTCACAGAGACATTTAGATCCCACCTTTTATCAATGTGATCTTAGTTTCTTTTCTTTCTTTTTTTCTAATTCTCGGTCGTGACTTTAAGGAAACAAACATGTTGACCTTGGAACGCGGGCAGTGGATGGTGTGCTGTCTGCCGTAACTTTACTGTCACCCCTGTCACTGCCACTGGTCACTGTCCATTTATTTACAAGTCCGAAATGCGGTGTATTGGTCTTTGTTCATATCACGTGATACTTACTCACTCCACGGAGCAGAGTCCTTCTTGAGAAACTAACCGGTTTTCAGCTAGTCCAGAAATTCTCCGCATTTTATGTAACCTGAAGGTTCATTATCGCATTCACAAGTGCCCACCACCTGTCCCTATCCTCAGTCAGCTCGATCCAGTTCATGCCCCCACATCCCTCTTCCTGAAGATCCACCTTAATATTATCCTCCCATCTACGCCTAGGTCACCCAAGTGGTCTCTTTCCCTCATGTTTCCCCACCAAAACCCTGTATACGCCTCTCCTCTCCCCCATATGCGCTACATGCCCCACCCATCTCATTCCTCTCCATTTTATCACTCGAACAATATTGGGTGAGCAGTACAGATTATATTCTCATTATGTACGCAGGTTATTCGGAAAGTAAATACCGTCTGCGCATATATCTCGCGCATCCTCGAGACTGTCACTTTGCGCATGTGCAGTTCAATTAACGTTACACAGTGTACGTCAGCACAGTCTTTTTATTCTTAAGTAAGGCTACATGTTTCGACTAAAAGTTAATCATCTTCAGGCCCTTACAACATTTTCCGTTATCAGATGCTTTGCCCACTTTGGGATCCCATAGTGTTTACAGTTGTGGAATACATCTAGTTAAAACTTTCTAAAAAGGTTTTGATTTTGTTTATAAAGTGTGTTATTTACAGATTATGTCTGAACATTAAAATATTAAAAACTCATCCTTAACAGTGCGTTGATGTTCACCGGATATTCAACTGTGAGTTCCGTTGTATTGTGGCTGATGTTGGGGTACTTCTCTTTTTCCTATTTGATAAAGATATTTGTGTTTCCCACCCGATATCGCTGTCTGGATTGTTGTACGGTATTGTCGGGTAAAGTTTTTCTGCAGTTTTTGTTGTTGTGCTTTAACAGAACGGACAAGTTTCTAGTGACTGATTTTCTCTTGACAACTACGATCGTAATGGAAGTTAGTTTTTGTTTTGTTTATCGGGTTTGTAATTCTATTAATTAAATTATCAGAAAGACACGTATTTCGTTGTTTTGTCCGCTGGTTTTCCATTCCCTTTAGTCAGACTTTGTGGATGTGTGTACCTTTGTGGATGTGTGTACCTTTGTGGATGTGTGTACCTTTGTGGATGTGTGTACCTTTGTGGATGTGTGTACCTTCTCCTGAGTGTTGACACTGTGCGATACTTTGTTCTGTACTGTTTTGGTCCACCGTGTTGTGATCACTGTGTGGGCTTTTGGGTAACTGCTCTGGTGTACTGTCTTTGTGGGTGACGTGCGTTGGCGTCTCTACTGCGTTTTATATGTGCTGCCCCCTTTGAGAAGACTGTCTCACTATTGTTTCGAATATCGGATTGCTCTGTACGGTAAGTCTGTCGTTTATGTGGTTTCCGTTTTTTGGGCTCTCTGTAAATGTAAAATTTCGTAATGGTATCAAGCGTTTTTCCCTTTCTTTCAAAGTGGATTACGTTCATTATTTCGTTCATTGGGCCAAAAGAGTGTCCCTCGTTAATGACATGTTGGGCGAATGTAGATCTGTTGTTTGAATATTTAAAGTCGTTATAATGTTCGCGGTACCTCACACGGAAGGGACGGCCTGTCTGACCTGTGTATATCTTATGGCATGTGAGATATTCAAGCTGGTAAACTCCATTTTTCTCGTATTTGTCTGGTTTTTTTATATTTTATGGTGCTAGAAGTTTTCCTAAATTGTTTTTGGTCATGTAGGCCACTTTTACATTTGTAATCTTGAACAGCTTTGTGACCAGTCTTGTTTCTGTACCGCAATAAGTACTTTTGGCCCATCTTCTTTTTCGGCTGTCCTTTTCTCGTTTTTGTTTTTCCACAATTGAATCTGTTTAAGATAGACGTGTCGAATTTATTACTGCTGACAATCTGTTTCACTATATTTGTTTCTGTCTGTTTTTTCGTGTGGTCGAGACTGTAGGTGTTTATTCTATTTGTGAAGTATCTGATGGCTGCTAATTTCTGTTCTGTTGGATGATACGAGTCGTTAGGGATGATGATGTCTGAAGTGGTTTCTTTCCTGTATATATCGAAAGATATTTTATCTGTAGCTTTTATTATTGAGATGTCTAGAAAAATTTGATTAGTTTTCTTTTTCTTGTTCTAGTGTGAAAGTTAGGCTTGGTCTTATATCGTTGAATAACCTGAGAACTTGATTGACATCAGTTATGTTTTCATTGTAGATGATGAGTGTATCATAAAATATCCTATTATTTTTTCTTCTTTTAGGATATCGAAAATCTTTTTGTTTTCTAGAAATTGTAGGTAGATATCGGAGAGAATGGATGATGTGGGAGCGCCCATTGCTAGTCCATTGCTTTGTGTATATGTTTAGTCCTGGAAGCTAAAGTAATTCTGCGTGATGATTAGATTGGTTATTGATAGGATTTATCTTATTATCGTATCCTCTTTGTTGTGTTTCTTGCAAATAGTGTTGATGATGTTAATTAGGTCTTTAGTCGGGATGTTTGTATACATGTTAGAAATATCCAATGATGCTAGTTTCAGTTCAGGAGCGAAAGGCATTTGTGAAATATCGCTCATTAGTTGGATTGAGTTCTGAACATTATATACGTTGGGCATCGGGAGATGTGTTTTTAGAACGTCTGTAAGCATTTTGGCTAGTTTATATGATGGGGAATTTCTGAAGTTAACATCTGGCGAATGGGTGTTCCCTCTTTGTGTATTTTTATTCATTCCCTCAACGGTGGAGTTTCAGGGTTTAGGTTGACACATTTTCCTTTATTTTCTATATCTATTAGTAATTTGCAGTTATTTATGGTGCTTCTGAGGTCTTTTTTGGAATTTTGTCGTGATATTGCTGTTTAGGTCTTCTACTCCGTTGTTTGAGATAAAGTCTAAGACTTTTTGTTCGTATTCATTTTGGTAAACTATTATAATTGAACTTCCTTTGTCGGCTTTTGTTATGAGGGCCTTGTTTTTACGCAACTTGTCTTTGATGGAGTTTAAGACTTTTATTTCTTCATACTGTCTTCTCTCACTGTATCTACTTTTTGAGGTTTGTTGAGTTTGGAGTTTTTTCAATTGTTTTGCTACTTGGTATCTTGTGTATTCTTGCTTTTCTGGGGGCAGGAGGTAATAGCACATTCTGCTCCAAGGCCAAGGCCAAGGTCTCTGATCCAGTTTTTGTGTTTATAGCCAAGGCTGTATTTTAAACCTTTGCTCAGTGACTTCCTCTATCAATTGAGAAGTCACAGACACCATTTCGTGAAATTCGTGTTATGTTTATGTTTGTTCCTGTGCATTAAACACCTTTAAGACAAATAAAGCGTTCGCCGACTGTGAAATAGGTCTGTAATTCGTTTTTTGAAAGCTAGGAATGTGCTACCAAGTGAGATTCATCACCAGATCTGCCAAGTGTATGGTGACAATGCGATGAGTGATGGCATGGTTAGGAAATGGGTTCGGATGTTCAATGAAGGACGAGAGAACGTGCACGTTGAGGCGCGAAGTGGGCGTCCATCTTTGGTGCATAAGGTCAACGAAAGAGTGCGTAACGACAGACGTTTCACAATTTCTGATCTGTCCCTGCACTTTCCTCAGATTTCAAGGACTCTACTGTATGAAATTGTTAGTAGTCATTTGCGTTATCGGCGGCCACATTCTGTGAGGAGGGTATACAAAACTTGTGCCCCGCTACGATAAGTGCCTCAATAATGGCGGCGATTATGTGGAAAAATAGTTTGAAGAATGTAGAATCTGATAACAATAAAATGTTGTACGAAATCTTACTCGATTTTTTTTTACAGTGAAACGGTACTTACTGTCTGAATAAGCCTCGTAGTTTTCTTCGCGTTTTGGGCGGTGTCAGATATTGTAAAAAGAAGCCAAAAATGCAGTTAGTTCGTCTGATTGTTATTAGAAGTTACAAAAGTTCGGTGATTGTTACAGGAGAGTCTCGCAATGTTGCTGGTAGTTCGGCTGCTCGTTTATGTTGCTCTTGTACCGTCGGTACGGAACTGGTTGGGTGAACTGGAACTTACGAATACGCAGAGCGTCTCGCTGCAATTGTCGCCTGTGTCGTCAGTTTTGTGTCAGCACTTGGCAGTCACTGTGCATTGATCAGTGAACCTGTTTTCTCTCGCCGTCCCTTGCCCAGTGTATAATTTATCCATATTGTTCATTGCACCGCTGTTCCGTTCAACGTGCGCATTTAGTTTCTTGGCCCTGTGTTATGACTGCAGTCAAGTTCGCTTTGCGCAGATTCCGGATTTTTTTTTGTAATTTTGGAGATATTGAAGCGTGTTAAAAATCAGTTCTGGTTTGACCTTTCCTTTATGTCCCCGCAACTGGTCGTGTTACTTGGTAGACACTTGCCTTGGTCTCTTCTGTTCCCGTCTTTCAAAGTTTTTTTCCAGACGTGTTGTTGGTTTTAAATGCTATTGGTAATAGAATGTTTTTGGTAACAAATCCAATTCTGTACCTACGTACATAATTTTACCCATGTATTATGTTTGTTATTCTCGGCTTCCGGTCCTATATTTTGACACTGATTGTTGTGCAGAATATGGTATTGTTCAATGTTAATAAAAATCCAACCAGATGCAACAGTATGCAGATGTTTATTTACTGCAAAGTCACTCTACATGTTTCGGGTGTCACAGCACCCATCATCAGGAGTATTAAAAACTGTAACCACAGTCTCCAATACAGTTCATAATATCGGTACAGCTAATTACCTTCCCTCGAACGTGGCCTGATCGGGCCGAAGCCTCCGGTACATGTCATAATATCGGTACAGCTAATTACCTTCGCTCCAACGTGGCCTGATCGGGCCTGATCGGCCCCATCAGGCCACGTTGGAGCGAAGGTAATTAGCTGTACCGATATTATGACCTATACCGGAGGCTGTGGTTACAGTTTTTAGTACTCCTGATGATGGGTGCTGTGACACCCGAAACAAGTAGAGTGACTTTGCAGTAATTAAATATGTGCATACTGTTGCATCTGGTTGGATTTTTTATTAACATTGAATTACGATGCACGGAACCATGAGCATAAAAAATGGTATTTATTGTTTATAGTTCTCTGTCCTCTTCTACCCTGTTAAAACATTTTGTAGCTGTGTAAGAACACAGAATGGTCTACTGAAGTCAGTTTCAGTAATAATTTTAGCATTGCTCTCAAATAAACAATTTTATTGCTAAAAGTGGAAAATGGGATTACAGAACTGCAGGCGACGTGTCTGTTAATGTCTGTCTGTCTGTCTGTCTCAGTGTGGCCCAGAAAATTGTGCTGGACACAGATAGAGAGAGCACAGTGACACTTGTGCAGGAGTGACGACATCTCACAGCAACCAAATACTGAAAGATCTATAGTAATAATAATAATAATAATAATAATAATAATGAAACAAAACAAATTTAAAATAAAAAATGAAATAATAAGTGAACGTGACGCTTCGTAAAAGTGTCTTTTATATATATATATATATATATATATATATATATATATGTGTGTGTGTATATATATATATATATATATATATATATATATATAAAATAGCCTGATGATGATCCAGTAGGGTTGAAATATGTGGCTGCCGTTAGGACACACGACATACTGTCTGCACACAAAAGGCATACTCTCTGCAGACACACAACATACTGTCTGCACACACAAGGCATACTGTCTGCATTCACACAACATACTGTCTGCAGACACAATGCATACTGTCTGCAGACACACAACATACTGTCTGCATTCACACAACATACTGTCTGCAGACACAAGTCATACTGTCTGCCAATAAGCCAGTCCTGTCAGAACGCGCCTTTAATCTCTGCAGCCAGCAAAAACAACAACATGAATGATCGCGTGGATCCTGCAGTCTATTCATTAAATAGATTAGCTTTTAGTGTTCCTGCGAACTGCCTGTGGTGTTTACTGCGTGGCAGTCTGGATGCAGCTGGCTCTTGTGCAATAACATTGTGGCCGGCTGCTACTTGTGGTCCGCGGGCCTGCGAGCACACGGCGTCACGTCCCCGCAAGAACGCAATTTGCATGAGCAGCGCGATGATAACCCCCCCCCCCCCAAACTGTTACATAAAGCTTCAACCGATTTTGGGAGGGAGTGGGTTGTCACTGGACTGCGGAGTAGAGCTGATTCTGCGCAGTTCGACGTGATGTCACAACTGGTATTTGGTACAACTAGTTGTCAGTAGGTACTGCAGGTTGTCGGCACGGTCGGGGCAAACTGTGCGCATGGGATGTGAGGGGGGTGCTGCAAGACTGAGGTTGCATACGAGCTCCCAGTTTAACGCGTCACCGACAGAACGACCCCAGACCGCACAGAACGGTCCTGTCTCTCAACACAACGTCCTGCGGCCGATGTTCACGTACGAAACATTTATATGGACCTTCAGGAAGTTAACACTTTAAACACCGAGTTAAATCCCATCTGCCAATTTGCTGGCATTATTAGAAGCTCACCATATTCTCCACGTTAGCAGGATAAGGGTTAATACAAAATTTTAACGAAACGATGTGCGTGCTACATACACACCAGCTCTTTGATAACAACCTTATTAATTGTCTGGTGATCAGGAAGCAATGTTTTCACCATTTTGCATCCCAGCAGGACAGTTTGTTGTTACTTATATACAGGGGCGTTTTGTTGTGTTGAGTTTTCGGAAATTGGTTTGACGTTTCGGACAGACCAAGACACTAATTTTCGCCGTTTAACATACTGGTAAATCTGCTGCCGCTTAGCGTCGTGGCGCAGAAGGTCTGATTGTTGACGGTAAGTGGAGCCGTGTCTGCACGCCAACATGCACCACCACCAGGCCACCATTTGCAGTGTGGCAGCCGGCGGCATCCGACCGCTGACAGCCTTTGTATAGTCTCAGTTGTCATGGGCAGTTTCCTCATTATTGCCACTAAACTGGTCTGAGTAGAGCGGAGTTGAACCGCTATACCACGCTTACCGATAGAAATGCTATGCAGTTCCACTAGAATTAGACATTTCAACTGACTGCCGTCTGCAGCTGGTCCCACGGGGCCACCGTCCGATCTGTTGCAACACCACTGCACGTACACACACACCTTATGATCATGACGCTGCACACGACGGATAAACAAACAAATGATAAAACTAAACTGGTCGAGATAAACAAACCAGGCCAGGAAGTTATGTACACTGTACCAAATACAGAAATATCATTTAGCACGTTGTTTTGTATGGGTGTGAAACTTGGTCGCTCACACTGAGGGAGGAATGTAGGTTGAGGGTGTTTGAGAATGGGGTGTTGAGGGGAATATTTGGGGCTAAGAGGAACGAGGTAAGAGGCGAGTGGAGAGAACTATATAATGAGGAGCATAATGATCTGTACTGCTCACCCAATATTGTTCAGGTGGTAAAATAGAGAAGAATGAGATGGGCAGGGCATGTAGCGCGTACGGGAAGGAGAGGCGTATACAGGGTTTGGTGCGGAAACATGAGGGAGAGACCATTTGGAAGACCCAGGCGTAGATGGAAGGATAATATTAAGATGGATCTGCAGGAAGTTGGATGTGGGGGTTTGAACTGGATCGAGCTGGCTCAGGATAGGGAGAGGTGGTGGGCTGTTGCGAATGCGGTAATGAACCTCAGGGTTTCATAAAATGCGGGAAATTTCTTCATTAGCTGAGAATGGGTTTGCTTCTCAAGAAAGACTGTGCTGCATGGAGTGAGTGAGTGAGTACCCAGTACTGATTCTGCCTACTGATTCTGCCAAGTACCTCAAGTAATGTCATGGCCACAACCGTTGGAGCCGTCCAAATTGACTGGATCAATCGTTTAACCTTCCGTCCGTTTACATTTCGCGGTGAGGTGTTTATGTGCCTTCCTGCTCTTGATATGCTTGTGAGGATATTTCTAAAATGATGTTAAAAATTTACTCTAGTAGTTATTACAAGATTTTTTTGAGAGTATAGGTTATAGCGGTATTTAGGAATTTCAGGACGAATTTGTTCATGAAAATTCCACCAAGGTAACTTGTATTAATAATATGGCGCCCAATTCGAATGTAGCAGTACGATGTACTGTACTGTATTGTATTGTACTATACTGAACTCTACTGTACTGTATGGTACTCTACTGTACTATATTATACTGTACTGTATTTTATTGTAATGTATTGTACTGTACTTCAATGCACTGTACTGTACTGCACTGTAATGTACTGTATTCTACTGTGCTGTGCTGTACTGTACTGTACTGTGCTATATTGTATTGTACTCTACTGTACTGGGCTGTACTGTTCTGTATTGTACTATGCTGTATTGTACTGTACTGTATTGTGCTCTACTGTACTGCATTATACTGTGCTGTATTGTACGGTACTGTACTGTACTGTACTGTAATGTACTGCGCTATCCTGTGTTGTACTGTGCCATACTGTACTGCACTGTTCTATACTGTACTGTAATGTACTCTGCTGTGCTGTGCTGTACTGTTCTCTACTGTACTGTGCTATATTCTACTGTAATGTGTTGTACTGTGCTGTACTGTACTGTACTATACTGTGCTGTACTGAACTTTACTGTATTATGCTAATGTGCTGTGCTGTGCTGTACCGTACTGTACTGTGCTTTACTATACTATATTGTGCTTTAATGTACTGTACTGTGCTGTACTGACTGTACACTACTGTACTGTACTGTGCTTAATGTGCTGTAATGTACTGTGCTGTACTGTACTGTACTATGCTGTACTGTACTGTACTATACTGTGCTGTGTGTACTATACAGTACTGAGCTGTACTATAATGTAATGTGCTCTACTGTACTGTACTGCTCCTGTCTGTAATGTACTGTAATCTGCTGTATTGTACTGTACTTTGCTGTGCTGTACTTCCTGTACTGTACTTTAATGTACTGTGCTCTACTATACTGTACTGTGCTGTACTGTATTGTACTGTGCTGTATGGTACTGTACTGCGCCGTACTGTATTGTACTATACTGTACTGTACTGTACTGTGCTGTAATGTATTTTACTGTACTGTGCTGTACTGTACTGCACTGTATGGTACCGAAATTTGCTGTGCTGTACTTTACTGTACTGTACTGTGCTGTGCCATACTGTACTATGCTGTACTGTAATGTAATGTGCTCTACTACACTGTACTGCACTGCACCGTTCTATAATGTACTGTAATTTACTGTGCTGTACTGTAATGTATTTTACTGTGCTGTGTTGTACTATACTGTATTGTAATGTAATGTGCTTTACTGTACTGTACTGAACTGCATTCTTCTGTACTGTATTGTACCGTACTGTATTCTACCGTACTGCACTCTACTGTACTGTGCTGTGCTGTATTGCACTGTACTGTAATCTTCTGCACCGTACTGTACTCTACTGTATTGTGCTGTACTGTTCTGTACTGTACTGTATTGTACTGTACTGTACTGTACTGTACTCTACTGTTCTGTACTGTGCTCTAATGTGCTTTGCTGTACTCTACTGTATTGTATTTTACTGTACTGTACTGCGCTGTATTGTACTATACTGTTCTGTGCTGTGCTGTGCTGTGCTTTGCTGTACTCTACGGTACTGTGCTGTACTGTGCTTTGCTGTAGTGTACTGTACCGTGCTGTACTGTACTAGACTGTATTTTTCTATACTGTATTGTGCTGTAGTGTACTGTGCTGTACTGTACTCTACTGTGCTGTACTCTATTGTACTATACTGTACTGTACCGTGCTGTACTGTACCGTACTCTACTGCACTGTACTATCCTCTACTGTACTCTGCTATGCTGTACTGTATTGTACTGTACTCTGCTGTACTGTACTGTACTGTACTGTACTCTATTTTGCTCTTCTGAACTGTACTGTACTGTATATTATTGTACTGTACTCTACTTTGCTGTGCTCTACTGTACTGTGGTGCCCTGTACTGTGCTGTGCTGTATTGTAATGTGCTCTGCTGTACGGTACTGCACTGCACTGTTCTGTACTGTACTTTACCGTACTGTATGTGCTGTGCTCTACTGTACTGTACTGTACTGTGCTGTACTGTACTATAGAGTACTATACTATGCTATCACGTATTCTATTGTGCTGTGCTATGTTGAACTGTACTGCACTGCACTCTACTCTACTTTACTCTGCTGTGCTGTGCTCTACTGCACTATACTCTTCTGTACTGTACCGTATTCTACTGTACTGTGCTGTGCTGTTCTATACTGTATTGTTCTGTACTCTACTATACTGTATTGTGCTGTACTCTACTGTACTATACTTTGCTGTGCTGTACTGTACATTACTGTACTCTTACGTATTCTATTGTGCTGTGCTATGTTGAAGTGTACTGCACTGCACTCTACTCTACTTTACTCTGCTGTGCTGTGCTCTACTACACTATACTCTTCTGTACTGTACCGTATTCTACTGTACTGTGCTGTGCTGTTCTGTACTGTACTGTTCCGTACTCTACTATACTGTACTGTGCTGTACTCTACTGTACTATACTGTGCTGTGCTGTACTGTACATTAATGTGCTCTTACGTATTCTATTGTACGCTGCTGTGTTGTCCTGTACTGCACTGTACTGTACTTTAGTCTGCTGTGCTGTGCTGTACTGCACTGTACTCTTGTGAACTGTGACGTACTGTAGTGTACTTTGCTGTACTGTTCTGTACTGTACTGTTCTTTACTCCACTATACTGTACTGTGCTGTACTATACTGTGCTGTACTTTACTGTGCTGTTCTGTGCTTTACTCTACTGTACTGTGCTTTTCTGTACTGTACTCTACTGTACTGTGCTGTACTGTACTCAGCTGTACTGTATCGTACTCTACTGGTATGTGCTCTATTGTAGTGTACTCTGCTATGCTGTACTGTGCTGTACTGTACTCTACTCTAGTGTACTATGCTGTTCTGTATCGTGCTATACTGTATTGTACTTTACTGTACTGTACTGTACTGTGCTGTACTGTACCGTAACGAACTGTACTGTGCTGTACTGTATCGTGCCTTTCTTTACTGTACTGCACTGTACTTTGCTGTACGTTGCTGTGCTCTACTGTACTGTAGTGTGCTGTACTGTACTGCACTGTATTTTACTATACTTTTCTATGCGGTACTATACTGTACTTTGCTCTCATGTACTGTACTCTACTGATTTGTAATGTGCTGTACTGTATTTTACTTCGCTGTATTCTACTGTATTGTGCTCTACTGTACTATACTGTACTGCACTGTTGTGTACTGTACTTTATTGTACTGTTCTGTGCTGTACTGTTCTGTATTTTACTTTACTGTACTTTGCTGTGCTGTACTCTACTAAACTGTGATGTACTGTAATGTGCTTTACTGTACTCTGCTGCACTGCACTATTCTGTACTGTATTCTACTGTACTGTGCTGTGCTGTGCTGTACTGTAATGTGCTGTATTTTGCTGTACTGTACTGTACTGTATTGTACTGTGTTGTGCCCTTCTGTACTTTACTGTACTGTACTGTACTGTACTCCATTTTACTTTATTTTAGTGTTCTCTCCTATAATGTACTCTGCTGCACTGTACAGTACACTACTGTACTGTACTGTGTTGTACATTACTGTACTGTACTGTGCTGTGCTGTACTTTACTTTTCTGTACTGTACTTTACTGTGGTTTGCTTTGCTGTACTGTACTCTACTGTAATATACTGTACTGTGCTGTACTGTACTGTACTCTAGTGTACTGTTCTGTACTGTACAGTAATGTGCTGTTCTGTATTTTACTGCACTGCACTGTTCTGTACTCTACTGTACTGTACTTTGCTGTGCTCTGCTCTACTCTACTGTGCTGTATTGTACTGTACTCTGCTGTGCTGTACTGTACTGTACTGTGCTGTACTGTAATGTATTTAACTGTGCTTTACTATACTGTACTGTGCTGTACTCTACTGTAATGTGCTCTACTGTACTGTACTGCTCTGCACTCTACTGTACTCTGCTGTGCTTGCTGTGCTCTACTGTACTGTACTGTGCTGTGTGTTACTGTACTGTGCTGGGATATACTGTACTGCACTGTTCTGTACTGTACTGTGCTGGACCATACTTTATAGAGCTGTACTATACTGGACTGTAGAGTACGTTACTTTACTGTACTTTTCTGTACTGTACTTTACTGTGCTCTACTGTGCTATACTGTAGTCTACTCTGCTGTATTCTACTTTACTGTACGTTAATGTGCTGTACTGTACTGTACTCTACTGTACTACACCTTACTTTACTGTACTGTGCTGTACTGTACTGTACTCTACTTTACTGTACTCTACTCTACTGTGCTCTGCTGTACTGTGCTCTACTCTACCCTACTGTACTCTGCTGTACTCTACTCTGCTCCACTGTACTTTACTCTAGTGTACTGCACTCTGCTTTACTGTACTGTGCTGTACTGTACTGTGTTGTACTCTGCTGTGCTCTACTCTACTTTACTGTACTCTACTCTTCTGTACGTTACTGTGTTCTGCTCTACTGTACTGTACTGTACTGTACTGTACTCTGCTGTCCTCTACTATGCTGTACTGTACTGTACTGAACTATACTGTGTTGTACTGTACTGTTCTGTACTCTGCTGTCCTTTACTGTGCTCTACTGTACTGTACTTTTTTCTACTTTACTCTACTGTACTGTACTGTACTCTACTGTGCTCTGCTCTACTGTGCTCTACTGTACTGTACTCTACTGTGCTCTACTGTACTGTGCTGTAGTGTACTGTACTCTACTCTACTGTACTGCACTCTGCTTTACTGTACTGTGCTCTACTCTACTGTGTTGTACTCTACTCTACTGTACTCTACTTTACTCTACTGTACTGTACTGTGCTGTACGCTACTGTGTTCTGCTGTACTGTACTCTACTCTGCTGTCCCGTACTGTACTGTACTGTACTGTGCTGTACTGTACTCTTGTTAGCACAGATGTCTGAGCTGACTGCAGACAAGTGTGTTACATCCCTCGTTTATTAATGTGTTCAGATTTTTTGTTGAGCAACAACAACAACAACAACAACAACAACAACAACAATAATGACAGCAGCAACAACAACAGTAACAACAACAACAACGACAAATGGAACATCGCCTTGTTTCCACGGTTTTACTTTTTGTGGCCCCCCAACATGCCGAAGCCCCTTTACCTTGCTACAATCGGCCCCAATTCGTACAACACTGTCGCGCCACTTTCAGGCCGCGAAAGCTCATTGTTATTCCAACCCGCCACGTTCTGGACGGTCAGGGGATCGAATCCCGTTGTTGGCGACAATTTGTACACCCGTCCAGACCGGACCTTATGCCCAAAGTGCCTTCTGCACAACTGGCACCGTTGGGAAGCGGCGGGAGCGTCGCCTTGACTTCTCACCCCTATCTAGCGCCGAGGTTAAAGAAAGAATAGAACTCTACCTTTACTCCGCTTCTGGGCCTACGTGGCCTGTTATAGGTTGACCTTTACCTTTACTTTAGAAGTTTACTGACTGTCACAGTGTCACCGCAATGGCTGCACCTCACACCACTGACCTGTTACAAACAGACAATTTGTAGTCGCCAGACACATTTTGGCCTTTCAGAAGAGATCAATGTTTGTACGTCTGTCCTCCCAGACAGTTCCTAACAAAATTATTTCGCGTCCGCCTCGCCACCTAAATGCTCGCGCAAAACCACAAACTTATCGGCTTTTGGCTCGCTAATCTGCAGACTATTTAGACGAAAATGTTTCACCGCTCCTAATCGGATAAACACAGTGCGGCTTCCCTGTCCACATCTGTAACTTGCCTTGAGGCACGATTTGAATTCAAAATTTTACAATTACAACAGCTAAGCTGCATATGAAATACCGTGAAATGACGCACTGTGAAACTAACTTTACGTAATAAGGAACAAAAACGGCAGGCAATTCGCTGTGTGCATAACGTAACGCTGTGGCGAGTTCGTGCATTGGGAAGGCAATAAATGTTACGTATTCTGGGTGTGTGTCTGTAGCCTTTGTTATCCAGCACGCAACGCGCATGCGCCATATTGTCATCTGTGACCTGACCGGCTGTACAGATTTTTTCCGCATTATCTCATAAACGGTACGATTTTCGAAAAAGAAACAGTTTTGAACACAAAATGTGTGTTTTGATTTTCTGTACAACTTTTGACTGAAACATTCCTCATTATAAGCATAAATGAGCGAGATATGATAGGAAAAAATGGTATAGTGGTCTGCATGTGACGTTCCGGTTATTTATTTCAGTATTTAACCAACTTTATGCACAAAATTTGTTTCACAATAAGTTTTATTTCATGCCTCTACATGTTTCGAGCACATGTGCTCATCATCAGGAGGTCAAAATTGCATTACACA
>Ga0131853_10011495_pt1 | contig 16206 bp, 6 predicted proteins | sample TergutLab28metaG_FD_92764 | JGI IMG/M metagenome (GOLD analysis project Ga0131853, IMG submission 92764) | Labiotermes labralis P1 segment gut microbial communities from Petit-Saut dam, French Guiana - Lab288 P1 (version 2) (version 2) | ecosystem: Host-associated > Arthropoda: Insects >...
CTGTCAACTGTCACTGAAGTACCTCAGATGTTACTGTCAACTTCACTGGAGTACATCAGGTGTTACTGCCAACTGTCACTGAAGTATATCAGATGTTACTGTCAACTGTCACTGCAGTACTTCAGATGTTACTGTCAACTGCTACTGAAGTACATCAGGCGTTACTGTCAACTTTCACTGAAGTATATCAGATGTTACTGTCAACTGTCACTGAAGTATATCAGGTGTTACTGTCAACTGTCACTGAAGTACTTCAGATGTTACTGTCAACGGTCACTGAAGTACATCAGGTGTTACTGTCAACTGTCACTGAAGTACTTCAGATGTTACTGTCAACTGCCACTGAAGTACATTAGATGTTACTGTCAACTGTCACTGAAGTACGTTCCTTATCTTCTTCAACGACAGAAAATTCATTCTACATAAGTATTCTGTCCTTTCTTCAAGCGTAGTGGCACGGTCCGAGATACGATGACCGGCAGAGGCCAACAATTTTCCCGTCTGCAAAATGTCCAGCCCCACCTAGCATCCTATTCAACTGACGCCAGGGGTAAGGTAATGTGGCCAGTCCATGAATCTGACCACTCACGTCTACACCAGCCGAGGTTAAGAATGAGTGGAGCTGTACCGCTGCTCCCTCGACATGCCTTCATAATGTGAAATGGGAACACTTCATTTCCTTAGGTTTTGTACTGTCATAATTATTTGTCTTGTCTTCCAGTTTTGACAGTTGTGTTCACGACAAGTGACAAGCAGCACAAGAGGACCGAATTCTACGTCAACGCCATGTGGTTACACATTCAACACGACACGACCTCTGTAGCTAAATCAGTGTCATTGAATACAAAAAAACACACACACATGCCATATTGCACAGACACTGAATTTTCGGACTGTTCTACTGGCCTACGGGGGAAACCGTAAAAAGAAGCGCATTACAGCCCAGTGGTGGGAATTCCAATCCTGCCGTTCGTCTTATACAGAAACTCCATTTGGAGTAGAAAAAAGCTTCTTCCCTTAATTCAATTTATGAAAAATCTAGGAACATTCCTAAGAGAAGAAGCTTCCCAGCAGAAAAGAAACAGCGAGTCACCAGAGCCTTCACAATTCATTGTTCAATACTAAGCAATCAGCCCGGTACGAACTGTTCGCATTCACACACTGCGTGTTCCGAATACAAGCCACCAGATCTGATGCAGACTGTCCGTCGGCATGAACATTACCGCCGGTAACATCTGAAGGACTAACACCAAGCGAATTACATTTAAAGATTCAACCCGCACCGCGCAGGAAACGCACTCTCTCTCTTACAAGAACAAATCCAGCCTGTGAATAATTTGAAAATTGTGGGGGAAATACGGGCGCCTTGTGGGTGAAAAAATTGATATATTTTGTGATTCAGACAGACGTTCAGCAGTTTATATGGCACACAAGTCAGGCCACACTAACGCAATACGTCAGACAGGCTTATGGCAAAACGCAGGCGCTGAAAGGAGTTATGAAAACGATGACTAATATCGAGGAACATACTGGAGACCAAACAGTTTATGCGACGCGTCAAATACGACGCACGAGTGTCAGAATAACTGTTCAAATGACGGCCTATTTAGGGGTTTTAGGTCGCGTAGTGTAATTGGTCTGATCCGACGTTTCGGAAGAACGTACTGCCTCCATCCTTGTGGTGACTGAATTTGGTTCGGGTGGAAGTTTTAGTGACTTTGATGAAGTACGTCAGTTATATGGGGTGGCTGGAGAATACCTGGCCAATAAATGATAGGAAATCGTGTACCACTGGTGTGGTCTGCCGCCACGTAACCTCCAACTGCCACACACAGCCGACTCACTTGCTTCTTCCCAGTCACTTCAGCATCCATAAAAACGAATTCTGTCGCCTGAATATGGATGTCAGTACATACCTCCGCATCGTGCAGACATTTCGTCACTACACGGCCTAGCAACTCAAAGGACTACAACAACAACAACTATAACAACAGCCACAAATGACGTTTCGACATACAACAGACAGGCACATTGTGCTGCTCCCTTCTGCAATGTACAGTTCACAAAACATGTGCGCATGTTTGGCGACTGTCACCACACCCAGTCAGTCACAGCCACCAACAAGCTCTGCAACTTGGTACGGCTGAACGTACATGTTGATCCACAACAGCATGCAAAAGAATCCTGGCAGTTCGAACGGACCACTGATACTGTGCCTGATCCCTTACAGTATGTTCCGCGGTGAACGCTGGACGATACACGCCATCTGCATGTTCTACCAATTTCTGTCTCACCTGAAGACTCCTTCCAGAATCAACGTGCTGGGAAACTAAAAGTAAAATCGGATAACAGAAGTGAAACTGCTACTAGGAATCAAGTGACGTAGCTGACAATTTAAGACGTAAAGCGAAAACAGAACGGGAGTTGAACAATTCTAAGTCTCACAAATATAGCCGGACAGACTACATCGAACGGACGGAGGAGGGCAGGTAATGGAAGGTGGCCATCCATTACCAGCTACAGGTAGAAGGCAACCTTGGTAAACCAAGTGAAAAAATGGAAATGAAGCAGGACAGGCCGTAGGAGAGGAAAAAGAAAACTATCACTAACCTCGACTAGGAAACACGGATTTGTCTCACAAGAATTTCAATCAATTTTCGCGACTGCAGACTCAGTCTTCCATCCTTTCCAACTACGCCCGTCTGTGTGCGTCGCTGCCGCATTTCCTGCGGTCCGTCTTCCCGGTCTTGTGGCGTCCTCGTTCCTTCAGGGCAGATGTACAGTTCTTCCTCCAGTACACGTCTTTCTAGCCAGCTAACTCGAAACTCTCCCGAAACATAACTCACAGCAAATGGGGTTTTCGCTGCGGGCTTTCTAATCTATATAAATAAACGTTCGGTTTAGTGCCCTTAGCGGGCGGCACCACCCGGCTGAAGCCGCCTGGCCCAGGCCCGCATTTCTGCCGTCTCTCTTACTCAGTGTGCCTGCCTGTTTGCGAGGTTTCTTATTACGTTTGCAGATTGAGGACTGCAGCTCGCAGCATGCTGAACACTGCGACACTGCGGTCTGTGTCAAGCAGTCGTCCTTATTAAACACGAGCGCAAGACAGCGCCGAACCTCATACAGCTGACGCATTCCAGCGACAGCAAATGGAATGTGTCATACAAAAAGACTTAAAACGGCTGAACTGGTTACGTCTTTAAACGCATTTTATGTAACCAAAATTTGAGCTTTGAGAGTTCTCAGGCTCTCACAGCGGTGCACTTTAGAACTCCGCTCTTCAGGGATGTGACGCTGCGTCGCTGTGTGACTGGTTCCCGACGTCCCGAAGGAACAAGCAGCCTTCATCTTTAAGGTTCGGTGGTCGGATGAGTTGTGTTCATACTTACCGACCTCACATCGCTCTAACATTTTTAACTATTTATAAGCTCCAAATTACACACTTCGGCCATCCTGTGAGGCATTTTGTTAGACGTAGATATTTAGATGTCAAACCTAAAATACAGTTTCAAAATGTACCGCTTCTGTATTCCTGGATGATTGACAGTAACTTTTAGGCGAAATATGTAGCCTTATTCTTACTGTACATAGGAAATATACTGACTGATCGCTACACTAAATTGTATTTAAGAACGCAAAGTTGAAGTGCCAACTTAAAGGTGACAGGTTTTGTACCTCACAACGTTCAATAAGCTGAGTGGGTCGCAAAGACGGTGACTGAACTGCGAAATGAGGAACCAACCGCGAATCGAATCTTGGTCGTCCAGCCCGCAGGCATTCACTAAAATGAGTTAACTCGGGTCTTCTGTGGCTTGAACTGGATTAACATAACACTGGATCGATACTTACGCCATTCGATAACAACCAATTTAAAAGCAATCAGCGTTAGGACAGCAGACGCTACAGAGGCACGAGGCCTGTCTGGTGTCCATGTACCGATATTGGCACTTTTATTAATCCGCAATTAAATGAAAACTATTAATGAACAGCGAGTCACGCGACAAAGTGCCGGCCACTCCACTGGACTCGGACAGCAGCGGCTGTTTCCAACATCATGCAGCAATTCCATTTCTTTTTTGCAGTCAGAATGTTCATTGCCGTGTCCACAAGATCTCAGCACGGGACTTATCCTGAGCCAGATCAATCCAGTCACACACTGACATACTAACTCCCGGCAGCCGGGGTACCGTAGCGTGCACAACTACAGCCCGCACTACCGAACAGTCGCGGTGCGAATCCCAAATGCTGTCAAGACCCGCTCTGGGGCCCACCAAGCCTCCTAATAAACAAGTGACCAGTCACCCCATCAGAACTGTCCGGCTGCACCACCATGGCGTATACAAAGAAAACCTGGGAAAGCTGTACTGTCAGCCATCAGGACGCCCTAATGGTCTCCCCACTAGGAGCACCCAACCAACATTTTGTACCAATTTCCTGTCTCCCCGCAGCGTGTTACACGCCCCATTCAGCACAAGTAAATATTTTCAGCAGTTGAGCATGGAGTATAACTGCCTGCTAATTTAAATCGTCTGATCAATTATCTAATCAATCTGCGTTCCTTCATGACGCACTGTCAACCTGCCAAGTACGTCTCTTCTATTGATTGCCAGGTTACACTCAACAGGCACTCATCTCACAGCGCGGCGAATTAAAGGTGGCAAGAGCGGTCGGTGCAATACCGCACCGTGAGCTGACCTTGATCTGAGTGAGTATACCTGTGACGTTATCTCATAAGCGTCCCAGTTTGCTTTGGACACATGCACAGTGTTTACACGTCTCCGAGTAGTGTTCGGAGCAACACAGTTTACAGGCTGCTGGGGTGTGACACTGCGTCGTTGGGACCGCGGCTACCGACGTGCGCCCAACATACTCTATCACCTACGCCATTGTTAGAACAGTCTGGCACAGGTTATGTATGTTTGTGGAGGCACCAAAATTAGCGACTGTAAAGTAACTGTACAATATAATATGTATCAGCTGTGGCCAGCGGTGTGTGTGTGCGCGCGCGCGTCCAACCGAAGGGTACAGCACACCTCTGACACCAGAGCACATTAACTTACGATCATTATTGCACTACAGCTGTGGTTCTGAACCTCAGACCGATTCACCCCCGTCAGTGCGAGATACCAGTCATGTGGCGCTTACTGAGCTTTTGGCAAATTCAGCATTTAATTCGGTGTCCTGCATTTTGCAGTCATTCTCTGTAACGGCCTATTTTAATGATATTTTGATACGGGTATGAGAACATTTCGAGAGCCAGCAGCCCTTAGGACCGAGAATTCAACCCCCCGACCGCAATGTCACCCCCTGCCATGCATTAACACAGACCGTCAGTCTGACAACTGCTGTTAGCTGTATTTCGTGCGAGCGAAGAGTCAATCAGACTTATCGTTTGTCGGGCAGGAAATTACAGCGACGGACATCCGGACGTTCATCCTCTTGCCACTGCATATCGAGACAGCGTCACAGACGTCGGTGGTCAACACCAGTCGCGTGACACACGTACAACGTAACGCCTCTAGCTGTGATCACGTCCACCACATGCCTGCACATACAGCACGTCAAAATTCTGCCCTCACAGTGCACTCGCCTCAGACTTGTAATCAGGAGGTCGCCTGTTTGAATCTCAGTCCAGACACCTGCTACACTGACTGACGCTTGCGTGATCCGTTTACAACACACCAACGAGCGATCGGACCATTTCGAATAGGCCACGATCGCTCCATTCCACATCCCTTCCAAGCCCACTTGTACTGCTCACTTCGCCACTCGAGCTCATGGAGACAAAGCTACTTACAGCGTCGATAAACAGACACCATTTCCTAAACATATAGTGGCACAACATTCTATACCACATTTTTTGACAGTCAGAAACAAAATTTTACCAAATATGTAAGGGCCTACTAAAGGTGAGGTTGCCCCTGTCTACAGCATAAAGGCATACAGGGGAAACAGAGGTACGGCTCCACTTATTCTTAACCTCGGCACCAGACGGAGGTCAGTGGTCAGCTTCACGTTCCAGCCGCTTTACAGCCAGGAAAAAAGCCCCCGGTCCCCATTGTCCAGGATACTGGGCCGGCTCTAGAGCCGGTCTGGACGTTGCCCCTGATGGGAATAGAATTGCTGATTGTCCAGCCCACAGCCTAGTTTTTATACCGACTGAGATATCGCGGCTCCTAAAGAGGTGTCATATCGTTACACCACGTGGTGTTCCTGAGACACAAGGCATGAAAGGCACACAACTGGGTTAAAAAAGACACGAGAAATGTGTGAGGTCCAAAGTGAAGTATCATATTATGACGTCATAACACACATTCGAATTGAGCCTGCAGCAAAGCGAGAAGTGCCTGTATTCTGACGAGAGAAGGACGCCATGGAGCGCTGGATTAATTTTTAATGAATACGAAGAGACAACGAAAAACAGAATCGGACTGCAGTGAGATACAGACTGTCAGCACACAGTGCGGTGAGATACAGGCTGTCAGCACATAGTGCGGTGAGATAGACTGTCCGCACACAGTGCGGTGAGATACAGACTGTCAGTACACAGTGCAGTGAGATACAGACTGTCAGCACACATTGCAGTGAGATACAGACTGTCAGCACACGGTGCGGTGAGATACAGACTGTCAGTACACAGTGCAGTGAGATAAAGACTGTCAGCACACAGTGCAGTGAGATACAGACTGTCAGCATACAGAGCGGTGAGATACAGACTGCCAGTATAAATTGCAGAGATACAGACTGTCAGCACACAGTGCGGTGAGATACAGACTGTCAGTACACAGTGCAGTGAGATACAGACTGTCAGCATTTAGTGCGGTGAGATAGACTGTCCGCACACAGTGCGGTGAGATACAGACTGTCAGCACACAGTGCGGTGAGATACAGACTGTCAGTACACAGTGCAGTGAGATACAGGCTGTCAGCACATAGTGCGGTGAGATAGACTGTCCGCACACAGTGCGGTGAGATACAGACTGTCAGCACACAGTGCGGTGAGATACAGACTGTCAGTACACAGTGCAGTGAGATACAGACTGTCAGCACACAGTGCAGTGAGATACAGACTGTCAGCATACAGAGCGGTGAGATACAGACTGTCAGTACACAGTGCAGTGAGATACAGACTGTCAGCACACAGTGCAGTGAGATACAGACTGTCAGCACACGGTGCGGTGAGATACAGACTGTCAGCACACAGTGCAGTGAGATACAGACTGTCAGCACACAGTGCAGTGAGATACAGACTGTCAGCATACGGTGCGGTGAGATACAGACTGCCAGTATAAATTGCAGTGAGATACAGACTGTCAGCACACAGTGCGGTGAGATACAGACTGTCAGTACACAGTGCAGTGAGATACAGACTGTCAACACACAGTGCAGTGAGATACAGACCGTCAGCACACAGTGCGGTGAGATACAGACCGTCAGCACACAGTGCGTTTACCAACATTAAACACAAACCAGAATTATCTGATTGAATTCTGGCCGTTTGACAGGCACTGCTGTTTAACAGTCAGTCACTTCAGTTGTTTATCGCGACGTTCCGTGAACGTGTTCAGTGACATGCGAATACCGAGGGCCAACGGATGTCAGCACAGTCTGATCTCAACCTACCTTGGGTTGCCGCGAAGAGCAGCGTGGTGCAGGGCGTTGAACCCGTTGTTATTCGTCAGCATGATGTCAGCGTTGTGGTCCAGCAGCAGCGTCAGCATGTCGTCACGCTTCTTCGAGATGGCGTCGTGCAGTGGCGTATCACCTTCAGAATCCTGTAACGACAATATGGGACACATTTAATCCGCCACCACTGCAGCTATCTGAAGTCAGCAACACACGTAAGAACCCGCTCTTCGCCCAGGTTCCTCTTGAGCTGAACAGAGTAAAGAAACGGTGTACTTATCAATGCACTGGTGCAAGATGAAGGCACGCCGCAGTCCCATGGCATATCATAGGAATATCAGGCACGAAATTAAGCAGATACTGCATATTACTGTATTATTTATCACCATGTAGGAGCACATGGATCGTTTTATACGTAGGACGGTTACTAAGCAACGCAATAGCAGTGAACACACAACACATGCATTACCAATAGCTATGGTCTCGCAGAAACCACGCGGTGGCCAGCAGAAACACAGATGCAAATACAAACCACTGAACACAATTTAACACAACTTATTTATACACGAAACACAATACAAGAGCTGGCTGTAATGCAGATATTTCCGACTCCCATAAACGAAGTACAGTCCTGATATACCTATTCCAGATAACAAGAACAGACCAGTTCTTGAGGGCCAAGGCCAGACTGCAGCTGTCTTAGGTTCAGGTCCCCACGGCGGACCGTGGATGACGTCACTGTACAGCCTACACAAAGCCGTTACACGCGCGCAGTTTTATTAACGTATTTTGTAATCCAAATTCATTGTCTGTTTTTATAAAAAGGGGTGTGCGCTATTGCTGTATAGCACTGTGCAAACGCTCCGACATGCACTGTTCAGACAATCGACGCATAGTTTCGGCAGTACGAATGTACCGTATATACAGAACATCGGTGGTACCAGACGGCTAACACGTGCTGCAGTACGTCAGAGAGCACAGCCGGTCTGATCGCAGTCTGATGGAACTCGCTCGGGCTGAAGAAACTAAACCCACCGACAGTTCAGACCTGCGACGTACACACCTACAGGGTGTTGCAGGTGTGGTACTGTAAGCTAGCTGGCAACCAGAGGCACAGTAGTTACAAAGTAGAGCTCTGACAACTATTGGCTGTCAATTCCTGCTGGGTCATCGTCGTCTGAATGTGGTCACTCAGCCGACCGCATACATGGCCCGGCGGTGACAATCGACAGTTGTCAGATAAAATACGCACCCCGCACAACTGTCGATCAAACAAAGTGTAACCGACCTCGGGAAGAAAAGAGACGACTGTTTGGTTCCAGGCACTAATGTTGTAAACTATAAACTTGGGATTTCTTAGAACACACCCCGCCAAATGTACGTGACAGCACGGTTCGAGCAGAATCGCGAGTTTGTGAGAGCGTAGTGCAGGCCACATGGCAGTCCACCGTTGGTATCCCTGGATGACAACAGCCTTATAACCAAAGCAAGTCCTGTTACAAAGGTGCTGCCTCGCAAGGGATGCTAGATATTGACTACCGTCCGCACTTTAAGAGGAGAACACGCCCGACCGTCTGTCTGTCTGTCTGTGACGTTGTTTCAACGGTTAAAACGCTAGTCAGAATTTCATGAAATTCGGTTCATGAATTCTTGACCAAAAGTTGTCCAGCGAGCATCAGTTTCGTGCAAATCGCTTCAGTGCAAGTCACATATCTTCCTAAGGACGCAAATGCCTTTCTACCCGCACTGTACATGTATCTTGGCGGCAATTGTAACATTCGGTACAGACGCGATGATGCAGACAGACCGCGAGTTTAGCGATAACATGGCCACTGCGAGCCACGCTTCATGTACAGAGTGTACGGAACGAACTGCAACCCGTCCTTCGCATTTGAACTGTCCGACTGGGTTGAAATTCGGAATACGAAATCTGCATGTAATGCTGCCGAACACTGCCAGTCAGGTGTACGAAAGGCTCACTCTTCTTCTGGGCGTCAAATAAATTACCTTTACGCGTACTCTCGCGTGTACCGTGACATTTTGAAAGTAAAGAATGCCTCGGTCTACGTCACGGAGTACAGCACCTGCAGCCATATCGCAGATTCAGCTGCGCCACAACCGCGCCGTCATCTCGCAGAACCACCGGTATAACTGGACATCCTGTATTGTCGGGTCTCAATTCCGCCCGTAGTTTATACGTCCCATTCAAACTGCCGGCCACCAGGACCCATGTGATGGCGGATTGCAAGCGCCAAAGCCAACGGGTGGCTGAAAGTTACGACAGGATTTGGTAAATGTTTGCAGTTACAGTGGATGGACGGCCGTGGCAGCAGCAAACACGACTGGAACTGCCACAAAACGGAAAGGGCTTCGACAGTTACCTCAAGTGCTACAAATAAGATAACTTTCAAACTGTCTGACGTTTGACGAAGGCGAAAAAAAAGTCAAAATTAACACAGCGCGGTGTTAGACCGTACTAAGGATCATCACTTTATCTGGTAACTATCAGCTGGGCGGTCTTTTGAGTGGGTTTCGTTAATACAACAAACCAGCCTACAGAAAGTGGCAACCGACAGTTGCCAGATAAAATATTGATCCTTATACGTTCAGTTCGACATACCAACAATGTGGAAATTGATGAAAAATGTCCGGGAACCAGAAGTAGCAGTCAGAAAAGGAACATGGGACTGTTTTCACAACACTACGGACAGACAGACATAATTACAGCTTGAATGTGGTCTTTTCACATATCGTAGCTACGTTTTCCCAGTTTCCTACATTAAATGTTCACACACACACACACACACACACACACCACATATCCTTCTCTGCACTCAGCACCGAACAGACCGCGGCTACAGTCACCGGTGTACTTGCCGTACACTTGAACTGTACATACTGTCATGGCCAGTGGTTACTTTACTGCGTTCTGCCCACACACTGTATTTATGTGTTGTGTGTGGATCTGAGAACAAACAGCGATTACTGCAACATACAGCATCAACTGACTGGTTTGTATAGCCGAGATGAAGTGTGTTTACTGCGCGGTACGGACTGGGTATTTAAGTATGATTCATGATCATTTTGGTCTTCATAGGGTTCAATAATATCAAGAGCCTGCAGAAGATTCAGCACCACAGCGCATGTGCAGCCAATAACAGTCACCGAGACCAGTCACAATCAGTACAACAATGAACTGTTTGTCATCAGTTCCCTTCCCTCATCGCGTCCGTGTGACAGAGTCCCTACGTAACTTCAACACTTTCCAATTCCGCTTCCTCCGAAACGTCGTCAACACAGCCCACTGTCACATGGCGCAAACCCCGCAAAGTGGAAGGAGCATTTCGGGTGTAATGTTACCCGACAGCTAACTCCATGGAGTACGAGCCTTCCCGAAGGGCTAACTGCTCCTTAGCTGGTCAGAAAGTTTCCTCCGACTACAGAACTCATGTTCACAGTTACACAAACCCAGTGCACACAATAAACATTCTTCTGTACGATCAGTTTCAGCATCAGCCTTCCTTCTATGCCTTCGGAACCATTCGTCATTGTTGCAATACGATTCCCTACGTTTTTAAAAGCAGCAGACTCTCCACCTTCGCGATCCCAACTCTCCGTGTTATACCAATTTAATTCTGTTGTTTCCACATTTCGTGACTGTCGCGAAGGATCTGGGTAAGTCAGCTTCCCACATTCTCTTGCTACTGAGCAGATCACTCTCTCAGCTCAGTCAAGGTCTGTGTTTCATTGTGTGACGACAAATGATTTCGCACTTTGTATCACAACACTCTACGTCAATCACTTACAGTGCGTATCCTTCCAACAAGCGTCTGTATTCCATTAAACTATACTTTTTATGTTCTCTACGCTGCTGTTTTTATATTTCTATTATTGATATTTCACACGTTCCCGGAACCAAACAAATCTCTTGCTGTCACAGTGGATCCAGATGTCAGTGACTGTGCTGTCTGTCCCAATTAATCACGTTCCCACGTTCGACCCCCTTTCCCCCGTTTTGCAGTTAACCGAGATCATTCCAAATTTTCCCACACAACAAATTAATGCGTCTGCTGCAGACGAACAGGTGTGACCACCATTTAAACCACACCTGTTAATTCATTTGGCACCTGACAGCCTTTCGCACCGCCTGACGGTCTGTAGCACGTCGATCATCGATGAATGCAAGTTTCGAAGCCATTAAAGTGTGTTAATGTACTGCAAATTCCGTTAAAACCGGCCAAGAATAACGGACACTGTAAATGCATTTCTGACTTCAAGGGGTGCAGCGAAATATAGTTCGAAAAAACAAATTTGTACAGCCAAAGAGACACTGGGCGCACTCTTGCGGTGTGCGAACTGCACACAACGAGAACAGGTGCGACATCAGCAGCACATTTTACTTTTCTGTAAGATGCAGCACGATGAGTGCGGGAGGGGGGCTAATATGCAGCAGATGGGAGCAGCTGGTAGTTGCTTTGCAGTGGCAGGAGCGTTGGAAACTTGGGCCTGCGATGACGTTCGTTGTGTGAGTCGGTTTTTATGGGTGAGATGCCTTCTCGCCTTCTCCCCACAGAAACTCACCTCCAGTGCGGCATGTCAGCTAATGACGCAAGGAGTTCGGAAGTGACCGAACGGGCACCCAAGTTGATGATGGCACCTGTCGGGCCAGAACGTCAAGGGCAGTCGTGAATGCAATGCGAGTGGTGGTCTTGACTGCAATATCCACAGCTCCTAAGGACACTTCTACGCTGCATTCCAGGTAATAATGAAGTTAAGTTGGCTGTTCACGAACGACTGGCAATGCAGGAGCCCGAATTATGCAGCGACAGAACTTTCAACTAGTGCCAAAACGGTACGGTTGGATCATGTATGTGCTCGGGGTAAGGACGGGAGGAGGAGAGGAGCTACACGGAACGTTGTAATGGTGTGCTATTTAATGTCCATGGCGTACTTACTGAACGCCCTCCGTGCACTGTCCAACTATTTCCTCTCTTCTCCCGCAATGCCGCACAAACATCCTTGTGCACCGATCAATTCCAGCTTAGCAAAACACGCAGTCAATAACCTTCCTTCTCTTTCCAACACCCTTCAATTAAAACTTGTAAGATTGGGGTGTGATTCTCCCTCTCCCAACTGGAAACGGATAAAATAAAGTTTTCTTCGGATTCTTCTTCTCTCGCCTTTCACTTCTTGATGCGGCGTCACTGGTGGCAGCAGCAGCAGCGCCGTCCGCTCAAACACACTCAATTACGGTCACATTACGACAGACACTGCCACTGGCAACTTCCAAACCGAAAGAAACTTTTGCACCAAATTCCAGTTTGTTGGTGGCAATCAAATATTAGTTAGCAGACAATGTCTGACTTCTTCCTAGCGTTATCAACCAATTCTCTAGTGCGTCTGCCATTTCCAATTGGCACAGCAGACAACAGCCACAGTCCGCGCTGTACAACAGTCATTAAGATGTGACACTCCGCTCTACTTTGAGCGGTACAATAACCGTCGATCGCAACAACTTTGTTAGGCAATTCTTGCTATTGTGAAAAACGTGCTACATGGTGCGGCTTAACATTTTCAGCAGCCATCAACTGACGCTGGCAACGAATGTACATGGAGCAGTTAACAGCGCTGGCTGAAACAGGGACAGAGAACTCAATCCTACATTTCGACATCAAGTTGTCCAACTGTTTAAGACGGAACAGAACATAAAATTAATTCAGTTAACAAGCTAAAATTTCTGCAGTGATTTCGTCAAGCAGCAACAATTACAGTTGTAGTTGGGATCGTGGCGCGCGGGTGACTGATTGACAGGTACAGTCCGAACATATAGGCACTTCAATGGGCCACGAGCGAAACTGAAGCTCAAATTTATTTACTGTACACATAATACGGGCATAGCTTCTTACGCTTATGGTTTACGTAAACATTCTGTGGTTTTTGTTTGTATTCAGGATTTTGTTCGAGCAGTCGGCGCTAATCATGTTACGTTCAGTCTTCGTCACTAGTCACTAGCAACTTCCGACAGTGCAAGGATAGTCTAGAGTACACTGTAGGCGGATATGGAACTTTTAGGGCTACACTCCTTGGCGGAAGGGGGTATTTAACAACGCGGAGTGCTCCGGTTCAGCACCACAAGCAAGGAAGCGATAAACGAAGCTCACCCGACCCTGACTGAATCATTCTTTATTCCACAGGATGGATAACTTTCAAATTCCGAGCGCGTAAAAGCCAGCCGTCTGTAATCGGCACCAACATCGTGCCGCAGGGCTGGAGACGACGTTATAACAAGCACGGTGACCCTGGCAGCCGAAGGTGACAAATGAGAGCCCCGGAGCAGGAGGGTTACCAACGCTCGGTCGTGAGATACCGGCGAACACCGACACCCCAGTGCAAGAGGAGGAACTGACATTACGAAAAATTATCGAAAGAGAACGTGTGTGTGTTTGGCATGCACTGTGCAGTGGCAGAGTGCTAAGGTATGGCTGTCCTCGTGTGCATCAGAAGGCATGAGTGGAAGTACACGCAGAGCTCCACGCATTCTTAACCTCGGCACTAGATGGCCGCGAGTGTCCAGCTGCACGACCGGCTGTTTTACGCCTGGCAGCCATCGAAGAAGGCGCTGGGTGGGCCCCAGAACCGGTCCGGACGTTTGGAGGAGCAAAAAATCCCCTCCCCACTACCCAAAATCGAAACACGATTCCTCGGTGTTCCAGTCCGTAATCCAGTCACTGTAATACCAGTCGACACGTATGAGAGCGCTGTTAGGAACAAACTGCCCTCAGCAAGCACACTGCAACACGCAACACTCTGTCCTGTACCACAGACACTATCACAAGTCCTGCCATTTTTCCGTATTAAAGTTTATGTAAGGCCTGATGACCGTTCGTAGTGAGAGCCGAAACATGTAGCGGTGAATGAACTGATACAGCCAGTGTTGTGTGTGTGATTCAATACATATACTTGTGAAATAACTTCCCTCCACCCCCTTCTAAGACTGCATGTTCGTTGAAGTGACCAGAAGATCAATCTGTCAGACAGCATCCTGAGCCAGATGAGTCCACTCCACAACCTCATGCTCTACTTGTCAATATTATACTCCAACTGATGCCTGGGTCTTCCAAGTGGTCTATTCCTGCAAAATGCATAATTCCACATGTCCTGCCCAACGTCCTAACAGCACTGGCTTTTCCAATTATCGGCAGCGGTAATGATTCTGTCTTCCCAAAATGCCCCGCGTGGGGCTCAATGTTTAAATGAGGTCACGAATGAGCGGAGCTCTACGTCCATTCCACAATACACCCTCACTCAGTGCATAGGGACGAATTTGCCTTTTCTTCCTCCTTCTGTCTTCCCAGAATTCGGTTCCGGTCTGTCGTGGCTCACTCATACAGACAATCAGTAAACAGTTTGTGGGCGCGGACACGGCGTCAGCTGATCGCACAGCCACTGTGTTCATGTGCTGCACAGTGGTGTATGTCAATGAAACGTACACACGGCCGACCGAGTGTCGGTGATGTGTGATAGATAGATAGACAGACAGACAGCCGTCGACAACACAGCAGCACATAGCACTTCGTCACGCCCACCATCATCTTCCACAGCGCTCCAACTCCTTCTCCGGGTCACTTGATAGAGTTTTTCTCTCAAACGAAGAAGCGAAAAGGACGGGGTAGGGAAAAGGGGCGCAAAGACCGTGAAGTTTGCCTTCCTACCTCCTTAATCCTCCCCCTCCCCCCGGCTCGCCCTGTTCTTGGTTTATTAGCATTATACAATTTTCCGCGTCATCCCCCTGCATTGTCTCAGCGAATATGTCACGGCCCTCCTGATCCTTGGCGCTTCCTCCTTCACCAACAATTTGTCTCCCATCACAGCCTGTGTGTTTCTCACTGCACAATTCCGCCAAACCACCACCACACCTCTGACACCACCCAGTCTGGTACGTTGCTACCGAAGTATCGGTTGAACATGCTGTCTCCATCACTACAGCTGAGGTAAGGATAAAGCGAAACGTCTGTTACAATCTCGACCACACTATCGTAAAATAAACCCGAAACCCAAATACAGGACTTCAGCGCCACGTGCGGTAAACACGTTTCAATTCTGGTATCAGCAATGTGCTTCCTAGCATACTCAAGTGGGGGTGGGGGGAGCAGTCCGTAACTGAAAACCAACAATAGCAATTTGATTTGCATTACTGCAGCAATTATTCTGAATGTGGGACCAACAGAATGTTTTATTATTCAAGCTGCGGCTTCCTCCTGCACGAGTCATTACAGTGCAGAGTTTCAGCCTTTTTTTTTAATAAAATAAAGCGAAGTGAAATACTGAAATCGTTTATTTATTACGGCAATCTTATGAATACACCAATGTTCTGTTATTTACAGCAGTGGAGCCGCAAAGTAATGCCTCTGCATTAAAACGGTTGCTAAGCAACGGAACAGTGGCGAGCACAGCGCAGAGACGGAGAGGCTCGGAGGGAAAAGCGGGAAACACCACACAAAATCATTTATATATATATATATATATATATATATATATATATATACACATACATACATACATACATACATACATACATAC
>Ga0131853_10011500_pt1 | contig 16200 bp, 10 predicted proteins | sample TergutLab28metaG_FD_92764 | JGI IMG/M metagenome (GOLD analysis project Ga0131853, IMG submission 92764) | Labiotermes labralis P1 segment gut microbial communities from Petit-Saut dam, French Guiana - Lab288 P1 (version 2) (version 2) | ecosystem: Host-associated > Arthropoda: Insects >...
ATCCCACCTCCTGGAGATCCATCCTAATATTGTCCACCCATCTACGCCTAGGTCTCCCCAGTGGTCTCCTTCCCTCCGGTTTCCCCACCAAGACCCTATACACCCCCCTCTCCTCACCCATACAAACACAGATCGAGAATATTTATTACTTTTTACTGTTCCACAAAAAAATAGTTGTGCGAGATAGCCTTAATCTTTTAAAGCCGGAGACTTACTCTATGTACCACCAGCTTTAGCAATCAGACATTTTTCTGCCCACAACGCATGTATGTGTTTTGCGTCTATCTCAGAACAAACAGCGATTATTTCTATATACTGCATTAACTTATCTGTTTTTATGACCAAGGCAGAAAGTGTTTACTGCGCGGTACGAACTGAGTCTTTAAATCACACAGCTACATTTTCGCCCTCAAAAGGTTAACGTTAAGTCTTACGTACCGCGCCTGTCTTGTTTATTTCTCTCGGTATTTTCAAGGCGAAAATTCCGCAGTCTAAACTGAATTAGACCAGCGCTCTAAGTGTCTGCTGGAGAATCATTCACGGACATGTGTGTCCATTCATACAGAACAGCCGTATTTTTAATATTAAATACTTCCGCCATATTACGCCCCGTAGGTTGGTAAATACGAATGTTTGTGTCGATGTATGTGCCCCTTCCTTCTCTAGATGTATGTGTCCTTTGTGACACATACATCTAGAGAAGATATAGGGTGTAAGCCAGTTTGACAGAGGTCATCCCGTTGTGTAGTAACAAATTTGTATAATGTATTATATTCCGTCAATACACAACTATGTGTCAGTACAGTGATATTATATATACACTCAGGTCACATTATGACAACATGTTTCGACCGTAAACCGTCATCTTCAGGCCAATAGAGAACATTTTAAAGGTAAAATAAAGTGAGAACTCAATGGGATCCTATTAAGTGCTCACTTTATTGAGTGTATATATGTATAATATCACTGCTCTGATATATTGTGTATTGACGGAATATCGTACACCATACAAATTGTTACAACACAACGAGATGGCCTCTGTCAAATTCACAACCAGTCAAACACGCTCCATCTATCGACACAAATGGGATCCCATTGAGTGCTCACTTTATTATTCCTTAAAAATGTTCTCTACTGGTCTGAAGATGACCGTTTACTGCCGAAACATGTAGCCATAATGTGACCTGAGTGTATATATAATATCCTGCAGTGATATATAATTGTGTACTGATGCAATATAATACATTATACAAATTTGTACGCTAATTACTTAGAACAATAAACCCACTTTTACGCGTTTTTTTAAAATAACTGAATTTGATCCCATTTTAATAAAATATAAATCCATACTCAGTGACTGTATAAAAAGCATGGGACTTTTTATAATATGTAGTGGTTCACCTGTCTGGTTTGACAGATTGTTTAGTTTCTTATTACCCTTGTAATTTACCTTGAAGATGGTCTAGACGGCGATTGAAACATGTTCGTTAAATACGGTATGTGATAAACACGTTATGCACGGTGCATTTATTGGTCATGTTATTTAAACTGAACTATACTTACGTTATGTTAAACTTTAGAACACTAAAGCATATTTAATTAACGTACACAAATTCAGTTCCCACGTCAATCTGAACATACTTTTTCTCCATTACAAAAACCAGTCAGTTACCGTTGTGTAGGGAAAAAAATCCTAGTTTATTTCGAGAACACAGGTACTAGCAGATAGACTGTGCGGGCAAAACAGTGAGTTTTTAATGCTAAGACATATGACATATATAATTACCACTGAACCACAGAGGATCAATGCCGTGATTACGCACAGTAGCACGTGGTTTCAGAAAACTTTCCAAGAGATAGTCGGATGAACCATGGAGGGCCTGCTCCATAATAATTAGGCAAGTACGTGACGTCACTGTTTTACCCGTTCGGATTAAATACAAGAGGAACTGGAAGGAGTGGAAGAAATATTTAACGCGAACTCGCCGCAGATACCGAAGTGTTATGTTGGTACGTCTGTCTTGAAAATGCAGCATATGTGAAATTATCAGAGGAATTTTTGTCGTAAAATATGTTTTTTCGAAAGAATTTCTTTACAAATTTCAGTAAGTTTAAAATTTCTATATGTATAATTAATTTAACACCAACATTTTGGTACAATTTCTGTCTCTTGCCGTGAAAATCGACGATTTAAATGCCACATGTGATGACGTCCCCCTCTCTACATCTCTCATAGCTGACCCAGCCACCCGCCTCCACCAATAGCGCCTACTGCTGTTTGGTTCGAAAGGCTTTAATTTTTTTTCGTCTTGTTTCCTTAAAATAAGAAATAAAAGACGAGCTTCAACACGCGCCCGACCAGTTCCGTTACTGCAGGTTGCATATGTTGAAGTCAAGTGGATTGTTGAAGTACAGTCATAACAAATACTTGGTTACGAACCACACATAAGCAAGAATGTACGAAGCACTATTTTCAAGTCTTACTGTACTTTTGTCTCCAGACAGACTATAAAATGGCAGTCATAAAAATGACAGAGATTTTACATCCATACTTTGCCTTTCTGTGTTATGATGCAGAATAATTGGAGAGGTAGTTTCATCCTGAACACGATAATATGAATCTGTGAACTTTGAGTGTGTGTGTGTGTGTGTGTGTGTGTAAAATCCACTAGAATAGAATTTCCAGGTTGTAAAATGTTAAAGAAAAGAAATCCCATTGCAGGCCTGGACAGGCCCTGAGGGTTCCAGGAGATTTGAGGCTCCCAGATTTCAAGACAGTCGGCACATAAAGGTGGTAAAGTTGTCAGTCCTACGCACCGGCCGCCTTTACCCCCAGGAAATATTCCTGGTACTCATTTCTGTTAGAGGCTGAGTCGACCCCAGGCCCATAGTGCGGCCGGAAGGATTATGTCAATGGAAAATTCCATTGACACCATCGGGAATCGAACCCGCGACCTTCCGCCTTGTAGCGCAGTGCCACAACCAACTGCGCCACCGCGTGCCCCACCTGTAAAATGGGAGTAATTTAACATCACAGAACTTCCCTGCCACGCAAGATCTACAAAATGCTGTGGCAACGCTTCGGGTAACGTTTGTCAAATATACTGTATGTGCGTCTTAGGTTAACTCTTTGAACAATGAATGATGGGAGATAAGAAGTAAAGGCAGGGTTTAGTGGGAGACGTTATATTTACTACACGAGGAAGAAGAAAAAAAAATTATGGCTCTGAAGGCCGTCAGGCAGTACACGCTCGTCCTTCTGGTAAAGTAGGCTGGAGACAAGGTAGAGCCTCGGGGTGTGCGGAAGGCAAAGGAAGTGGACTGTACGTGAATACAGCAGTGGAAATAATTTTGGCATTGCGACTGACTTCGACATTTTGACAACGGTGGGAAGAATGCGTTCTGGCAAAAATTTTTTTGAAGTTGATTTTGAGAGGGCTGTTTGAGAAGCATGCATTGCAAAGCGGAATTTTGCGTAGGAACTCGGCATCTTCTGTAGGACAGTCAAACACACAGATCGAGAGTAAAGTAGCAGGGTTATTGAAACTACATATACAAACGCTTTTCTTTCTCCACACAGAACACAGTCTATCTAAACTGTGAAGGCTGTTCGGTGAATGATGTTTAGGGAAAGAGTCGCTAGTACGCTGAGATTCACTGGAACACTTAAAATCCCTGTGTAAAATGCAGAGATTCTTTATGTGACAGGGAGCGGTACATATATATTTACCACTTTAGGCTTTAAATGTTTCAGTCGCTTTTGATTGGCTTGTGACAAAACAATGGTGGACATATAATATGATACATGATATGGTATATGATATGGTATGATATGATATATGATATGATATGATATGATATGATATGATATGATATGATATGATATGATATGATATGATATGATATGATATTACTTACTGGAATTGGGTTTTCACCCGGTGAAAGTGGTCGGTAAACTTGTACAAATTAGGAAAGAGACAGCTATATACAAAAGGAAAAACAATACACAAAGCAATGCACAGAAAACACAGGATACACAAAATAGAAAACAGGCATAAAAACAAGAAAACAAACATAAAAAGAATATTAAAAATCATAAGTCGAGTAATTATAAAATAAAACAGAGAAGCAAATTAATAGTGAAACAATGTACTACACAGAACCTACATACAGCTACATAACTATAAATCAATGACTATACACACATTTCATCAAAGATCTTCACTTCACTTCACACGGAGCCATTTTGCACTATCAGATTGTCTAGCAAAGGCAAACAGAGATAATGAGTAGTCTGCACGAAACTGTTGTATTTATAACATCGAAATTCGGGTGTGTTTGGCGGCAGCGGACTGCTGCTGACAGCGAGCAACCCAAAAGACGAGGCAAGACTCAATGGTCCAAGTAATTCGACACTTCCACTGCTGAAGACCTCTCATCTCATTACGCACTGAGTGCATTTTTAATTTCTGAGCTTCTGAACTTGTTCATCTATATATAAAGCGACTACAAGAGGCCTTTACCATTCTCGAAGTCGACTGTGTAGCAATAAGACAAGATACATCATAAACTGCGGATACTAAATTGTAATCGTCAGTGTTTTGAAACAGAACAGTTTAATGTGTGAAAGTTCTGATGTTGTGTCTTACCAGATTACTCAGAATCAATCTCCAAAATGATAAAGAACGTTCATGTTAATCCTGTTTTTTGGCCTTTAAGATATGCTATTTTACTTCATTGCTCGACAGGAAGCTTACACCACCTGCATTTAACAGAATGCAGGTTTGAAGCACTTTAAGGTTGGGATTATGAGAAGAATTAGCTATTTTAAAGAAGTCTGTTCGTAAAACATTCACTGTATTCTTCCGTTCTAATGAAACTCACAAAAATCGGCCACTTGTTTTGTAAAGGCAAAAAATCTGAATCGATGAAATCAAAAGGGTCATTTAGGCATAGATGGGAGAATATAATTAATATATATCCTACCTTCAAATGGAGATGGTTACGAATGAAATTGGAAAGTTCGCTAAGAAGCATGAAGAAAGGCTCCACCAAGTCAACGTCGAAGCGATCCAGCTGCTCGACAACGGTGAACTGGTGCGAAGGCTTGAAAGAAAAAAACTTTCTGACCTGCTGCAGTGATCATTAAAAGCAGAGCACAGTGAATTGCATAATAAATACTATCAGTGTGTGATAAAAACAGGGCCCAGTGTTAGTGCAGTGATCACCGCCAACAAAGGAAAAGACAGTGCGTAAGCACAACAAAACTAAACAGGTGGAACCGCTGGGCGACACCTGAAGTTAATATTCATTTAGCAATATAAGTCAGAGCAAAATAGCTGATTAGTCTTAAGACTAGGTGTTATTGTTATTAAGCGCCGATATGTATTTTAATTATATATATACATATATATATATGTGTGTGTGTGTGTGTGTGTGTGTGTGTCTTAAGGAATAGTTTATTACGATGCACAGTGAAATTAGGTCTTCTCATTTCTGGGTTGTTAGGCAGCGTAGGTCGGTAGTCACCGAAGTTACGGAACAACCTATCGATTCCATCTTCATTGGCCACACGGTCGACTGCTTAGTCCTTGGACTGATTGAACCTGGAAGATGGGACTGATATGTTGCCCGAAACATCGGTAACTAACTACCAATTTGCGTTGCGTAACTTCGCAGAAGAGCGAAAATCTTATTTACACGGTGGTGGAAGCCTGAAATCACGCATCCTACAGAGAAGCCATCTGACACAGCCTAGGGGGCCTGTAGCGTGTTCCTGCGAATATTGTAGTGAACATTTTAGTCCCATTAAAAATGAGGAATTTCGTGACCATCCAACTAACTATTACTTTTAACAGATGCATTTTGCTACGAGGAATTAGATGCAAACATTTGTTATTGCGTCCCTATAGGTCTGCACGTCTTCCTTACCAAATAGTCCTTTTACTAAATTTCTTATCACCTGCCCATGTAATCCGTTCAGCTACGTCATTGACTTTATATAATTTACGAAAAATAATTATTTATGTTAAATTCAAGGTGGGGGGGACCGCGGTAGCACAGTGGTTAAGGTGCTGTGCTACAAATCGGAAGGTCGCTGGTTCGATCCCAGCTGGTGTCATTGGAATTTTTAATTGACACAAAATCCTTCCGATCACACCATGGCCCTGGGGTCGACTGAGCGTCTAACAGAAATGAGTACCAGGAGCATTTTCTGGGGGTAAGGGCGGCCGGTGCGTAAGGCTGACAACCTTACTAACATCCTGTGCCGTTGTCATGAAATCTGGGAAACTCAACTTCCTCGAACCCCTCTGGGCCACTCCAGGCCCGTAACGGGACTGGTAAAAAAAATTCAAAGTATATAATTATTTATGTTAAATACGAAGTACGTAACAAGTTTTGTGTTCTGAGACGTGCAAGAATAGAGCTCTGAGTTTGACTTTGGTATAGTCGATAGGTAGCTACGACACAACCTTTCAGACACATCTCCTGTTACACTTCTCCCCAGAAAATGGAGGCAGTTTCTTTCTCCGAAAAGCATACAACACCAGCCAATGAAATGAACAGTTTTCCAAAATTAATATTTAATTTATAATTTCTGGTATCTCCTACATGTTTGGAACCTCTTGGTTTCATCCTCAAGGAGACAGTGGTGTATACAATATGGTATGTTGTACACGCATCCTATCCACCAGACTGCTCTCACCAATGCACGTAAAACATACCTATTGCATATACAACTGTCTCCCTGAGGATGAACTCACAAGGGTCGAAACGTGTAGGAGACACCAGAAATTATCAATTAAATATTAATTTTAGAAAATTGTACATTTCGTTGTTTTGTGTGGTATAATTATATCACAATACACTGCACAAAAAAAGACATAAAATTTCTCCGACACGTTTGTAACAATTTCCAACACAATGCGACCCCACATACCGGAAGACCATAATCTCGACAAAAAGTTATTTGGGGTTTTGACGTGCAAAAATTTAAATGGAGAAGCGATTATGGACAGCTTGTGTTTGTATCAACGGGGGCAAGTTTCGGTAGAGCGCACGGTTCGGTAACAGATGTTTGAGAGACGAAAAACTGGGCTTGTGATGAAGAACAGTTCATATTAGATGGGAATATACTGAAGTCCGTGGCCTCATCAACAACAGAAGAAGTTGCACTTTGCATGCCGTAAGTAACGGAGAAAATATATGAAGCACAGTTTTTACTAAGCAGGTAGTTGCCGCTCTGATGCGTTAAACAGTTCCCCACATTTTACGGAAGATTATCCTGAGCACTCTACCCCCAAAAATTAGGTCAATTATTTAAAAAATAATCGGTTTTATTGCCGATTAAATATTAGCCAACTAAACATTATGGCAAAGAACACTTAGAATACTGTTCCAGTAAATGTAGTTATTTGTGTGTAGCACAATATACGTCAGAACAATGAACAGGTGTTCTAAGGCTGTTCGCATAATGTCCTGTATTGCAGTCAGATAATACAATGGAATTTCGGAACTTGTGCCAAGTGTGAAGAACATTCCAGGGTGCTGGAATAGAAACCGTATCGTCTCATAAAGGACGACAGGAGAGGTAGGCGAAACTCGTAACCGGGAATTCTTAATATTTACATATAAATGTGACCTTAATGTTGCCGCTTAGGTAGCCGTTCGCTCACGGAATGAAAGAAGTTTGCTACGTGAAATGAGTTCAACAGAATACTTGGCAGCAAGCCGCGAATGCGAGTAAAAGCCACTTCCAAAGTATTACGCAGTCTAGGATCACGTAAAAATAAAAACACGTCAAATGACTTGTTAAATCCTGGTGGTAAATATACCGTCTACTATCTACTTTCACAATAAAATCTCTACTTTTACCCACGCAGTTTATTTACATGTTTCGAAAGATCTTCGTAGTAAACAGCGATTATTTATCTAAACAGAATTAAAAAATGTTAAAATATTGGTTGTTATAATGTAGAAGGGCTGTGTTCTTCGTGAGGTAGGAGCTGAAGTTTACGTTCTGTAGAAAAACTTCAGGCTTTAAACGGTTAAAATTCGTTTATTTATTATGGCCTAAGCTCACGGTTTTTTATTCTTATAAGGCAGTTTGCAAAGTGTTGCATATTTGATGGTAATCATATCACAAAAGAGATCAGTTGGTAAAACCAAGCATCCGGCAATAAGAAGAAATGTGAATCCATTTATATATCGTAAATGCATGCAGCTACGTTACTGAAGTCACGTAATGTAGGCATATTGCGAAGTCGTGTTATCAGAATGTCAACAGATAAAGAAAAGATCATAATTAGTATGTAAGACTTCCTCCCACTCACCGCTGAACGTCGTAATGTCAGAAGACCGCTTCCAGTATGGTGACTGTTTGCGAATACACGTATAACGAATAAGCGGCCACAAACAGGTGATAAACTGTCGTTCTTCGGCTTGGGAAGTGGCCGAGGACTAACAACTCCTCGCCATAAAAAAAGTGACATGTTACCTTTATGTGCAATCTGTACAAAGACATTATTAGCAATTCAGATTATAGAGCTTGGAATGATAGGATCATGGGTGAGTGTTAGCTGAAATGAATGTGGAAGGACATGAACTTGACCAGCTGCTCACATTTTTCCGAGCAATATACGTGACACCTCAAAATTCTAGGGGACAGAAGGGTGACATGGAGTAGGTTACTACTGAGGAGCACTAAATATTAGGTGCCAGCGGGAGAAATTTAGTCGCCCGGTTAATCTGGTTTGTCCTAATTTGAAGTACAATTCCTGTATTTGCAAAGACCGGACAGAGAAATGCCAGAAATTACCTCACCTAGTACGTCGTTTTCCTGCCTGAGTTTTAAACCCGGTAACTTCCGAATTTGACCGGCAAAGTGAAAAATGTAGCGCACGGCTTTATACATGCATTCACCGTTTGGTGCGACTAAATTTGGAAAATATTACATAAAAGGGATGTTGCTAATTTGCGGGTTTAATCTTCCTGTAAGAAAGTTGTCAAGTTTCATGTTACTGTTGCCAGATGAAGAATGATGAGACTGCCGAAACCTGCACGACACAGGGGCGTACAGGAATACGTGCGAAATGTTGAAGTTGGACAACATGAAAGGTAGAAATCACTCGCGAGGTTAATATTAAATTCAGAGACGAAACATTTTGACTCAAAGACGTGACCTTTCCTTATACATTTACTTAAATTATTTTGTGTAAACAAGAATGTACGACGTCATGGGGCTGGTTATGTTAATCCATGATGCCGGAATTCAGAATTTCAATATTTTGTTTAAAATGCTCGCCAGTCCCCGTACTTAAAACGCTTCATCATAGCTTCTCATTCTGCAAGTCTTTTTTTTTTTTTGGTATGTAAATTTCCTTTTAAAAACCTGTTACAACATAAACAACTTGGCGTTGCATACTTGATTACCCCACGAGTAAATATCTTTGCAAGTGCACCTGCCCTTGTTTCCCTTTAAACGATAGACAGTACATTAACATGGAATCAGAATATGCACTTGTGTGTGATGACACCGTCTAGTCTGCTAAGGATACCAGTATATCGAAAGAACCTTCTGCTTCACTCTACGACGCACTTGAAGTTCGCAGTCTGAATCTCTGTTACATTGAGAATCCCAAATCTCATACCCCAGCATGAATGGTCTGGAAGACGGTGAAGGCAGTCTAAGGACTTAACGTGGAACCAAGGAAGAACTTAAGAGACATGCAGGTCTGTCTATCCGTCCGTAACACGTTTGTCGGATAAAATAACACCTTTCAACAATATTCTTTATTAAGGTGGCAGTCATGAAATCCCTGTCGTACAGAAACCGACGGCTGATTACCGTTCGCAAGAGCCCACTAGCCGAACATTGTCTGAGCCAGACGAAAACACCTCACACCCTTTTGCCATACTCCTTTAAGATCGATTTTAGTGTTACCCTTGCATCTTCAGGTAGAAAAATGACCTACTCAAATTTCGTGGGCGGCCCCGTGGCTGGTATATTTTGAAGAAGAAAACACATAATTTCCTTACCGCGAATCGAACACCCGGTTGTTCAGCCCATGGCCCAGATACTAGAGGAAGTTCGAGCTAATGAACACATTATAATACTGCCAGCCTTGCCCACAGAGTTGCCGTTTTGTAACTCGAGGAGGGAATAATTAGCAGAGAATGTTTTTGTAATGAACCATGAAAGATAGACTACTGTAGCCAGCCATTGTAACATACCTCATGATGGTGAGACGTTCTTTTTTGAAAGGCAAAGACCATTTATATACAGCTACTTGGTTAATGTATAGGAAGAAATAAGTAAGTAAGTGAAAAGATATATTAACTTGATAGGTCAACTCGTATCTTTCGGTAAGTTCGTTGTTTTGTTTTATTAAACTGATGGAAGAAAACAGTTTGAGGAGAAGAAGGGGGTAAGAGAACTGTGAGGCAGCTTTTATCATGCATGAATAAGTTAAGTGGACACGGCTTGGTGTCGTGTGTGTGTGTGTGTGTGTGTGTGTGTGTGTGTTTTGGAACGAGAGGCAGGCAGCAGCTGCTGGACCATAAACAGCGAGGGATATTGGATGTACAGTAGCTGAACGGGCCTCTGAAGGTACCTACAAGAGCTAAAAGTGTCATATCACGACATGATGTCGTATGGTGGAGCGGAGGTATAGCTCCACGCAATTTTAATGTCCACACAGAGTGGAGGTGAGAAGTAAGGTTCGCGGCACTTCAACCTCGATGAAAAGCCCGCAGTACCCATTAGATAGAAGGCTGGGTGGTTACCGGAACAGGTGTCGACGCTGTTCTGCTGAGAGTAGATTCCTTGGACATCCAGCCTACTGCCGGTAGAACTAAGTGTAGCGTAGGTAGCTAATAGCAGAGAGCACAGTTTCTGATCCGATACTCGCTCGGTTATTGAAGAAATTCCCTTTCTTTTATGGAACTGGAACTTTATTGCTGTGTTCACAAGTACTTGCAATAGAGCCACTCAAACCCAGTCCATATTTTCATATGTTGTTTCCTTGCAATGAGAGTTTGTAATATTCCCCATCTAAACCTAGGTCATGTCGTTCCAAGTTTTCTTTTACGTGTGTCATCTGTCTCAGAATTAAGCTGTAAGCTTGGGTTAATGGTGGGCCGGACGGTTCGGGGAACGAATCCGGGCGGGGGCGAGATTTACCCCACACGTCCCGACCGGTCCTGGGGCCCACTCACCCTCTTATACAATGGGTACCGGTTCTTTTTCCCAAGGATATGGCGTTGACCACCCACCCCCATCTAGAGCCCAGGTTAAAGAAAGAGTAGAGGCTTCATGGCCGGTTCTAGGGTGAGCTTTACCTTTACCTTGTATTAACGTGAAGTGTTTTTGCAATGTCTGTTGCTGACTTGATACATAGGGTCACTACATACTCTGCATTTACTGCAACTTCTTCATTTAGGAAAACTTTCTAGTGAACAGCTTATTTGATAGAGAACAAGAAAGCTAAGCAATAAAATAAACAGATCTGATTACTGCAAAATTGCGAACATGTCTTTTGTTTGGCGTGAGCTACTGTAAGAAAGAGAACTCAACAATTATATGGAATTTGTCACTCTCTTGCTGTTGCGTTACCTTGGTTCTTAGTTGGGGTGGGGACTCCACAAAACGTAAATGTGGCAACACTCTTTGCAGGCGTAACCTATCAGGGGAAAGGGACACGATCATCTTTAAGAAAGAGCGGTCTGGGACGAAGTTTCAGAAAATAAGAGTTTGAAGAAAAGAGTGGTTAGTAATGAAAGAAGGTTTTGTTAGAAACGGTACAGTTGGTATATAAGTGTGAACTCCCTGTAGGAACAGGAGAGAGACTATTTCGTGTCGAGTGTGTAATTGGCTTCTACTTCAAGGCCATTATTATCTGCAAGGTGCTACTCATTTAGTTCTTCCATCATTTTTTACAGTCTATCCTTTTCTATATTTCGGTGTATACTTATCAAATGTTTCCCATATCATAGATTTCTTTAGGTTTTCATGCCGAAAATTGTTCAGGTAGTGGTCTTCCGGTCTGCGACACCGCGTAGGTTTCGGTTTCGGAGGAGTATGCTGCCTCCATCTTCAGGGTCGAATTGAGTAGAATGAGTTTGTAGCTGTGCTATGTATGTAGGTTGCAAGGAAGGGCAGTTCTATACAACAGTATATACTTACCAAAATACACGATGTCACAGCCGAGAGTGTCACAAACTGATCTTCACAGTCATGAGAATGAAATGGCCCTGGTAGTTTCCTGTGTTATATATAATTATCACAACTAACAACAATTATTTCCCCAAACAATATAAACCAACTTCTCTGCGTAATAGGGCCACCGTTTTTTCTTGATGTTAAACTAATTTTTCAATAATATTTAGATGAAATATGTGCGTCATATGGTTGCATGCTGTTTCAACCAGCAGAGTCGATGAATTTTTTATGCAGGGGTAGAAGAAAATTATGTTGGATTTTTTTCAGAATCACTTCATAGGGCTTCAAATGTTGGTTTAATGTTCTTAAAAGAACAAGACAGTAATTAACAAACATGTACAATTCGTTCACGAAATACAGCATGTGCTTCCTACCGTTTATGCAATAAATCCGCACAAACAAGTGCGTAGCCGGTTTGAATCTTGGCCAGGCACAGGCTAACCAATTGTTCACCATGAATTTTCTCAGTCCCTTATTTAGAATAACCCGATTAATCCACACGTGTTTCCTTCCACATCCTTTCCAATTCATCACTCACTGGTCATCCTAACAAGTTCGCTTTATGGGCTGCGATATTGACAACATTCAGAAATTTAATCACGAGAAGGAAAATCCAGAAGCACGGTGTAGCATTATTTTTCACGGACAAGAGAAGAACTTGAGATCAGTTTCAGGAACAAACAACAAAAATATTCAGTGCGTTGCGACCTTGTGACCTTTCTACAGATACCTTTAGGATAATTCCAGAAATTGAATACACGCTGCAGGCAATAACACGGACAGGGTAACATTACAATGTTGTCATTTTAAATCGCAGTGTGTAGATGGCCTTGGAGTCATATCTTGTACACACAGGTTTAGGTATTTGTAGAGTTAGGCCTACACAGTTAATTTCGCTGTTCGTCACAAATCAAAGAAAGCACGTTTGGTATTCCGAAATTTGTAAAGTCCGGGAACATGTTATCGGCACTCCTGAATGTCGTGTTTCCTACATTCCTGAAATTTCGTGCTTGGATTTAGACGGCAGAACACTAAATAATGCACGCCGTTTCGTGGTGTACAAGCTAATTATTTCAGATGTTTCTCTGTTACATACAATAAACGTGATTATTACGCAGGGCCGTGAATGTGATGGTACCGTTTACCAAACACAGCTTTTAAGATAATAGTCTGTTTCCGTCACCATATCTAAAGGTCCACACTTAAATGTTATATAAAAAAACACTCTTATGCAACACATATCCAGCTTTTCCAGGTTAGTAGTTTTGGATTTGTTAACAAGCTATTATCAGAATATTTGACTTCCAATACCGTCCAGTGACAATTTATCCTTACATATAGGATTGGGAATTCATGCCTTTAAAATACGTCATAAAATTTATTGACATAAATATATAAAATTCAATTAAATAAATGTGTATAATGTGCACAAAATTATGGAGTATAGAAAGGTTTACGTTTAAAACTGTAGCATTATAACTGAAAACCTCTATATGTGTTGTGTAAGACTGCGTTTTTCAATACAGTGCTGGAATAGCACACAACGCGGATGAATCACCGTAAATTCGTACTTAGATGGGTCTCTTAAAAATGTCTAATCTGGCTTATATTTTACTGTTTACTTCGTAAAACTTCCTTCGTTTTATACACCTTATATATCAGCCTCATTGTTCCGTATAATTGTGAACTTTGTCGTTTGTTTGTTTCCAGCTAATTTTCCGCGTCCTTGTGCTTTCAGCCATACCTTACAAGTGGATATGATTTTTTTTTTGTCGTGGTTCCTATATAAACTATGCATATAGCGTGTGTGCTCTGGTCAACAGTTCTTTCGGTGTCCAGTGACTGAGACTGTAGGCGGTCCACTGCTGTAGGAATCTTTTGGAAACGGATCAATAGGCCAATAAACGAGACTAGCTCTTAATGAGAGGCTAAACTGGGTAGGAATCGTGTTTGAAAACCCAAGTTGATTGTGTACTAAATAGTTGTCAAATATTGCACCATGTTCATTATCATAAAGAATATGTGATTTTGTGCACCCAAACAAGATTTGAAAGGTGTGCAGCTGTAAGTACAGGGGTCAAAAGGGTTGAAACTGAAATTGCCTGTCAACTTTTGGCGAATTTGTCTCATGTGGAATTAAAGAAGAATTTCTTCTTGCATTTGCAGAATCTGACAAACATAATATGCACGTGAGGACCTTTCTCTTTTACTTCGTAAACAATGTCAAAAGGTTTCATGAATTTTTACGACTCCTGTTACTAATGGAAATAAGACAATCTTAGGCGACTGCTTTACTTCGCAGGTTGACTGTACTTCTCGCAGTGCGTTGGGATGCAAGTTACAGGTATATCGGCGGCACAACGTGATGCTGCGCGGTGTGGGGAGGAAGGGGAAAGTTTGAGGCGTCCCCGCTGGTCGAAATGATGGATATACAGGAGTATGAGGGGGGGGGAGGGGAGGCGGGCAGTAGCAGAGCGTGCAAGCGAGTGCTACGGTGCGTCTTGGCGTCTCAGTCTTACGCTCAAGGACGTTCAGAATGCAAGTATCGTGCTGTTGACTGTGTTCTCTTACGAAGACTGAATTACGTCTCGGGTTCTTTAGAAAGGTAGTGGATCTAGCATTGGAAATGTGCCACAAGGTTGTGAACACGTGATTTTAAGGGACATTCGGGAATGATTCCTGAAAATGTGTGCGTGTATGACAACGGCTTTGGAATCGTGATTACTCGGTGGCGGTAAGTTCCATTAAGTCTGGTTACTTATTTTAAGCAGTTAAACCAAAGAGGTTACTGTTTGTACCGTATGTTTAGGAAGCAAGATCTCTGCATTGTGCGTTTAGCGTATATTTATGATTGAAACAATGAACCGAGATTGTTTCCCTAAATCAGCATCAACTGGTTGGTCTTTGTAATAGAGACGCAGGGCGTTTGCTGTGAGGTGGGAGCGGTATTTGTTTATATTTTTAATGAACTTAAGCAATCAAGAGGTCAACATCCGGTTATTCCAATAAAAAATCCATGACATCCTGTACGGTGCCCGGAACAACGAAACAGTCGTGAAGAAGAAAAGTATGTTGACAGGTGGATGGTGTGGTTTGCTTATCATAGGGAGGTGGAAATAGGTACAGAATGTTACCGGCGATTTAAAGGCCGAGGAGGAGGATCATAGAAGAAGTGCCGGTTGGATGTGACCGTTTGTGTGGATTTGTTTCGCCTGGCTCATGATAGTTGGCTGTTGTGACCACAGTAATGGAATTTTGGGTCCCATAAAGGGTGGAATATGTTTTGACAGCTTTACCAAAGTAGATTGTTTTGAGGGAGACGGATTATGTACTTCAGTGTAGTAATTAGGTTACGGTTTGGATGGCTGAGGGATCAGGCTCCGGTTTCCCGCAGAGTGAAGACATTGCTCTGTTCTGAGCGTACGGACCGTTTCTGGGACCCATCCAGCCTCCACGTGAATGGGTTCCGGGGTCCCAATCGGCCCAGGTGTGAAGCCTACTTACCTGCATCTGCTTCCCACGTTATGAATGCACGTTCATTTCCCCACGCTTTATGGCATGGCGCTTATTGCAGCGCGGGGACAGAAAGTTTTAATCTGTAGTTATTGTTGCGGCTGTTATGCTGCTACTACTGCTACTACTACTACTGTTACCACCACTACCACTACTACTACTACGACTACTACTACTACTACTACTACTACCACTACTTATATTTCTACTCTGCTACCACCACCTACACTACTACCACCATCAATACTACTACTACTACTACTACTACTACCACCACCACCAGTACGACTACTGCTACCACCACCTACACTATACCACCACCAATACGACTACTACTACTGCTACCACCACCACCAATACTACTACTACTACTACTACTACTACTACTACTACTACTACTACTACTAATACCACTACCACCACCACCACCTACACTACTACCACCACCAATACTACTACTACTGCTA
>Ga0131853_10011501_pt1 | contig 16198 bp, 14 predicted proteins | sample TergutLab28metaG_FD_92764 | JGI IMG/M metagenome (GOLD analysis project Ga0131853, IMG submission 92764) | Labiotermes labralis P1 segment gut microbial communities from Petit-Saut dam, French Guiana - Lab288 P1 (version 2) (version 2) | ecosystem: Host-associated > Arthropoda: Insects >...
GGGACAGGTAGCCGTCGAGCGGCTCTTCGAGGGTGTGCTCGGCGAGGGCGGTGGTGCCGCCGTCCAGGTATTCGAGGGTGCGGCGGGCGATTTCCCGCTGGTCTTCCGGCTTCATCGCGCTCACGGCTCCAGGGTGCCGAGGATGACCTGGGTGTCCTGCAGGAACATCTCGACCTTGCTGATCTTCTCGTCGGTGTAGAACAGGAGCTCCACCGCCGGGAACGTGACCGTCTTCCCGGTCGCCCTGGCGGTCCACTCCATCTCGGAGTACAAGATGATGAGGTCGTCGTCCGGCACGTCCCACACGTGCAGCGGCCTCACCTTCTGGTTCCACAGGGACCGCATCGTGGCGTTCATGCTCGCCCATTCCTCACGGCCGGAGTACACGCCGCCGTGGGGAAGGGAAGCGGGCTCGATGATCTCGTAGTCGTCGGTGAAGTTGTCCCACATCGCCTGCCGCGACTTGTCGCTGGTGATGTCGTCCTCGAACTCCGCGGCGTGCTGCATCGCCCGGTAGGCCAGGAGGTTGCGGGACGGCGACGGCGGATCCACCGCCAGCGCGGCGTGGGCCGGAGTGGTGTAGGAGGGGTCGCACGCCGCGGCGGCCGCGGCCCGGGTCTCGTCGTCGAGGGTGGTCAGGATGAGCGCCGTGTCGGAGTGGAAGATCTCGATGTGATCGATGCGTGCCTCGCCGTCGAACCACAGCAGCTCGATCGTCGGCCAGGACGCGGAACGGCCCGTGGCGTTGGCGGTCCACTCCATGGTGGTGCGCATGGCGACGACGTTCTCGCAGGGGATGTCCCACCGCTTCTCGACGGTGAGCTTCTGCTGCCACAAGGCGCGCATCCGGTCGTGCATCGCCTGCCATTCCCCGCGGCCGTGGAACAGGCCCGCCTGCGGCAGGGACGGCGGCTCCAGCAGCGTGAACGAGGGGGAGTAGGCGTCGATCGCCGCCCGGTTGGTCTGTTCGCTGGTCAGGTCGGCGTAGTCCGCCTCGCCCGCCAGCCGCAGGAGCGTCTCGACGTTGCGTGAAGGCATGGGGTTCAGCTCCCGAGAACGACGTAGGAGGGATCGGTGCGGTCGTGGCGGTCGAGCAGTTGCTGGAGGTCACTGGTCACTGGATGCTCCCGCGATGCCGGTGGCGGCGATGTAGCCGAAGACGAGGGCGGGAGAGATGCTCGCGCCGGCGCCGAGGTAGTGGCGGCCCATGACGGTGGCGGAGGCGTTGCCCGCCGCGTACAGGCCGCCGATCGGCTCGCCCGCCTCGGTCAGGACCCGGGCCCGCTCGTCGGTGAGCAGCCCGCCGCAGGTGCCGAAGTCACCGGGATACTGCGCCGACGCGTAGTACGGGCCGGTGTCGAGGGGAGCGAGGGCACCGAGCCGGGGGTCGCCCATGAACCAGTCGTAGGCGCGGTCACCGCGGCCGAAGTCCGGGTCCTTCCCGGCCCGGGCGTGGGAGTTGAAGCGGCGGACGGTCGCCTCCAGCCCCTCGGGGCTGATCCCGGCCTGGGCGGCCAGTTCCGCCAGGCTGTCCGCCTTGAGGATGAAGCCGTCGTCGATCCATTTCCGGGGCAGGTCGCCGGGGACGATGCCGAACAGGGACCGGCGCCGGTAGCTGTCGTCGAAGATGAGCCAGGCCGGAACGGACGGGCTGACCTGATCGTGGGCGAACATCGTCTTGCCGACCTCCATGTAGGAGACGGCTTCGTTGACAAAGCGGCTGCCCGCGGCGTCCACGATGATCGTGCCGGGCCGCCAGCGGGCCCGGGAGAACGCGTTGAGCCGCTTGCCGCCGTAGGGCTTGGGCGGGGAGCCGTCGGGCATGCGGGGCCCGGGTCCCCAGATCGCCTCGTCGAGCAGGTCCGTCGCGGCGCCGAGTTTGATGGCCAGCTCCATGACCTCCCCGGTGTCGCCGGGGCTGGCGAAGGTCCACGCGGCGGTCGTCGCCTGGTCGCCGCCGTGGGTCTGGCGGAGTTCCTCGCTGCGGGCGAACCCTCCGGCCGCGAGCAGCACCGCCCGGCGGGCGCGGACCCGTAGTTCCTTCCCGTCTTTGCCGGCGGTGCTCCTGGAAACAATGGCGCCGGTGACCCGGTCGCCGGTCATGATCAGGTCCGTGACCGGGGCCTGGGTCCATACCTGGACGCCGCGTGCCAGTGCCTGTTCCAGGAGGCGCCCGGCCAGCGCACCGCCGTTGGAGGTGAGGGCCTGGCCCCGCAGCTTGCCGCCGTAGGTGCGGGCCAGGACCTTGACGCCGGTGAGCAGGTCTATCAGGCTCCGGTTGTAGTACGACATGCGGGTGAGCTCGGTGCCGTAGCCGATGAGGCCCAGGCCGGCGCTGGACCCGGGGCGGAGCTTGCCTTTCCAGGGCCCGAGACGGTTCGTGTCGAACGGGTGCGCCTCCAGCGTCCGGCCGCGGTCCTTGCCGCCGGGACGGTCGCAGTAGTAGTCGGAGTAGCCCTCGGCGTACCGGAACGGGATGCCCTGACTGGTCAGGAACGCGATGACCCGAGGCCCGGTCCGGATGAATGCCTGGCGGCGTTCGGCGGAGGTGGCCGGGCCTTCCGCGCCGGCGTCGCCGACGACGGCCTGGAAGTAGGCGAGGGCGTCCTTCTCGGAGTCGGGGCTGCCCGCCGCCCGCATGGGCGGGCTGTCCGGGATCCAGACGCCGCCGCCGGACATGGCGGTGGAGCCGCCGATGAGGTCGGTCTTTTCCGCCACGAGCACGTCGAGGCCGTGATGGCGCGCGGCCAGTGCCGCGGTGAGCGCCGCGCCGCCGCTGCCGGCGATCACCACGTCGGCGGTCATGTCCCAGTCAGGCATGAGGGGAACCTCCGGTTCGGTCAGCGCGCCCAGGCCGGGTCGGCCGGTGCCGGGTGGCGGTAGAGGGCGGCGGCGTTGGCGTGGGTGAGCTGCCGGATCTCGTCGTCGCCGAAGCCGCCGATCATCGTGTCCACCTGGGCCTGGGTGTCCGGCCAGCTGGTGTCGGAGTGCGGGTAGTCGGTTTCGAGCAGGATCCGGTCGGTCCCGATGTGGTGGCGCAGTTCGAGGCTGCGCGGCTCCTCGATCATGCAGAACCAGAAGTTGCGCACCAGCAGCTCGGAGGGGGAGATGTCCTCGCCCCACGCCATGACCTCGCCCCGCTGGCGTTCGCCCCGCTCCATGCGCTCCCGCAGCAGCGGCACCCAGCCGATGCCGCCCTCGGAGAACACCAGCTTGAGCTCCGGGTACCGGACGGCGGCCTTGGAGTACACCCAGTCCGCGCCGGCGCACAGGGTCTGCGCCGCCCACAGGAGGCCGGTGACCGTGACCGGGGTGTCGCTGGAGGCGGCCGGGCGGGTCGAGGATGATCCCAGGTGCAGGTTGATGACCGTGCCGGTCTCCTCGCACGCGGCGAAGAACGGGTCCCAGTGCCGGGTGTGGATCGACGGGAGCCCGAGCCGTTCCGGGTTCTCGGAGAAGTGCACCGCCTTGAACCCGCGCGCGGCGTTGCGCCGGATCTCCGCCGCCGCCTCGGCCGGGTCGGGTATGTAGACGACCGAGGCCGGGATGATCCGGCGCGGGTAGGGCCCGGCCCATTCCTCGGCGACCCAGTCGTTGTAGGCGCGGACGCAGGCCTGCGCCAGGCCGGGGTCGCGCTGGCCCCAGATCTTCTGCCCGCAGAACCCCCAGACCATGGACGGGAAGCAGACCGAGGCGTAGACCCCGTCGGTGTCCATGTCCCGGATCCGGGCGTGAATGTCGTGAGAGCCGGCCCGCATCTCGTCGTACCACAGGGTGCGCACCAGGTCGTCGAGGCCGCGCAGGCGCCGCCCGGCGGTGGAGTCGGCCCCGGTCCAGCGGCGCGGCTCGCCGTCGACGATCCAGGCGGGCCCGCCGGCGGCGTCGGCCGCCACGCGCGGCGCGTCGGCCCGGTACCTGGCGGGGACCCGGTCGGTGAACGTGCCGGGTGCCTCGCAGACGTGATCATCGACGGAGTAGAGCAGGTATTTCCGCGGGCGCGGGGCGGGCTCGGGCAGGAACTCCACGGGCCGGGTCCGGGTGTGCTCGGCGAGGGCTCCCAGTTCGTCGAAGGTGCGCGCCATGGCCGCTCCCGTCGTTGGCGAATGACCGGCAACCCCTGTTTAACATGTGAGCATTCACTCAGCAAGAGGGTCCTTGCATGGCGGGCAAGGGAATCCTTGCGCTGTTTCGCCTGCCATGTTAGACAGTGAGTGTTCGCTTACATGTGAGGTGCCGCCGGATGATGACGGACTGGCAGGGGTGGCTTCCGGACGGGGGCCTGCTGAAGGACAGGGCCGCGCTGGTGGCGGGCGGAGCCGGCGGCATCAGCGTCAACTTCCCCAGCGCGGGGCCCGGAGGCAACTGACCCATGGAGACAACGCCCTTCCACGTAGGCATCGTCACCGGGGACCTCGCCGCGTCGATGGACCTGCTGTCGGCCGCGCTCGGCGTCACCTGGACCGCCCCCGGCTCCGGCGGCGCGGTCTTCACCGGCACCGACGGGAGCCGGCAGCCGCAGCCTGTCTCCTGCATCTCCCGCGAGGGCCCGATCCACGTCGACCTCATCCAGGGCGAGCCCGGCTCGATCTGGGCCGCGGCCGGGAAACCGCGGGTCCACCACTTCGCGTACTGGACCGGCGACCTGGCCGGCGACATCCAGCGGCTGACGGCCGAGGGATGGCGGCTGGAACTGACCCTGCCGGACGCGGAGGGCGCCCCGACGGTCTTCGCCTACCTGATCCGCGAGGACGGGTTCCGGCTGGAGCTCATCGACGAGGCCGGCCGGGACGCGTACGAGAAACGACTGGAGCGGGAAGAGGAAGCATGAGCCGTTCGGCGGAATTCGATTATGCCTCACCGGACATCGCCGGGCCGCAGTTCTGGGACGCGGTCGAGGACCTGCGGCGGCGCGGGCCCCTGGTCTGGGTGACCAGCTACGGCGGGTTCTGGACGGCGACGACGCACGCGATGAACGTGCGGATCGCGCAGGACTGGGAGAACTTCACCTCCACCGAAGGGGTGGCGTTCAGCCGCCCGTCGTTCGAGGCGATGCCGAGGCTCGTTCCGATCGAACTCGACCCGCCCCGGCACCGGGAGTTCCGCAAGCAGGTCAACCCGGCCCTCACCGCGAAGGTCGTCGATCCCCTCGAGAACCAGATCCGGGGCATCGCGGACGAGCTCATCGACGCGTTCATCGACCGCCGGGCGTGTGACATCGCCGTGGACTTCGCCCGGAAGTTTCCCGGCACCGTGTTCTTCCGGCTGATCGCGCACAGCACCGACGAGGACTTCCGCGAGGCCGAGCCCGCCGCCCGGCGGATCAGCTTCGAATCCGACGACAAGGAGAAGTTCGCGGCGTCCGCCGCCCGGCTCCGGGCCTGGGCCTCCCGGGTCCTCGCCGGCCGGGACGGCGCACCCGCCGAGGGCGACGTCGTCGACGCGCTCCTGGGCCTGGGCCCGGAGGGGTCCGGCGGAGAGTGGCTGGACACCGAGCACGCCTCCGGCCTGCAGATTCTCGCCCAGGGCGGCATCGGCACGTCGGCCAGCGCGATCGGCTCCGCCATCCTGGCCCTCGCCGCCGACCCGGGCCTCCAGTCCCGGATCCGGGCCGACCTGTCCCTCGTTCCCGCGCTGATCGAGGAGATCCTGCGACTGGAATCACCGGTGCCGATCATGTTCCGCACCGCGCGCCGCGACGTCGAGATCGACGGCCAGCGGGTCAAGGCCGGGGACAAGGTCTGCCTGATCTTCGGCGCGGCCGGCCGCGACCCGGCTCTGTTCGACCACCCGGACCAACTGGACCTGGAACGGCCGCACTGCCGTCACCTGGCCTTCGGTGTCGGCGTGCACCGGTGCATCGGCTCCAACCTGGCCCGGCTGCAGATCCGGGTCGCGATCGAGCGGCTCGTGGCCCGGCTCGGCGAGTTCCGGATCCCGGACGGCGCCGAGGTCATCTACTCCAGCCGCCAGTCCCGGGGCCCGTCCTCGATCCCCCTGGAATTCACCCGCGACCCGCAGCCGGGAGGCCGCAGATGACAGCCGGAACACCCCGGGCACTGGAGAACCAGGTGGCCATCGTCACCGGGGCCGGGACCGAGGGGGAAGGGGTCGGGGTCGGCAGGGCCATCGCGAGCGTGCTCGCGGAGCAGGGCGCCCGGCTCGTCCTCACCGACATCGACGCCGGGCGGGTCCGGGAGACCGCGGACCTCGTCGCGGCCAAGGACGCGAAAGCGATCACCGTGCTCGGCGACGTGTCCAGCCCGGCCGACTGCCAGCGGGTGATCGACGAGGCGGCCGAGGCTTTCGGCACGGTCGACATCCTGGTCAACAACGCGGCCGCGTCGATCCCCGGATCCGTTCTCACCCTGTCCGACGCGGACTGGGACACCGTCTACAGCGTGATCGTGATGGGCGCCGTGCGGATGTCGCGGGCCGCCATCCCGGTCATGGCGGAGCGCGGGCACGGCGCGATCGTCAACATCTCGTCGCTCGCCTCGACGGTCAGCAGCCGCAGCGCCGCCTACGGGTCGGCCAAGGGCGCGCTGGAGGCCCTGACCCGGGACATGGCGGTCCAGCACGGCCGCGACGGGATCCGCGTGAACGCCGTCGTTCCGGGCTACCTGAACACGCCCCGCGTGCAGAAGCACGTGAAAGGACCTGAGCCCGCGTCGCGGCAGGTGCGGGTGCTGACCAGCGTGGAACTGCGCAACGCGGTCAGCCCGCTCGGCGTCGAGGGCAACGCCTGGGATGTCGCCTGGGCCGTGGAATACCTGGCCAGCGACCGGGCCCGCTTCGTCACCGGCGTCTGCCTGCCCGTCGACGGCGGGGTGACGCCGACGAGCTACCTGACGATGGCGCCGGTGATCCAGGAGGAACTGGGCTGAAGCCGGCCCGGCCCGCCGCTACGGCTTCAGCGAGAACGGCTTCGGGTCGAGGACGACGACCTTGCCGTTCTGGGCCTCGGCCTCGGTCGCCGACAGGTTCTTCAGCCGCGGCATGACCGAGATCGGGGTCTTGGTGAAGTCGATCGGGGCAGTCGCGCCCATCGTGGTGAACGCGGACTGCTTGTCCAGGTAGCTCCTTATCGCCGCCGGGTTCAGGGACCCGGCGCCCTTCACGACCTGGGGCAGGAGCTTGTAGGCGAGCCAGGCGTTGATCGCGGGCTCGGCGATCGTGTTGGTGATGCCGCCGACCTTCGGGCCGTACTTCGCGATGTCGGCCGCGAACTCCTTCTCGACGTTCCCGCCGCCGAGGCCCAGGGTGATGACGTTCTTCTCGTGCAGCTGGGACAGGACGTTCACCACCTGCGGCGTCACCTCGAACGTGGAGATCGCCCACAGCACCTTCGTGACGCCGACCTGCGCGCACGTCTGGATCAGGGTCGCTACCTGATCCGGGTTCATCGTCGGGATCACCGTGTCCGCGCCGCTGGACTTGATCTGCAGGCAGTACTGCTGCATCGACGTGGCACTGGACGGGATGGTGATCGGGGCCGCCGCCGTGACGCCCTCGGGCAGGTAGGCGGTGTTGCCCTTCGCCGCCGCCTGCGCGATCGCGGACTCCTCCGGCAGGTAGACGACCTTGTGCGTCGTCTTCGGGAACATCCGCGGCATCACCCAGTACTCGGCCTCGACCGGGTCGATGATGAACACGCGGGACGAATCGAGGGACGCCTGGCTGGCGCCCATGCTGCCGAACGAGATCGTGCTGGCCGACGAGAGAGCCGGGATCAGCGCGGGCTCCTCGGTGCCGTCGTCGCCGACCATCATCGTGACCTTGTCCTGGACCAGGAGCTTCTGCGCGCAGACCGAGCCGCCCTGCGCGGTGCCGTGGTCGTCGCAGAAGTCCACCTTCACCGGCCTGCCGTCGATGCCGCCGCTGGCGTTGACGGCGGCGCCGCCGATCCTGGCACCCTGCTCGATCCACGGCTCGGACAGGGTGGAGGACTGCACGGGACCCATGGTGCCGATCAGGATCGGCTTGCCCTTCAGCCCGAACGTGGTGCTGCCCGACGAGGACCCGGGGGACCCCGACGCACTGGACGGCGACCCGCAGGCCGCCGCGGCCAGGGTCAGGGCGGCGGCCGTGCCCGCCGCCGCGACGATTCGCGCGGTCCGTCCCGGGCGAGAGGATCTATTCTTCGGCATGGGCGGTGGCCTCCGTATTCGTGGCTGACGCGTCGGGAACTGAACTGAGGGAACCGAGGTACGCCTCCCGGACGACCGGGTCGCGGAGTACCTCGGCGGTCGGGCCGGCCGCGATGACCTGCCCGAAGTTGAGAACGATGAGCTCGTCACACGTACCGGCGACGACGTCGATGTTGTGCTCCACGAGCAGCACCGCGGCACCGAAGTCGTCGGCCAGGGAACGGAAGAGCCGTCCCGCCGTCTCCCGTTCCGTGCCGGACAGGCCCGCGGCGGGCTCGTCGAGGCAGATGGCCCTCGGCTGCCGCGCGACCAGGCGAGCGATCGCCACCATGCGCCGCTTGCCCTGCGGCAGGTCCCCGACGACCGTCTCCAGGTCGGATTCGAGACCGAGCATCGTCACGGCCGCGGTGACCGCCGGAGGAAAGCCCCGCCGGCCCGGGTAGAACAGGTCCGCCGCGTACCGGAGCGGATTCGCCGAGTCGAGAGCGGCGAGGATGTTCTCGCGAACCGACAGGTCGTCGAACAGCTCCAGGTTCTGGAACGTGCGCCCGAGCCCGGCGCGGGCCCTGGCGTGCGCGCGGGCCCGCGTGATGTCCGTGCCGCCGAGAGCGACCCGGCCGGCCGACAGCCGGGCGAATCCGGTGAGCCCGTCGATGAGAGAGGTCTTCCCGGCGCCGTTCGGCCCGATGACGCCGAGAACCCGGCCGGCCCGCAGGGCGAAGGACACGTCGTCCACGGCCCTGACCGGACCGTAGGAGATCTCGAGCCCGGACGCCGACAGGACGGTTTCCCCGGCGGCGGAAGCGGCCGAGGACCGGGGCAGGGTGACGGCGGGATCAGCCGCGGTCGCGGTCGCCGTTGTCTTCGCCGTCGCCGTTGTCTTCGCCGGGGCCGGGGGCCGGGCCGTCCGGGACCGGGAGCGTCCCCGGAACGGGCGGAGCAGCAGCCGGTTCTGCCGGGCCAGGTCGGGAACCATCCCGTCGGGCGAGGCGATCATGGCGTAGATGACGTAGGCCCCGGTCAGGATGGCGAGCCAGTAGTTGACGGACGCGAAGTGGATGACGGAGGACACGAAGTTCGCCACCACGCCCCCGGACGCGGAGGCCGCCGCGAACACCGAGCCGCCGACGTACCCGACGCCGCCGACGACCGTGAACACCAGGGCCGAGATCGAGTTGAACACGTCGTAGGAGGAGAAGTCCGCCACGGAGAACTGGAAGGTCGCCAGGGCCCCGGCCAGCCCGGCCAACGCCGCCGACACGGCGAACGCACCGAGCTTCGCCCCGGACACGGAGATGCCCGCCGAGGCGGCGCCGCGCTCGTTCGCGCGGACCGCCACGTACCGGCGACCGGACTCGCCGCGCCGGACGTTCGCCACGGCGAGGGAGCCGAGCGCGAGGACGACCGCGCAGAAGATCGCGAACCGGTCCGGGTGCGCCGCCGGGGACAGGTCCAGGCCGAAGAGCACGGGATCATGCACGGTCAGCCCCGTGGTCCGCCCGGTGAGCGAGGGCTGGGTCAGCACCATGTCCTCGACCGCGAGGGACAGCCCGAGGGTGACGATCGCGAGGTTGATGCCGCGGACCCGGACGGCGGGAGCGCCGAAGGCCACCCCCAGAACGACCGCGGCGGCGGTGCCCGCCACGACGCAGACGATGAACGGCAGCCCGAGCCCGCTGCTGCACTGGGCCGCGATGAAGGAGCCGAATCCGGCCAGCGCGGCGGTGCCGAGAGAGACCTGCCCGGCGTACCCGGTGACGACCACGACGGACAGCGCCATCAGCCCGAAGATCGCGCTGTTGATGACCGAGGTCGCCCAGGTGGGGGACAGGAGGACGGAAATCAGCACGGCCGCGAGCACCCAGAACGCGACCTTGACCCAGCCGATCCGCCCGGTCCCGACGCGGGGCAGCCGGACGCGCAGTGACTCGCCGCGGCCCGGGAGCGCGGTACCGCCGAGCACGACCGCGACGATGATCACCGCGAACGGGACGGAGTCGGTGATGCCGGAGTTGACGTTGTACCGCTGCAGGACCGCTTCGGCCATGCCGAGCAGCAGGCCGGTGACGACGGTGACGGCGATCAGCTCGAACCGGCCGACGAGCGCCGCGGCCATCGCCGGGATGACCAGGAGCGTGAGGGCGCTGGGGGACAGGCCGATGACGGGGATGAGCAGGATCCCGGCGAAGGCGGCCATCACGCCGCCGATCGTCCAGGTGACCAGCCCGGTGGGATGCGGCGAGATCCCGATCCCGGCGGCCGCGACGGGGTTTTCCCGTAGCGCGCTCGCGTTGAGGCCCAGCCGGGTCCGCGTGAATACCAGCCACAGGGCGACCGCGAGGACGATCGTGACGACGAGGAGGACGAGGGTGTCGTCGGTGACGACGCCGCCGAGGACCGAGATCTTCCCCGAGCCGAACAGGGGCGGCAGCAGCTGGGTCTGGGTGCCCCACTTCCACTCGGCGACGCTTTCCAGCAGGAGCATCAGGCCGAGGGTCGCCACGACCTTGGCCATGACGGACGCGTTGCGCAGCAGCCGGACGACGATCCCGTAGAACAGGGCGCCGAGCACGCCTCCGGTCAGCAGGCCGGCCAGCAGCGACGGGACGACGGGCAGGCCGCTGGAGGACGGGGCCGCCCCGGCCCCGTTCAGCAGCGCCGACGGCGAACTGGGGGCGGCCGCGCCGCCGGAGTGCAGCTCCCAGAAGACGTAGGCGGCGATCATCCCGATCGCGCCCTGGGAGAAGTTGAGGATGCCGGAGCCGCGGTACACGGCGACGATCCCGAGCGATACGAGGGCGTAAGCGCCGCCGGCGCTCAGGCCGATGACCGCGAACTGCCACAACTCCGACATGGAAGCTCCCAGAGGTAACGGGGTCAGAAGTCTTCGCCGAGGTACACGCGCTCGATCTCCGCCTCGCGGGCGGTGAGGTCGGCGCCGGGGAGTTCGGCGCGGAGGGTGCCTTCGTTCATGAGCAGGGCCCGGTCAACGACCCGGGCCGCGTAGTGGATGTGCTGCTCCACGAGCAGTACGCCGGTCACCGAGTCCGCGACGGCCGAGCGCAGCCGCGAGAAGATCCGCTCGCACACCGCCGGGGCCAGGCCGAAGGACAGCTCGTCGATGAGCAGGACGCCGGGCTTGCGGCCCACGGCCCGGGCGAGGGCCAGCATCTGCTGCTCGCCGCCGGACAGCAGCCGCGCCTTCAGCGGCAGCTTCGGCTTGAGCTCGGGGAACAGGTCCAGGGCCTCGTCCAGGGCCGCGCCCGCCAGGCCCAGGTTCTGCCGGACGGTCAGGGTCCCGAAGACGCTGCGTCCTTCCAGGACCAGCCCGAGAGCGGGCCGCCCGTGCCGGGACGCGCCGGCGCGCCGGTACGGCGGCCCCGTCAGCGGCACGCCGGCGGCGGTCACCGAACCGGAGTATTTCCCGAGGTAGCCGCCGATCGCCATGATCGTCGTCGTCTTTCCGGCCCCGTTGCGCCCGAGGAGGCCGACGATCTCGCCGGCCCCGACGGAGAAGCTCAGGTCGTGCACGACATCGAGGCCGCCGTAGCCCGCGGACAGCCCGCCCACCCGCAGCGCCGCGCCGGTGCCCGCGGTGCCGGAGTGAGTGAGTGTTCGCGTTTTAACTTTCACATTAGTGAGCGTACACTCACTTTTTCTGGCCGCCTAGGTGCTGCGGGGCGGTCAGGCCGGCCCAGGGCCTGATCTTGTCCGCCAGCCTCTATGAGTGATATGTGATAGGTAAGCCGGCGCTCGCCGTCCGCAGGGTCGCGCTCGGCCAGGAAGCGTTACCCAGGAGACGATGATGTCAGCTACCGAGGACGTTCCGGTCCCGCCATCTTCTATGGTCACGCGCATGACGGCGATCCTCGACACGTTCGACAGCCCGCGCCGCTGCCGGAGCCTGCAGGACATCGCCGACCTGACCGGTCTTCCCCGGTCGACTGTCCACCGGATCCTGGAGCAGCTCACGCAGCTGGGCTGGGTGCGGCACAATTCGCCGGGCTACTGTCTCGGCTGGCGGGCCGACCGCCTGCCGTCCCGGGTGAATGAGGAATCGCGGCTGCGGGAGGCGGCCGCGCCTCACCTGCAGGCGCTCGCGGTTCACACGCCGCTGTCGGTCCACCTGTCCGTCCTGGACGGCTCCGTGGTCCGCTACCTCGACAACGTCGGCCGCGTCCCGGCCGACGTGTCCCCGCGGGTGGGGGGATCGATGCCCGCGCACGTGAGCGCGTCGGGCAAGGCGATCCTGGCGTACGTGGACCCCGAGCTGATCGACGGTGTTCTCAGCCGGTTCCTGCCGCAGATCGATCCGGTGGCGGTCTACCGCGAACTGGCGTCCGTGCGTCTGCGGGGCGGTCTGGCGACCGTGCGCAACGGCCCGGCGGACGCGGTGGTGTGCCTCGGGGCGCCGATCTTCGACCGCGAACGCCGGATCACGGCCGGGCTCGCGCTGTGCGGCTGGCAGAGCAAGGCGTCCCTGGACCGCTATGCGCCCCTCCTTCTCGACCAGGCCAAGCGAGTCTCCCGGCAGTTCCGCGAACTGCAGCAGCGGGCGGACGACGCGCCGGCGCACCTGGGCGCCGCGGGGTAGGTCGGCGGGCCGCCTCCCCGGTCCTGCTGAGCGAGATCCGGACTATGTGCCCCGGGCCGGCAGCGTTACGGTGGGCGCCGGTTCACAGAGCGGAGCATGCCATGGCTGGTCGAGTCGAGAACAAGGTCGCGTTCATCACCGGTGCCGCGCGCGGGCAGGGCCGGAGCCATGCCGTGCGTCTCGCGCAGGAAGGCGCGGACATCATCGCGATGGACCTGCTCGAACCGATTCCGTTCGTGACCTACAAGGGGGCGACCCAGGCCGACCTGGACGAGACGGTCCGCCTGGTCGAGGAATGCGACCGGCGCATCATCGCCCGCAAGGGCGACGTCCGGCAGCTCAGCAGCGTCAAGGCAATCGTCGATGAGGGCATCGCCGAGTTCGGCCATCTCGACATCGTGTGCGCCAACGCGGGCATCATGATCTTCCACGAATGGCAGGACGCGACGCCGGAGATGTGGGACTACACCATCGCGACCAACCTGACCGGCACCTGGAACACGATCATGGCGACGGCGCAGCACCTGATCGACAACGGCGGCGGCTCGATGATCCTGACCAGCTCGACGGCCGGGACCAAGGGACAGCCGTTTCTCCACCCCTACACGGCCGCCAAGCACGGCGTCGTCGGGCTCATGCGCGCCTTCGCGAGCGAGCTGGCCGAGCACAACGTCCGGGTGAACACGGTGCATCCCACGGGCGTCCTGACGAACATGCACGACGGGACGCAGGAGGTCATCGCGGGCATGCTGGAACGTCACCCGCAACTGGGCGGCATGCTGGTCAACATGCTCCCCGTCCTGATCTCCGAGCCGGCCGACGTGTCGAACGCGGTGCTCTACCTCGCCAGCGACGAGTCGCGCCTCGTGACCTCGACCATGTTCAAGGTCGACGCCGGCGCCAGCGAGTACTGATGCATCCCGGCGTCCCGGGCCGGGCCGGCCGCCGCGGCAGCCCTCAGCGGTCGCCGAAACGGGCGACGAGGCGACCGGTCACTTCGTTGTTCCTGAGTTTCTCCAGGCCGGCGCCGATCTCGTCGAAGCCGATCTCGGTGTAGACGGGCGTGACCTCGCCGCGGAGCATCAGGCCGAAGACGTCCTCGATGTCGCCGACGGTGCCGCCGAGCGAGCCCTCCAGGGTCCGGCCGAGGATGAGCGGGGTGGCGACGGTGAACGTGGGCTGTCCCAGCCCGACCTGAACCACCTTGCCTCCCCTGCGGACGGCCATCAGCGCCTTCTGGGTGGTGTCGAACCCGGCGTAGTCCACGATGAGGTCGAAGCTCCCGCCCGCCATCGGGTTGAAATCGGCGGCGGCCCACTCGCCGGCGTCGGCGACGCAGCCGGTGACGCCCGCCTCCCGCGCGATCGGCCAGATGTCCCGCTTGGTCTCGGCGATGTGCACCTCGGCGCCGGCCAGGACCGCGACCCGGGCACCGATCTGGCCCAGGCCGCCGAAGCCGATGACGCCGACCTTCATCCCGGCGCTCACGCCGCCGGCCTTGGCCATCGCGTGGTAAGACGTCATGCCGGCGTCCGTCGCCAGCGCGGCCAGGGACAGGTCCAGGCCCTCGGGGACCCGGGCCAGGTCCGGCGCGTCGGCGACCAGCTTGCCGGCGAACCCGCCGGGGGTGAACATGCCCAGCGGCGGGCGCACGCCGGAGGAGCAGACGCCGACGACATCGCCCGCCTTCCAGCCTTCCACGCCCTCGCCGAGCGCGCTGACGATCCCGGCGTTCTCGTGCCCCTGCGTCATCGGCAGGAACGGCATCGTGCCGTCGCCGCTGGTCATATACATGAGGTCCGAGTGGCACAGTCCCGCCGCCCGCACGTCGATGATGACCTCGCCCGGCCCGGGCACCGGCTCGGGGACCTCGTTCAGGGCGATGGGCTTCTGGCCGCCCTCGTACTGCCATGCCTTCATGAACCGCTCCTTCTCGCTCTGTCCGATGAAATAGTTGACTAGGTCTGCCATAAAGGTTAGCTTCTGGGCCGTGGCAGAGAGAAAGCTGTACCTCGTCTTCGGGAACCCGAACCCGGGTCAGGAAGAGGAGTTCGACGAGTGGTACGACACCGTCCACATCCCCGACGTCATGTCGGTCGGCAACATCGTCTCGGCGCAGCGGTTCAGGTACCGCCAGCTTGACCGCGACGCGGGCCAGCCAGTCGCGCACGTTCACCTCACCGTGTACGAGCTGGAGGGCGACCCGGACGAGTTCATGACCAAGATGATCGCGGCGGTCTCCTCCGGCAAGGTGCGGATGCAGGAGGCCCCCTTCAACAGCGGCACGGTGAGCATGTCGTTCTGGGAACCGGTCACGGAGAAGGCGGAGACGCCCGGGTGACGGATCCGGTCAGCCGCCGGCGGTGAGGATCATGGCCCCGCACTGGGGGTACAGGCCGCTGGTGACGACGGAGACCCGGGCGTCCGGGACCTGGCGGTCGCCGCACTCCCCGCGCAGCTGCAGGACGGCCTCGTTGAGGAAGCTGAGACCGTGCAGCCGCCCCTCGGCGAGCTGACCGCCGGCGGTGTTGACCGGGAAGTCGCCTCCCGGGCCGATCCGCGACCCGTCGCCGATCCAGTCGCCGTACTCGCCGCGGCCGCACGCGCCGAGCGCCTCGATCCACGAGACGGTCACCGAGGTGAACCCGTCGTACAGCTGGGCGACGTCAACGTCGCCCAGCGTCACCGACGACCGGCTCCACAGGCGGGCGGCGCAGTCGAACGTGCCGCCGTAGAGGTAGTCGTTGTTGAAGGTCCAGTTCGCGCCGCGCCCGGTCCCGTAGGCCATCGCGTCCACCAGGACCGGGGGCTGGCGCAGGTCCCGGGCCCGCTCGGCCGTCGTGATGACGGTCGCGACCGCGCCGTTGACCGGGTAGTCGCAGTCGAGCAGGCGCAGCGGGTCGGCGATGGTCCGCGAGGAGAGATAGTCCTCCATCGTCACGGGCTCGCGCAGGACCGCGCGCGGGTTCAGCGCCGCCCAGCGGCGCGCGTTCACGGAGATGTGCCCGAAATCGTCTTCCGGCCGGGAGTACTCCGCCAGCCAGCGGCGCTTCTTCAGCCCCATCTCGACCAGGATCCCCCCGAGGTAGCCGTAGGGCACCAGGAACTGGTCCCGGCCCGGAACCCGCCGGGGTCCGGTGGCCACGCCCCCGTTGTGCCCGGCCGCCCGGGTCAGGCACCGGTACACCAGGACCGTCTCGCAGGCGCCCGACGCGACGGCCATCACGCCCGCGAGCGCGCCCGCCAGGCCGGACGGGCCCGACGGCACGATGTCGATGAACGCGGCGAGGTCGGTGATGCCGAGCAGCCGCGCCGCGTCCTGGGCGCCCGGTGACTCCGGGCCGAACTTGTACTCGAAGATCCCGTCGATGTCCGCGCCGCTCAGCCCCGCGTCCGCGAGCGCCTCTCCGGCCGCGGCGCGCAGGAGCCGCCGGGGGTCCGGTTCGCCCGCCCGGGA
>Ga0131853_10011502_pt1 | contig 16197 bp, 11 predicted proteins | sample TergutLab28metaG_FD_92764 | JGI IMG/M metagenome (GOLD analysis project Ga0131853, IMG submission 92764) | Labiotermes labralis P1 segment gut microbial communities from Petit-Saut dam, French Guiana - Lab288 P1 (version 2) (version 2) | ecosystem: Host-associated > Arthropoda: Insects >...
CCTATCCTCCTCCATTCTCTCTAGGTGACCTAACCAGCTTATCCTTTGCCATTTTATCCATTTTACTATATTTTCTCCTTTGCTCATCTCTTCTAGTTCTCGATTCGTCCGACTTTTCCATTCCCCGTTTTCATATTTAGTACCATATATTCTTCTAAATATTTTCCTTAAAAAATTAGCAGAGCTTGTTCTTCTTTCTTCGTCAACGTCCATGCTTCCGCTCCATACGTCACTACCGGTAACAAGGGCAAACCCCTTTGTGTAAAAAATCACCAGTATTCAATGGTACATTAAGAGTAATTTAATATATTACCTATGCTTTATTTACGACTAGTGAATATTACATTAAAATTTAAAGGAAAATTTTTGACAATGCCTGTTTCTAGGTACGATTTTCACACACAATTCTTTACGTAAACCGTTCTTAAACATCACAGCCCTAGGGGAATGTTATGACGTCACAGTTTCATTGAGTATTCAGACTGTGAGTTTTAAAATTCCTCACAGACGGCTTGATATAAGTATGGTATCGGCAAAGCAGAGCGCTGCAATCCCAACCGCAGCATAGGAAGCCCAGTTTTGACTGTTATTTGGCACGATATGTTTCCTAAATCTCTCGTTCATTCTGAAACTACTCTCAAGACTTCCAGGGCCTGTCACTGGCTGATGTGTGCTGGACCGTGCATCATTGTGATATCTGAAGAACCAACTAGATGCTACGTAGGTCGCGCTATAACCTGCAGCCCGGACACTACTCCAGCCTACCCGCACCTAACATCCAACCAACAGCAAACCAAGAACGAGACGACCAATGTGGTAATCAACACTATAGTCGCAAGCTCCTGATGATGGGCATAGTAGTGTCCGAAACATGTTCAGCCTATAAGAAGTACAATAAAATAATAAATAGCGTAAGGTGGCAGGTGTCTCAAATTGATAGCTTTTACAGAAGGCTCACATCTTTTTAACGCCATTTCATTTTCACTCTTCAATATTTCGGTAAATTTTCATCACGCAAAGGGTATTGAAAGAAATAAATCCGAAACACTTTAATGAAATATTTGTTCAATTTTGTAGTATAAGCATGCCATAAATATGTCGATAGCAGTAACAGTGCTTCGTAACACTGGCTTTAAAGCGCGCCTAACTTCATTCACAAATAAGGCCCTAAAGCCATCTATCCAAAACCGAGAGTCTCTTATTTGGTGAAAAGCAGCGTGATTTCACTCACAAACCAAGCGTTTCTTATATTGGGATAAAAGAGAATCAGAATTTTACATGATCCGTAATCCGTGCACATATTGAATATATACATATATAGACCAACCAAATGAACACTAATGGAGTAGTTTATATATTCACATATTTCTATATATATTATTGTTATTTTATGTTTTGGATTGGTTCTCTCAATTCAATAATCATCTTTTAATTGTTACCCTTTGTATTGCCGTCCTCAGGTCGGCCGCATGAGACATGTGTAAAAGGTAAAGCAATCCCATTACAGGCCTGGACAGGCCCTGAAGGTTACAGGAGGTTGAGGCTACCAGACCTCAAGACAGTCGGCACATGAAGGTGGTGAGGTTGTCAGCCCTACGCACCGGCCTCCTTTACCCCCAGGAAACATTCCTGGTACTCATTTCTGTTAGAGGCTGAGTCAACCCTAGGGCCATAGTGCGGCCAGAAGGATTATGTCAATGAAAAAATTCAATGACATCAACGGGAATCGAACCCGCGACCTTTCCACTTGAAGCGCACAGCCTCAACCAACTACGCCACCGCGTAACCCCATGAGACATATACGGGGTTTTATATATATATATATATATATATATATACATTAACAATTTTAGTAGTGTGCATTGTGTTGAGCTGGAAGGATTACGTCAATGAAAAACTTCAATGACACCATTGGGAATCGAACCTGCGACCTTCCGGCTTGTAGCGCAGTGCCTGAACCAACTAAGCCACCGCGTAACCCCATGAGGCATATACGAGGTTATATCTATTTTATGTATATTATATATATATATAAACATTTTTAGTAGTGTGCATTGTGTTGGCTGGAAGGATTATGTCAATGAAAAATCCCTATGACCTCATCGAGAACAGAACTCGTGACATTCCGGCTTGTATCGCAGTGCCTCAACCAACTGCGCCACCTCCTACCCCCAGCAGACATACATAAACAATTTCAGTAGTATGTATTGTGTTGATATTCTTGTTATATTATACAGCCTCACAATGTTTATTTAGTCTGTGCCTTTACACGCTTCGCGTTGGAACGACATGCCCAGTTTCATACCTATGTACACAAACGTCGACCCTTACTTACCTGTTCTCTTCTCCGCGTCTCTGAAAGTTACTTCTTCCAGCACGATGCCGACGCTACGCCCCTTCGAGTTAACCGCAAACACCGCTATTCGGAACGTCACATCGGGTTCCAGGTTGGCCAGAAAGAAGGTTGGCTGTTCAAGGCTAGTGAGGTTGTACCGGGGAACCCCAGAGTCTGCTGAATACAGCTCCAACAGGAAGTACTGTGGTAATCCGCCATCGAAACCCGGCTGGCAGCTCACCTCTACCGAGCTGCTGGTCTGGTTGGAAAGCGTACAGTTGCGGACAGGGAATGGCTTTCCTGCGAAAAGGCAACTTTGTGATGACCGGGTTCTAATTGTCTCAGCCTTGCTGACCGGCGAAAATTAATTTATTTCTATGGTACAACAAAATTCAAGCAATATCGCATTAACAAGAGGAATTATCCAGTGTGACCACCAGCTCTCTTCATAACTAATAGGTAGAAGAATTGCTGAAAATTTGTCTAGTACCGACACAAATTTCCTTCCTGAATTTTTTGTATATATTGGGTTACTTTATACGGGAATTTTGGATTAATGTTACATGCCTGCAGCCTTTCATCTCTTTATGTGCCTTTGCGCGCACGTGATCACGGCTCTAACATTGTTTTATGGCTGTTCCGATGCCTACAGGGCAGCGTTCAATCTACATTTCGCCTTTAAGTAAGCTGCTGTAATTAATGTCACTAATATTTTGATAAACTTACAAATGGAACTTGACTTGCATATAAAAATTATGTACCAATTCATGTCCATAAGGACTCTGACGGTAGCATATTTTAAAAAGACGTGAATAATATTTTGGAGATTATCCATCGTCTGGTGCTAAAACACAATTTTTAGAATGATGTCCTTAACTTTTTTTTAGATACCCTATTATCGTTATGCTGGTGATACAGTCCTGATTACTTAAGTAACCGAGTGACTGCGTGGTCGAAACGTTAAACATATTTTTGGGGGCCCAGTTTTACGTATTTTTCGCGTAATTGGGCACGAACTCTGCAAACTGTTTGCATCTTTTCATCAGTCATCATTACATAGTTCATATCTTCGCATGTCGTTAACGACTTTTAGCTTTTAATGATATGTCTTGTTTTTATCGTTCTTTGGTTCTTGTTTTGTATTAGGAGTGTCGCTGATATTTATAGAGGGATCCAAGTCTTCTGATTTCAGATTTTTTTCCCAAGCTTTTAATTTTACTAACACTTCAACAATTTTCAGCCACCCCTCGAAGATAAGATCTCACACTTGGCGTATTAACCTTCTCTGAAGGACCCACCGCACGAGGTTCACCGTATCCTCTTTATATTAAAGACGGAGACATCAATTCTTTGAAAAGTTGTGGGTATTTTAACTTGCGAGAGAGAGAGAGAATTTCCAAACTACAAGCCAAAACCTATTTAGCAACAGAACATATATCTGATTTCCCAGATTTACTTAGATGTGGACAAATACCCAAGGGGCAGTCCAGGCGCAGGTGTTCAGTGAGGTGCCGCGAATTAATTATAGACTGATCTCAATCAAACCGACAACGTCTGTAGCCAGTATGTATCATGTAGCAAACGTGAGTGGTGGGGAAAGTCCCTCCACCACGGGCCAAGAAAAGGCGAAAACTTACATTCGTCTGCGTGCAGTGTGTCCTTGATTTCAATCAGATTGCAAACAAAATTAGAGTGTCCCGAAACGTCGGTAACTAAATACCAATCTACGCTGTGTAACATTATAGACGAGCTAAACTCTCAGAATCCCAGGCTTAAATTTTGAGGAAAATCCCCCAAATGGAAGCAGAAATACAGGTGGAAAGGTAAACACGTCATCATGTAAGTTATCCTTATTACTGACTCATATGAACAAAATTGGCTACCTTCGTACCTAACGTCTGTTGCTCTTCAGATATGATTTTTCATAAAAGTCCCTTAAATGGGAGCAGAGATAGGCGAAAACCTGAACTGGTCTTCGTGTAAAGGTAAAAAGGTAAAGTGCACCCTTGTACAGGCACTGAGGCTCTGTAGAGGCGGTGCGGTTCATAGGGGTGTAGAAGTATAGCTTTACTCTTTCTTTACCACGGCCCTAGAAGGGGGTGTTGGTTCAGCGTCACGCCCCGGCCGCTCTTTACCCCGGGAAAGACCCGGTACCCATTGTACAGGAGGCTGGGTGGGCCCAAAGGTCGGTCTGGGCAGGTGCGGAAAATCTCGCCCCCAACGGGATTCGATCCCCGGACCGTCCAGCCCGTAGCCAGTCGCTATACCGACTACGCTACCCGGCCCACAGGTCTTCGTGTAAAGTGCCCTTATTTTTACACCGACCACAACGAAAGATTCAAATATATCCAACATCTGTGGATACTGCATTTCATTGTCGATAGACACATATGGAATGCCAAAGGGTGAATAAATATCAGGAGATTGCGCAAGTATTAAACTGGAACTAAGTGTCCGCCATCACTGACTCGCGAATATTTGGTGATTGACACCTGCGACAGAGTGAGGATTTTCCTGGTCCGACGCTGAACTTTTTGACCCAGTTCGACAACTGAAAACTGCAACATGCCATATAAACAAGTGCGAGAGTTAGAGCTGCTCAGTCGGTAAGACGACTGACTACAAAATTGAAAACCGGATTTCAATTTCCGGTTGGGGTGGGAATTTTCTCTCTATTCCAGCTGCACTCCGAGTCAGAATATGTCTCAACCGTACTCACAACCCTTTGTCATGGAGAACTCAAGGTTCTTTCTTGGAAAACGCCCGAATCGTGAAGCTACGCTCTGAAGATTGTAAGTTGTTGAATACGAAATGCTGTGAATTGTATTTTACCAGTCTTGGTGGCCCTCACAGGGGAAAGTTATTTCTTAAAATATAAAATTAATGTTTGGAATCCGAGAAAAACCTTTGTTGAAAAGAGATATAGCAGTGGGAATGATCGCGACCCGCAGTTTATAACCGCTGTAGTTAAAAACTGCGCCTTCTGAGTTGTGTTCACTATAGTGGAAAAGCTCGTTTTGTTTCGCTGTTGATAGCTATTGACCGCCAAACTGCCTGGCAGAAGTAAGTGACCCGGTTACATTATAAAGAGTGCGGGGTTTACTGTTTGCTTAACTTCATGGCATTTTGACAGGATAGGACTTGTAGCAAGTAAATGCTGAGCTTGAACTCTGTTACCGCGGTGAGACAAGTAGCCAAAAATTAACACTCTGGTATTACAAAATGAAGGTTCAATACCGATACTAGGCCCAGCAATGGACGACATTGGACGTTATTCTCAAAAAGTCCCCTCTACCTCCTGACCTCCAAACTTATACTCTTAAGGTAAATGTAAGGAAAATTTGACTCGGTGGACGCCATAAAAGCTTTTGAGAGTCCGGATGGATGCCAATGGCCAGCGTCACGAACCGGTAGCTTTGCCGCACGAAAATAGAGAACCGCGTACACATTAAATAGAAGAATGGGCCCCAGATTGCCCTGAGCATTTTGGAGAAGAAAAGAATCCCTTGTCCCTGCCTGAAGTTGGACCACGCATGCTCGGTTTTCCTGCAATTAACCTAGTCAATATACCAATTAAGTTATCCCGGTTATTGCATGCCTTCCTAAGTCACATCTCGACGACATACTAAAGTTAGGTAGGCATCAACTAAAAATGGTAACTGCGATCTACACAGGGCATGCTCCTGTAAGGGGGCACCTGTATACTATGGGCCTGTTTGATGGGGATCCAATCTGCAGATTTTGCGGAATGGAGACTGAAACAGTGTAGCACATTGTATGCTGTTGCGAGGCGTTGGCTCGGCAGCGCTATAATGTCTTTGGGAGGCTGATTGTAGAACCAACAGACATAAGCACAGCCTCAGTAAGGGACCTTAGCCTCTTCATACGAGGCCCAGGGTTATTGAGGCTGTGCTGAATGAAATATTAGGGCTGCACAATAAGCCTAAGGCCGTGGTGAATTCGGTGCATAAGCTGACGGGCCCTAAGGAGGAGGAGGAGGAGGAGGAGGAGAAGAAGAAGAAGAAGAAGAAGAAGAAGAAGAAGAGAAGTCACATCTTACTGTTCCCTCGCGTCTCCTGGCAATTCTACCAAGTGACCAGTTTTAAAAAGTTTCCAAATGGAAAATGAGCCCACGCTTCCAATTTAAGCAAAGAATAAACTATTTGTGACAATTAGAGGTTCATATTTGAATAAATTTAAGTCCCTGTTGCAGTAAAGTTTCCTTCAGCTGACACCACACCAGAACAACTCCGTATCATGTCTACAGCTTAGGGACCAGGTCTTGGACAATAAAGTGCTCAGGACAGGATTCGGAGGAAGGGAGAGAAATAAAAAATTTACAGAGAAAATTCCATAACGAGGGGCGTCATAATTTATATTCTGAAATTAATATTCTTAGGTTCATCAGATCAGTCCGGGTGAAATCAACTGTGCTAGCAGCATGCATGGAACAGACAAAAACTATGTACATATTTTAGCTGGAAAACAAGTGAAGAGTCAGATTTTGGAGACCTATGTACAGATAAAAGTTGGTAATGCAATGGATCATGGAGAGGTCTGACGTGAAACTATAAAATGAATTCATTCGACTTAATGCGGAGGCCAGTGGTCGGTGTTGTGGATATAAATCGGCACATTTGCTGTCCAGATGGTTCAGCATCAACTTACGAATTCAGATGCTGCGCCGAAGAGTTATTATTTAGACAGTCAGGTTGTTAGTGAGCTATTTGTGTAACCAGTCTGGTTTGTTGATTTTAAATTTTCCAATTAAAAAATGTAAAACTGCATTAATGCCAAAATAAATTTTAAATTTGTCTATAAGAGCATCGGATGGAAATAAACTCGTTCTTATAAGTGCACCAGAAATTGATACGACGTGAACACCAATTGGACGCAACTGTGATGTCATTTATTATACAGATATAATGTTTTGGTTATACTTGGGCCCGTAATGTGTTACAGTATCAGAAGGTATAGCTTGTCAACTGAGTCATTTTGCCCAGTTCTTAGACTGCGCACAGAGACAAGTCTCCACAGTAATGACAGAAACCGTGTCAAATTCAGAGATAAAAACCTGATATCATCGTCATCCGTGCAGGCTGTTCGCTCTTGTAATGTTATTGAATTAAAACCGGATTTTACAAAGCAGCCGGTAGTTTAATTGTTTGTGGTGTGACAAAATCAGGGAGCTCAGCGATCCCTGTTTGAAAACTACCCACAGCTTTCGACACTGAACAGGATCATCACGTGGGAGGGCACCCTATCTTCCGGGGATTTGCTACGTTATTTTGCTTCTGATCACCACAAGATTATCACAATGTCGGTCAGGGAATCTACAGTGAGTCTTCATAAAGTACTGGCTTCTAATAACCGGGGGTTTCCCCTCTAAAGGGACAAATTGTAATTTAGCGCACTAAGGTGAAACAGAACTCGTAGCATATAAACCCGAGATTCTAAATTCACCCGTCTAGGGGTTAGGGCGCCCTGGGCGCGACGTGTATGGGTGCTTTGGACTGAAATTATATAAAAATTTAAATATATCTGGGATAAAATGTTACGAAACCTTCTCACAAGGATAAGGGTGGATATTAAAAGAGAAATGGCCTAAATATAAAATGTGGTTCTAAAAAGCCAGTCTATTTTTGGTTTGTTGTATTGTATATTAAATTCATTTTTATTTTCAGTCTTCTGCAGTTCTTTTCCGATTAACAGGAGATATTAACCTGATTACTGTAAGCGGACAGTCACAGTGGTAAGTTATAGATACAGGTTCATTTTTCATAAACAAGATACTTGAGGATAAACTAACGGTTTAATTTTCTTTGTATTTGCAGATCGCAACACTTCCACAAAAATCCACCAATAAACACTCTGTCCACAGCCAGATGAACTTCAAACCCTGTTATTTAAAAAATGAGAGGGGTTTAAACGAGTCAAAACACAACTAAGTTTTTTAGATGTTATTTTAAAATGACAACATGTTTCGGCCCCAGCTCTGGGCCATGTTCATGTCACAAAAGTACTTTATTCGAGGAAACTATACAGTATAAGTCATAAAATATACCAATCTAAAATTCAACGAGATCTCTTTGTTGTTCATTATTCTAATGCTCTTCATGACTAGGTTAAGATCTCGATATATCATAAACCTAACAATATAATAGTCATTATTTACAGTAGGTATTTAAAAAACTGGAGTAGTAGATGACTATTATATTGTTGGTTTCATGATATATCCAGATCTTAACCTAGTCATGAACAGCATTAGAATAATGAACAACAAAGAGATCTCGTTGAATTTTAGATTGGTATATTTTATGACTTATACTGTATAGTTTCCTCGAATAAAATACTTTTGTGACATGAAGATGGCCCAGAGCAGGGGCCGAAACATGTCGTCAGTTTAAAATAACATCTACAAAAAATATTTGTGTTTTGATTCATTAAAAACCCTCTCCTTATTGCATTACTAAACACAACGTGGATGGCGCATCTAAAGACTGTTATTTAATACACAACATACAGCCAGGTCTCTTCGCTCTAACTGTACTTAAGAGAATGTTGTGTGCGTTTATTGTAATATTGATATATGAACTCTTTTATCGTACTTTATGATCCTAATAAAGGAATCTACTACCACGAATGTCCGCCACTGAACACAACCCCGCAACAATGTCTTTTAAGTGCCATCAACAGAACCTACTTCCTCTAATATCAATTGAATTGCTTATATCAGTCTGCATAACGTCTATGGTATTATGACTGACAGATGACGAGTTGGAAAACGTGCGGAAGTGGGCGGTCGTGGCTCAATGCGGCCTGGAGAGAATGAGAAACACCACGGAATTTCTAAGTTATGGTAAAATGCGACGTGGCTGAGATGCGAAACGGAAACCTCCTAAAACAATTGTAGAGTATCACCGCTACACCATCGTGCTCGGTGGATTGATGAATTGAAGAATGTTGTGTGGATGAATGTTGGAGCCAATGGATGTATGTAGGGCTAATTACAGTCAGCTAGCCGGCATGTTTGGGGATTGTCCGGTCTTGAAACGCTTAACAAAGTTCAAGACGTTTCTTCTTTTAAAATGTGTTGCATTGTAGGAATGTGACTGATTACACAATATGTTGAACGAACAGCTGCATATTGTCCTTCTATCTCTTCGTTTATTCACGTCATCCAATTAAAATTCCGTGAAATCTTTTCGATTTAACTACGCTAACAACACAAAGTGCCGTATGTAAATCACTTAGTCCCATTCGAATCCATTACTCCAATAATATTTACAAATGAGCACCCTGCCAACAAGAAAACATAATATACAGCCGCTACACAAACTACTGTATAGGGAAATAAGTCCTGCTTTTCGTGGAAACAGATTGTTTTCTGCGTGCGGAAAATTTATTCAGTGAATATTAAAGCAGATATACAAAGCATTAGACGTAAAGTAAATATAATCTATAGGAAAAGACACAAAATGTTTCAAGAACTAAATAATCACTTGCAGGAAAATATATTCTGTTGCTGGCATCAAACAGATATTTAAAATTAGGGGTACCGTTCAGAGACTAATGAACATGGGGCGAGGGTTGCAACTGAGTGAGTATTTGCTGAAGACAAATGAAGCCTTTCATTTACCCCAAGATACGCGTTCTCAGATTTTTAATTATATCCATATAACATTAAGATGTGAAACGTAATTCCGAAATTGAGATAATAACAAGAGAAATGAGGGATAAAGCAGACTAGAGGGGGCAACTTAAAAGGAAGATGTTTGCAGTTATACTTTCAAATATCTGGCCTCTAACAACGTCCGGGAGGGTACAAAAGCTACGGGTTGATTAATGTCAGCAGAAACTAATATTAATTTTAATTTAAACTTGTCTCGATTCTGAGGGACAGTTCACTTTATTACACCCACATTGAGCAAGCAAACCATCAAAAGTCACGCGACTAAAAGTCTCATTTCGGGCCATATAATAGGCAGGGGGTCAAAGTACGGCGCGGGCCTGCATCATATAAATGAAAGATCAGAAGTGAAGCTTCGACGGGAAGACAAACTACAAGGGGCAGAATATTTAAATGCCTGCATTACTCGAGACAGACAAGAAATGCAGTAATTATACAGAATTCCAGAGTTGTTTAGCGCATTCACAAAAGCCAGTCTTTGGATGCCTTCTTGAGCTTTTTTGTACAGTCCCCTCCCAAACCTTACATTATCTCCCGAGAGGTTGTACCTTTTAAATTAATCCGACTAAAGGTGTACAGACATATCTCGTCTATCCGATGCGTGCTACATGTATCACCTTCTCGCCCACCATTATTTACCATGTCTAACAAAAACAGGTAAAAAGTACAAATTATAAAATGCCTCGTTATTCAAATTTCTCTATTCGCCTATTTACAGTACCTCATTAAGGGGACGAATACCGCACTCAGCCACTTTTTTTTACTCAAAAGCTCCAAACTAGTGAAGTACAATCTTGTATAACGTTTTAATATTACGGAATGTGACACCATGTAGTTTGGTCGCTATGCACAGAAGTTTCGAAAAAAATCTGATATCCATTTTCAAAGGCTCTTTACTCGGCAGACAGCACTTGGCCTGACCGTCATGCTGCCTGTCGCCACGTACCACAGGGCTGCAACATTAATATTCACAGCACTGACAAACTCAAACCTGGCAACATGGTTTTTATTTCAGTAATTAACCAACTTGATGGACAAAATATTTGTTTTGCAACAAGTTTATTTCACGCCTCTACATGTTTCGAGCACATGTGCTCATCATCAGGAAGTCAAAATTACATTACACAGCCTCTGGTATCATCACACCTATAGGTGACCGACCGTCTCGTGCACGAAACGGTCACCTATAGGTGCATTAAGTTGGTCAATTCAAAGCCAAAGCCAAGCCAAAGTGTTAACTGGGGGGGGGGGGGCGCAGACTTGCGCGAAGCATCGTTGGACTCTGTAACAGACACCTAAACTCTAACAGGGAAATATGCTTACGTTAACGATTATGAAGTCAGGCTGAGGGCCTTGACTGATCATGCCAAACGCTAGGGTCTAGTTTGCCCTGGACTAAGTATGGGAGGGATAAACTTTGGTTGGTTGGTTGGCTGTCTGGGTTCTGAGCCCAGATTGGCTCTATCGCAAACTGGAGATATGCGACGTTAGTCAGGCGCTTAGGTGAAGCCGCCGCGTCTGGGGGAGGGGAGTGCGGGCCGTGCCCCGACTTTGCATCGTATACCCTGGCATTTGCTTTACAACTGAGAAAAATCACGGAAAAACCTCGGTCAGGGTAAGTTGTTCAATTACTAAGTAATCTTCTTTATATAAGGAATCAGTACGTAAATCAGTATGTAAACATTTTCCACGACGGTTATAAAAATCTGTCACATAATGACGTATAAAGCAAAGGTCGCTATCTGTTCTGAGATCCGTACAAAACACCCAACGCAAAGCGAGCACCATGCAGAATTTTTGATTGTTAAACCTGGTGGTACGTAAGGAACCGCTAGGCTTTAAATGGTTAAATTCAGGTAGTTCCATCAGTCACCTCGCTGAACTTTAATACGGCTGCGTAGATCCGAACCCTGTTTTCAAAATTGAAATCAATGCTGGTCTGGCATGTTTTCCTTTATTTAAATTTACTCTTGATTTGTTTTAATAGTCTTTTTGCTCACTTGTTACGCTTAATGATACAACTTCTCCAGTTTTTATTATCATGCTAAAGTATGTTCAACATATTGCGAAACAAAAAACCCCAGAACGAATTCCCGAAAGCGGATTTAAATAACAAACTCGCCTACAGCACAAGAGAACAATATTTATAAGTTATCTTGCTTGTAAGGTTTAGAAGTGTAATGAAAGCCTTTATTTGCTGTGGAACATCGCCTTTAAAACAAGACGTTTTAATGCAAGTAGCCTACGCACTGAAGTACTACGTGCTCCTTAATTGGCATTCCATTATCCTTTGTTTTCATTAGCTAACTGCCTGACCAACACTTCCATTATCACGGCTCCGATATCTCGTAAAGACCGGTATATTCTTCCTGAGTAAGTAGAGGATACATTCAAAGCAAAGGTAATATTTTATGTCTGTTAAGGACAGTATGAACAATAGGATGTGATGATTTTCATGTCGCTGTTTCGATAAAAAGAACTGAATATAAAAAAGGGCAAAAATTACGGAGTATCAGCAGTAAATGTCGAAAGATATTCACCTCTTACTTTCTAAAAATTATATCTTCTAAATGGTCTCGCTGTTTGCAATGCATTACTGTACTCGTGATCGGAAATTAACCACGACTGCAAAATGGCACAAAGCTTAACTCTGACGTTGCAGTACTGTAGTTGCAGTTCAATTCTGAATATCATCACACTATTTTGTGGCACGTAAAAGGAAGAAAGAGCATGTCCGGGTCACAATTAGAGGCACTTTTACGTGTCTGCTGCGAAGTTATGGTTTGAGGCTCGATCACTATTACTGGAATATATTGCATGCGAAGTTGACAGCTTAGGGGACGAAATTTTTCAAATACAAAATGCATACAATAAATGGCGTTTTAATACTGACATTGTTTTTTTTTGTTTCTTATATTCAAAGCCGTTTATCAAAACAATGATCTGATAATCGTCAGATTCACCTGCTGCACTATTTGCCATCATTTCTACCGTAGCAGGACGAGAAAAATTTAGAGCATACTTCACAGCATTCATGGGTTAACTGAAGATACGTTTCTAAATAGCAAAAGTTAAAGAATGCTTCTGACAGTACCGGAAAGAATGTGGAATCAGTTGTTGTTTCCAGTATTTCTACATTTATAGAAGGACTGGGGAAAACTGGATTTCGAACACTGAATTTCTAATTACGAAACAAGCAATGGTCCGTGCGTCAAAAGAATGCGTGCTGTTTTTAAATCTGTGTAGGTAACTAACCAAGAAATATCCGATTCTCTGCCAATAGATTCCAAACGTTCAAAACTCCTATAATGAGACACCCTGCTGGATATGATCCTAGCCCTTTCTCTCCACCTCCGATTCTCACAACCTCTACACACCACAGATTCATCTTAACTTTCCGACGTCTTCGTTGTTTCTGATTTGCCTTCTCTCATTACACTCCCCAACCAAAATTCCATACAAATTCCTTTACTCTGTTTGCTTATTAAGTGTAACAAACAAGCTACTGGAAATGGTAATTACAAAGGGCAAGGTGGGGAAATATTCATCTCGGGATCACAGTATGAAATGGACGCACTGAGCCGCAGATAATGCTGGGCAAGATCAGAACTTCATGCATAGAGAACACTATTACAGTGGTCAGAGACATCCCAGACTTTGCACGGCTTGACGATACGATAGCAGGTTTCGGTGAAGCTCGACGAATGGTATTCAATCCCCATTTACAGGGACGAGCCACCTATAAAGGGGCTACTGGCCTTTCGCCAAAGAAGACCCACAGAAAGTGTCAAATGAAATTAATTACAGGCTTTTAGATCATTAATTAAAACCGTTGAATAAAAATAACCGAAGAAAAAAAAATTAAAGAAATTACAAAGAAAAAGAGGAAGTGTGAAAAAAAGGCAACGAAATACTGGGATACAGATGGAAAGAAACACAGAAAAAATGGAGGAAAAACAAATTAAAAATGATGAATGGGGAGAAACATTCGAGTATGGAAGGACAGAAGAACAGGGAAAAATAATGAAAGAGTGGTAGAATGAAATAACTAAGGCAGGGAAAAGAATAAAATGAAGAAAATTCTAAGAGAAAGAAATATGTAAATAGACACTGAGGAATTAAATAAGATAGACAGACATGAGAGTACAAGCAATGCTCATGATGCACATCTCTGACCGTGTATCTGGGGTAACCTGCTAGTAATTACAAAATGGTTTGAACTTGTGTTACTGCTGGTACTAAACAAAAATCAAGGACGACTGTGTTGAGATTTGTTGAAATTCACCAATTCTGTAACCCTTCCTTGTTTTTTACTGGGGGATGGAACGCAAAGAATATAACAAGACCATAGGGTATTAATTAGGAGATTCTTTTCATCTAGTGCTCCAGACGTGGGACAGGATTACATACGCGCGCGATGTAGAATAGACTGCCACTAAGGGGCCTTAAATTAATACTGTCCCTAGCCCATTAACACTACGTCCTCTAAACGCCCACTTCTGATCATTCTACGAACCCTCTCTTATTTTTTTGCCGGATGATAACAGGCACTGACGTCACAGTTGCGGAATGCAGTGAGTCACCTTATGCTGCCACTTAATTCGAGGTTGTGATGGCGAAAACCATGAATACTGCCGTCTTAGGGATGTAACACCGTGTAGTCTGGTAGGATCTTGGAAAACGTCGGTACATTTCTACTAGATAATAAGGTCAGAAGAAAGAAATGTTCGTCTTTTTATTTAACATTCATAGGTCCGTGCATCGCTAGTACATTCACAGAGTACAGCAAACAAGATGCGACGTTTCTCAATTTATTGATTTCTGTAAATCGCTCTACATGTTTCAGACGGTTTTTTCCGTCCATCATCAGGAGCTCAAAACTGCACATACAGCGTCAGGTATTTGTCAGACGGTTACTGCTACCTGCTGCTAGCCTGGCAAGGCTAGCAGCAGGTAGCAGTAACAGTCTGAAACATGTAGAGCGATTTACAGAAATCAATAAATTGAGAAACTTCGCATCTTGCTGGTTACAATCTGCGAATAAATTTTCGTCCTATGCTGCTGTAAAATACACTGGAGCTGAAGCAAACAGTTGCAGTGATCACTGTCATCAATAAAGGTTTGCTGAAGGTTTAAGACTCGTGGGATGTCACGAGTGTCAGTAGGTCAATACTAAACGACTGGTACAAATGTACCAACTGGCAGACGAATTATGCAGAAAAATATTAATGGGAATTCTAATAAAAATTAAAACAAAGTTTTCATTAATACGAATCACGAATGAGAAATATCCGTATTTACGATCATTGACAAATAAATTCTTGCCTATAAGCACTCGTGAAAATGAAAAGAAACGAAAAAGTAGACAGCAGTAAAAGAAAACTACTGTAATGACATCCATGAAAACAATTCTATCGCAACCCTGTCTACGAAGACAAACGTTTACCATGCCAATATATGAAGGGGAAATTCGGAAAGAAAAAAATTTTGCTCTGCCCGTATTCATGACCAAAATAGTTCACAAGGCCACAGTCAAGGTAAAAAAGATTTTACGTAACGACATTAACGAGCAGAATTTTTCTATGTTAGCGAGCCTGACATAACGGGTCGAGAGAGGGGGGAAGACTGAGAGAGAGAGAGAGAGAGAGAGGGAGGGAGAGAGAGAGAGAAAGAGAGGAAATTTCTGTCCATTAGCGTTGCTCCACTGCATATGCAGTAAAGAGAGCAGTCGTAAATATTCCGAAATACAAGGTCCTAAAGAAGAAATGGAATAAGCCTGTGGAACACAGTTTCCAGAAGCTGATAGTCGCTCAACCAGCGGAGAAACTCTTCTCTTTAACGTCACCAGAAAATTATATTTCAGAGTGCACAGGATCCCGCAAAAGAAGCCTCCTATCAGCCAGCTTACTTACTTACTCCATGGTGCAGAGTCCTTCTTGAGAAGCTAATTGGTTTGCAGCTAGTCAGGAAATTCCCCGCATTTCACGGAACCCGAAGGTTCATTACCGCTCTCACAAGCGTCTGCCACCTGTCTCTATCCTGGACCAGCCCAATCCAGCCCATATACCCACATCCCACCTCCTGGAGATCCATCCTAATATTATCCACCCATCTACGCCTAGGCCTCCCCAGTGGTCTCTTTCCCTCCGGTTTCCCCACCAAGACCCTATAC
>Ga0131853_10011503_pt1 | contig 16197 bp, 11 predicted proteins | sample TergutLab28metaG_FD_92764 | JGI IMG/M metagenome (GOLD analysis project Ga0131853, IMG submission 92764) | Labiotermes labralis P1 segment gut microbial communities from Petit-Saut dam, French Guiana - Lab288 P1 (version 2) (version 2) | ecosystem: Host-associated > Arthropoda: Insects >...
ATGGCGAGTGGTGACTGGTGATTAAGTGGTAATAAGCTGGGTTGGTGGGGGTTGGTGGTGGTGAGGGATTGAATTCCGTCGTCAAGGGGTTAAATAAGTACTTATCTACCAGCCTATATGGTCTCACATTTCAGAACACAGCTATCTTCAATGTCACTGCCATGAGACCCACTAATCTAAACACAAATGTTCTTCCCACCTCCCAAGTGATACCATAAATATCACTTACTTGTATGAGCAGCACACACTGTAATTCTTGTAGTCCCTTGGTGCAAAATATGTCTCCTGATTTTCCATGTACTTGTATGTTCATATCCATTAGCTTCCTGCCTAGATATTCTATAATATTTGACAATATACAAGGGCAAAAAGAATTTTTACATTAAGGGCTGTTCCTTACTCACTGGAAATACTTAAACATCCTGAGTTTGGGACCAGATGCTGTCCTATTTTAATGAACTGATGAATGCCCAATGAATTAAATTTGTACATGTGAACTTTATATTACGTGTCAGTCACACGTCTGACCAGTTGGTAGTTCAAGAACAGATGTCTCTTAAGTTTTATTAAGTTTAACAGTTAACAGGCTCTGTTACACAACCCACTTATTGGGCTATATCCAAGTAACATTTAGCACAGCAATGTAATATACCTGGGCTCTGATTTTGTTTTCCGATGCATAAGAGGTGTCGATATATTGACAAGGTCATCTTTCACTGAATGATCCGCTGCATCCTTTGATATTTTTCCTACACCTGAAGCTACTGCAACAGAATTAGCTGTTGTTCTTGGGTAACAAGGTGCTGCAGTTGTTCCAAAGTTGATATATTCTCCACCAGTATTCCCTCCTGTCACACCAGGTTGCCTTGTACTCCCTCCACCATACTTCCTTCGTGCTTGAGGTGTTGACTCTACTGAACGCATTCCTGCACCAGATGAGCTACCACCTACAAAATTCAATATTAAACAAGATTTCATTACAGTTAAAAAGTTAGCCCACCAAGAACTTCAGTCTCCTCCATTCTTAGCCTGGCCATGTGTTCACAGTGATTAGTGAACAAATCTTGGCAAGGAGGAATTAGCAGTGGCTCTGTCAACATGACACTGTCCTCCTCATCTGTACCAACTGAGTTTTCCTCAGTCACCTCAAATTTGCTGCAAACTATTCATTCAATCTCATCTTTTTGGAATTGCTGCCTTTCATAATTTATGCTTGAAGATGCCACGTCTTAAGTTGTCTCTGTACTAACAATGTCTTTCAACAAAAGAAACCCAAACTACACCTTGTACTGCTTGCATCTGAACTTTCGTGAGGTACATATTGATTCCTCTCTATGAGAACTCTCAGTGGAACATTTCTTGAGGAAAATCAATCATAAACCTGCCTTCAGTGTCTATTCTTATAACTGGGATTTAATGCCATGCAGTCTGGTAGATGCATATTAATATTTCATATGATTCTGCTGCTACCCTGATAATGAAGGCAATAAAATTCTCTGAAATGGTAGTACACTTGTACCACAATGCACAGTGTCACATTCCAAATTCAGCAACTCCACAGTCACCTTCATGAGTGCTTCAAGTGTCACAAAACAAACACTCAAATTTGAAAGACGAATATGTTTTTCTTGAAGAAAGACTGTCAACAACAGAAATGGTGGTCACAAGTTACAACCTAGTTCAAAGAAGTACTAAGGGAAAGTCATCTATTATAGGAAGGCTTCCTAATATGGGAAGGTGCATTATTTCAAAACCATGAGGTGCTGCACTCTGTGCTTAAGAATGTAAATCATTAAGCAGATGAGGTTATTAATTGTAATCACTTTACAAATGGTCAGTTGTCCAAGACTTTGGTACTGAGTGGGTATCTTTGTTTTGGTGCGATGTGAAATTTTTGCTTATCGCTAAACTGCGACTCATGAGCAGTTAAAGGTAGGCTATTTTTCTGAATTAGTTTAGTGCTCAATTCTCTGTTAAGTGTAATCTTAAACCCTTGCTTTGTTTCGTAGGTACAAATTTAGGTACTTAGGTTTTATTCATCCATTCTCTCGAGCACCTGTTTTCGCCTATTATGGGGAGGTCTGAAGAGCCTATTATGGGGCTCCCCATATTAGGAAGCCAGTACCTTGTGAATTATTCCTTCTGGGTTATATAATATTATAGATGACTCAAAGGAGAAAATGGGACCCCGAAAAGATGAAGGCAGCTATTGAGGCTATGAGGAACAAAGAAATGGGCAGCTACAAAGTGTCCAGTGTTCTGAGCACTGTCTTTTGACGGAAAGAAAGTTTCTGAGCTTCATAATAGCAGATGTCATGTGTCTCGCTGACCAACTTGTTGTAAGAAATGGAATTAAAAATCAAATTTGCACGAGAAATTAAAAGACTGGAAGGAAGTGGTTGAAAAATTTCCTACGTTGTCATCAACAAATATCAGTGACAACCCCTGAAGTTCTTCACTCTCGAAAGCGAGGGGGTTTCACTCCTGAATCAGCGGCTCATTATTTTTAAATCTAGCACAAACACACAAAAATATCAGGATTGAAAGGCAAGCATGAGATATCTTCTGTTTAATCTGCAGAAGGGGGATCTCTTGTGACAGTCGTCAACTGTGTGAGTCCAACTGGACAATTCATTCTTCCATTACTTGTATTTCCAAGAAAGTATATGAAATGAGAACTGATGAATGGCACACTGCTTGGATCACTCCACGCATGCCATCCCTCCGAGTGGATACAGAGCAAGATTTTCACCCAGTGGTTTCTTCATTTCATCGAACTTACAAAACCGACACAAAAAGATCCTGTTATCTAGGTACTGGACGGGCACTATTCACACACAATGAATCTGGAGGTCATTATTTTAGCTCGAGAGAATCATGCTGAAATCATTTGCCTCCCACCTCACAACAGTCACAAAATGTACGCTTGGATAAAGCTTTCATGCAGCCCCTGAAAATATTCTGCCCCCAAGAAAGTGAAATACAGCTCCGTTCAAACCTAGGGCGGGCAAGTCGTCACCGTCTACCAAACTGGCGAACAATTTGGCAATGCATACAACCAAGCTGCAACAGGCGAGACGGCGGCTAAAGGCTTTCGGGCGACAGGCCTCTTTCTTTGTGACAGAACATCTTCAGGCCACACGTTTTCCCTCTAGCATCAGAGGACAAAGACGCTGCTCCTGTGAACATCCTGCTTTGGTGAAGACCAGTGATCAGCCATCATTAAGTTCTGCTAATTTTTTCGCTGTTCACTTCTGCTCAGGCTCTCTGAGCATCAGGTATCAGCCCTGTGAAAAGCCTGAACCTACAGCCAAATCCTCGTGGTGGAACAGTAAAGAAAATAATTTCATCTTACAAAAACTTCGTTCAGACAACTCATAAAAAGAAAATCAAACAGGCCACTAAATCCAAAACCAATCAGTTTGCATCGAATGCTCTTCTTGGTTCTTCAAAAAGACAGAATAGAGTGGTATGCTGGGATCCAACTCCGTCTGACACTCCATCAGATTCGGACTCTGATGTAACTGTTCCTTTCACTGCCGATTCGACAGAAGAAGAGGAACAAGATGCTGATTGTGTGTTCCGTACTTGTCGTTTCTCTGAAGACCACAATGTAGAAGAGTGGAAACGATGTGCGAAATATTTCAGATGGGCACACACACTTTGTGTTGGTATGGAGGAAGATTTTGTTTGTAAGCCTTGTCAGGGATAAACAATGTTGTTTTCTTCCTCTGTATTTGTAATTTTTAAAATTCTGTAACTATTCTTTGTGCTTTCTGGGCAAAATATTCACCTCCCCAAATTAGGAACACATGTGTGCCTAATTAGGGGACATGAACCTTTTAAAGAAACGAATTTTGCACACTTTTTTGTTTCATAATTTACGATGTTTATGTAGCAACTGTCTCTACATTAATCAAATAAAGTTATGTTTGTGTTTTGAAAAGTTTTACAACTTTTACTTAAGTTTAATAGCAGTTTTTAAAAAACCTCCCAACCTCCCCATAATAGGAGACTTTCCCCTACATACAGTTTTTACAAAACTTCATTGCAATTTTACAAGATAAATCTGAAATCATTTTCTTCTACTGAAGAGAAACTCCTTGATATGTCCGAATATGGTAAAAGTAAATGTAAAACAATATGAACTATGCTGTGCATTAAGATTGGTTACTTAAAATGTATATGGATTCATTCTTAAACACAATATTTTTTAGTTTCTAGTTTAAAAATAAAATAAATACAGTTAATTTTTTTAAACTCTGCACACCAAGGTATTTATAACAAGACGAACTGTCTGGCACCTAACATAAAGTATATCCAGTATGCAATGTCATGCTCAAAACAGCAAACATCAGGTTAAGGTGAGAGCATTAATGGCCTTCCTTAAACAGATCTCATTCAAATTCCAGCTATCTGCAGCTCCCACCACGCCGTTAATTCTGACACCAATGGGTTAAAAAATGGGCCACCAGCATGCATACAGAATTGAAATGCAGGAGTGAAATGTCATACATTATAAATTACATAAAATTGCAGTGTTAAATACATACTTAGAGGATAAATACAATTACTGTTACCCTCACACACAGCAATGCAGCACATCTAACAAAAAGTCTATAACAGAACTTTCAAATGACTGAAGACCAAACAGAGTTTGTCTTAAAGGCACTATCCACAAATTTAATATCAAGTTACAGAAGTTTAAAAAAGTAATTTTCAACAGGAAGATCAAACTCAATAATAATTTTTAGCTATAACAGTTTACACTATTGTACTCTGAACACAACAAAATGCACAACATCAAACCCTATACAAGAGTTACTGATGAAGAGAAAGCCAATTACAAGCCAAGCTACACATGTGTTGAGAAAATTAATTTCAGCAGTAGTGAAGTGATAACAAAAATGATCTCCCTTGTCAGAACAACATCTGCTTTCTCTATTCCAACAGATCATTACAAGTCCACACAAATGTGAAAATAGTTCTTCAGATTTGAGGCAGTCTAGCTGCTATCAATATTCTGCATTTTCTTCTCACGTGTTCCAAATAAAGTTCATGAAAGGATAATTCGAAGAGGCTGCAAAATATATAATGAATACTACAAATATATAAATTGAAATTTTGTGTATACTTCATAGATTACCAGAGTGCAGGCCCAATTTACTCTCCTCAGTTTGAAAGCCTCCCTTGCATAGACTTCATGGCCTATGCCTCTGACCTAATTATCTTTTTGAAAGTTGCCCACTTCAAAGCTTTCTTTGTTACAATAACATATGATATAAACTGGACTGCAGCAGCTTAGAACACAGCACTATACAGCTGATGGCAATGAACCTACAGCAATATCATGAAAAAAGCTGGAATACAATAACATTGCATACATCTAATGTCTTCCAACAAGGCTTATTCTTACCTACACCAATACCACCTCCACTGTTACAGCCTCCTCCACCACTACCACTGCCACCAACACCACTGCTAGGAGTTCGTAGAAAATATTTTTCATGCATGGAATCATCTTCATCCTGGTATTGGTGATATTTTTCACGTCGCTGCATAAAACTGTAACTACGTGCTAGAGGAGTTGGTAATGGCTGTTGACTTTGGCTTTTCTGACGTGATGTGGGGTGGTTCTCATGCCCACTGAAACCATACGTTCCTCCTTCTCTGTTCTCTGCCACATCAAAACTTCGTTGTTTAGCAAGTAATGCACTGCTACTACCACCTGCATCACTGACTTGGTCTCGACACTGACTTGCAGGTAATGGTACAGACAGTAACCCATATTTGTCAAGACTACTTCTTTGTTGTTGGGTTAAATGTTGTACCTAAAAACACAAGTACATATATGAATGCTTCAATAAGAAGTCTCTCAATAAACTGAGCTCTTCTGTTTTGACATAATCATTAACATTACTGTCTTCTGGGATGCAAAGCAGTCTTCAATAAATTCCTCTCAACTACAAATTTCTATCAGACTACATGACATCACATCACAGAAGACTGTAAATCTTCAAAATCCCTGACAAGGAAACCTCAACCCCTGAATATATATCACATTTACCCAAATATAAGATCACCCCACAAATATGACCCTTCTTGGCAATAAGTTTTCTGGAAAACACCTTAGTCACAACAGCCAGGTGTTTAGCTCCATGTCAGCATGATAAATATTCTGATATTATGTAATCACAAAATATTAAAATTATTATTGTAGTAAAAAAATTACAAACACATAGCTAATTTAACTATTCACTGCCAACAGTTTCACCACTAGAAGGAAGAATTCTCTGTATGATCTCCCTCCCACAGGGCATGGTCTTCTCTTTCACTCATATCATTTGACCCACAGCACTTTCTAAAACCCATAACAATGAATACTAGCAAAATGCCATTTCAAGCAGTCTTAATCCACTGCCAGGTGGTCTTCTTATGTTAGTCGGCAGATTCCAGGTAGCAGCCACTCCTCTTCCAGTTGATGTGGTCAATATCTCAATGGTCTGCTAACTACATCAAACAACTAAATGGAAAGTCATGCCTTCTGGTATAATCACTAGAGCTGTGTTTAGATTAGAAGTTTGTTTTAACTTTCTCTGTTCAGTGACCCTGAAAGCATCTGGAAGTAGCACTACTATTTTCTTAGTAAAGTACTTGGCATCCTTTTTTTTTTTAATGTTTGCCATCCTGAAGTGTTTAACACATATATAAATATACAATGATGTATCAGTCAAACACAACAAAACTTCATTATGTTTATTAATGTATTAGGGCAACATGTTTCAATTCTTACAGAATCATCTTCAGGCCATTCTAAGATACTGATCCTTACTTAGCAATGTTTCTTTTAAAACAAGGCTTTATTTATTAAAATAGATGTTTGCACAACATTTTAGTTGCTTGGATCTAGTATTCTTATAGAGATTGATGGTTTTAGCTTGACTAGCTATAAATTTAATGTTTGCCATCCCGAAGTGTTTAACACATATATAAATATACAATGATGTATCAGTCAAACACAACAAAACTTTATTATGTTTATTATTGTATTTGAGTAACATGTTTCAATTCTTACAGAGTCATTTTCAGGCCCTTCTATGCAATAATAAACATTATAGAGTTTTGTTGTGTTTGACTGATACATCATTGTATATTTATACTTCATATCCTGTCCCAGACTTCTCTCAACTGTACAACCACGAGTTCTTCTAACATCCACAGTTGCTCATTACAATTATATATAATTCCACCAGGAAGTTTTTCCTTCTCGAAGATTATATTCAGAATAGCAAATGTGTCCGTTTTCTCCGATCAGCCAGAACTGAAAGCATCACCAATTATTTTTCATGTCCTGTTATTTCAACAACTACTGACTTTGATGCTATGGCATCAATTGCAGCATTCGTAGGCACATAACAAAGACTGGGATTTCATCCACATTACCCATTTGTACTAATCACTAATCATGATGCCTGGACAGCTATTAATCTTTCAACATAGTCTATGGGAAGCTTTTGCAATACTTAATTCTCCATTAAAGCACTAATCTTTTACAATGCATATATCTTACTCCAAAAACACTGATGAATTTGTAGCGGAATATTTGTAACTGTAGCAACTTCCAGTGCCTTCTTTTATAGTGTCTCACTGGTATCAAGAAGGCCATTCTAACATTTCATGAGCACAAACTAAGGAACCATTTCATCATTGGCACTGAAATTCCTGTTCTTGGCTTAATAAAATACTATGCGTTGAATTTGTCACCTTTAATAACAACTCTTCTTGTTGACTCCAGCACTGTGCCATACAGGAGCTGGTAGTTTCTCCGACATGTCTAAGTAATATTAAATTAAAAGTAGAATTGTAACTATAATGCACTAATTTTGGTAATTTTAATATTTTTGTACTTTCCTTTTGAACATAATCATCCATGGTTTTTACAGAATAGTTTAACAAATTTTCACTTCAATAATCTGATTTCAAAAAAGCTGTCAGCATACCACTAATGATATCAGACACAGAAGATAATGTGTACAATCCTTGTAGTGGCTGTGTAATTTTCTTATTCAACTAGTTGCACCAGATTAATTAAAAAAAAGAAACTGTACTATTCAAAGAATGTGTTTCACTTTGTGTACAATTATAAGATTACAATGACTTTTTCGGATAATGAAGCAGTAACAGATTCTCATTTTATATATGGGTGAATACAGCATTATCAACATCAGATACAACTTCTTTCTAGCGACAATGCTTAGTAATTTCTGTGTACTTACATGCCTAACAGTATAAAAGAAGGGCCACTGACAATTATATAGAAGTGTGTTACACTACAGCCAACACCATTTGCAGGGGTTATGACCATGAACTTTGAAACTGCCATGTCTGAAGAGATAAGCACGTACATACCTGTGTGTGTGTGTGTGTGTGTGTGTGCGCGCGCGCGCGTAAGAACACACGAAAGACAATAATGTGCAAATTGATAATCAATAACACAAAAACAGTGGTGTTGGTGCTCCCAGCTGAAAGTTATAAGGGTGACTGAATGATATAAAGTGCACGGTGCAGGGGAGACAGTAGAATAAGTGATCTTGGTTACCTATCCAAAAGCATCATATGAGCCATTCAGCTTTGTTACACTGTGACAACAACAAAATTAAATTACAATGTCTTATAAATACGTTCTCAACAGCTGATTACCTGTGAATTAGCTTCGCCAAGAGGCTTCTTCTTAAAAAGAGGTGTACTAGTAGAAAGTGTTAGGCCGCTACCACCATCTCTATGTCTCTGCTCCAAGGACAGCGCAGGAATATCCCTGTCACGAAGCCGGTGTTCAAGCGATGAGGCATTAGGAGGGGGTGACAGTCCTATGGAAATAAAACAAAACAGCATTTGAACTGCTATATCTGATACATTATAAACTGCAGCAACAATAAACTCAAGAAAATTCTGAGCATTGCCATTTACTTATACATTCACTCAATAACAGTACTTAAATTACAATCAGCACTGCATACAGTATCACCACTGGTATCAGTTATACATAACTTGAATAAAGGTTTCAAAGTATGGTATGGTATCATTCTAGGTAGGATGCAACTACAAATATCTCTACATGGACAAAAATTAGCATATGGAAAAGTATTCAAGAGTTTCATGAAGTAACACATATAAAATACTTAACTGAAAATAAGATGACAGTTTTTAACTAATTCATTATCTTTAAAAACTGTATATCGTCTCATAATTATGCACAAATTTGAACATGTTCTGTGGAAGTATCTTCTGGAAAAATGAAGATTGTGAAAGGGGGGGGTTGTCTTACATTTGCATAGTACAGATAATAACAAGGCTTGCATTCAACTTTGGAGTTTAAATTTATTAATACAGCCAAAATGCAAATTGAAAATATGACCACACAGCTGATGACGTTTACTTCTTTTGCACATGAAATTTGTAGCAGGGAAAGACCACTATCACACGTATCAATTTTACATGAAATATTTTTCATGTCCTCAATGATTTTGGCATGGAAATTATGACAATATAAATGCCACAATAATGTAACATTTATAAAACTATGTTAAGATTCTCACAACAAATGCTACTGGTACATAAACACTCAATTTGTTTTGTAATCCCTTGCTAATTTTTTTAAATGACACTCGGCCTGCCTCCCTTGCAGCTACATTCATATGTCAGCATAAACCTCTTGTTGCAGTAAGGTATAAAAAATTTCACTGTTTTATATCTTCTTTTGATGTATCTAGGTTGATAAAATGCACTGGCTGACCAAAAAAGTATTCACCATATTTCACAAAAATCTATGCAGTTAGAGGTACGTTGATACATGTAGACAGACATGGATGGATAGACAGATGGGTGTACAAACTGGCAGACATGATGAAGCTATTTGCAGCTTTGTAAATGTTCCAAAAAGGATCAAAGAAGTACACAAGATTTGAACCTGCTGATTATAAGACCAATACTATCACAATCCAAGCGAAAAGCTCAAATAATCTCAGATGTGGTAAGACTGCCTGGACAGAGCAGCCAAAGACAAAGACACCTTGGACTCACTGATAATCGACAACAGGTCAACTGCAACATGTCTAATTATGTACAAAAACTACTACATGTCACTTCAAATTACAGTATTTGTACTCTAATCTTGAAAAGGGATGATTCTGGTACTTTATTAACACGAAAAATTACTAATTACATTACTAATATGAATACACTGCGTTTCCCCAAATACAAAATGGCCCTGCATATAACACAATCCCACATTATAACCTTCCACTTTCAGGAAAATATGTACACTGAATATGTTTAATTTTGTACACAATTATATGGTGACCCTCAATGTTTCAGACAATGAATGAGGAAACATTCTTGTTTTACATTCATGTAAAATTATTTTTTTTTCTAACATGAAGATAAGTACTTTCTTAATACCAGTACTGTCATAAGAATATCAGCATTTTATTTATATATTTTGGGGACCGTGGTAGCACAGTGGTTTAGGAGCTGTACTACAAATCGGAAGGTCACTGGTTCAATCCCAGCCGGAGTCAGTGGCTTTTTCATTGACATAAAATCCTTCTGATCGCATTATGGCCCTGGTGTCAACTCAGCCTCTAACAAAAATGAGTACCAGGAACATTTCCTGGGGGTAAAGGCATCATCCTGTGCCGTTGTCATGAAATCTGGGAACCTTAACTTCCTGGAACCATCTGGGCCACTCCAGGCCTGTAATGGGACTGCTTTACTATTAGCTTTTACTTACATATCTCATTCACATAAAGGTGATGTTGTTTTTAAAATTAAGAAAAACTTATCCATAGAATTTAAATGTATTAGGAGAATGACAGACACATAAGAACAAAACTGACCTCTTCCACAATAAGCTAAAATACAGAAAACTGCTTGAAAGACTGAACTGTCAGAGGTCCTAATACAGTGAATTTTTGCCATATATAATGGGCATTTATTACACAATAATTAATGAATTTAAATAGTAATTTGGTTCACAGCTGACAGCACATCTTCCTGGTCATGGCTTTCACCCCCCTACAAATACTATACAGGCACATTCTAATATGTTCTGACAGCACCAATGTATGCTGGCAAGTCCAGAAGTGATGATGGACTGTAGGCATCTCAAAATAATGTATCTCTGTTAGAAAAGTCTGTCATGTACATGACGCTCCTTATTCAATAACCAAAAGATAAAAGGCTGCAGCAGTCTGTAGAGGTGTGTTGTGTTTTAAAGGGAACATTCCGGATGTATTAGTCAAAATTCTACAACCACTGACATTATTATGACTCTAGTCATTACTCTAATTCGCACATTACTAACAGACCACACGACATGCTGAAATTGACATAATTTACTTTTTAGGGCTAACATATCTAACAACAAACATACAGAACAGTGCGCAAAACACATAAACAAGTACATACCAGCTGGATTGCTGGCTGTGTGTCGGTGACTGTGATGATGATGATGATGGCTATTGGAAGAATGATGATGGTGATGTGGAGATTCTAATAAACGGTATCCAGATTCGAGGCTTGTACGACTGTGAGACACTGAACTGGAGTCACTTGACCTCCCAGAATCCTGGAAAGAAAGAAGGAAGGCAAAGATTTTGTTCATTCAAGCATTTTTTAATTTCTTCACAGTGATTCAACTTTTACTGTACACTAGTCCAGACATTATCATATCCACAGTTTTAAGAACTTCTGTCAGTTAATTACTATGACATACCATCTGACTGTTTCATCTGTGTTCAGAAATCAAAATGCCAACACAGAAGCTCATGGCTGGAAGAGTAGAAAAATATGTGCTGAATGATTCACCTAGATTGCACAGTTAGGCAATGGTCAGCTACTAAATGGATGAGGGAATACTTTTCCTAACAAGGGCTGGAAATTTTCTCTTAGACACTAAATCCAAATCAGCTCCAAGACCAACTGAGCCTCCTATCCAGTAAGTACTTGAAGTTGTATCCAGGGGTAAAGAAGTCTGATGGAATATAATACTGGCCACCTATGTACAACTAGTGCCAAGGTTAAGAAAGTGTCGAGATACAACTCCACTCATCACATCATCTTGATATGTTGCTTCATTAAGTGCTGCATTGACTTTACCATGTTTATAAGTTACAAATAGAGTGCAGCCACAGAAATAATGAACATCGATGTCCATAATTTTGACCTGTCATGATTGCCTATTATAATACCACTGAATGACCCCTCATGACTGGTTTCGACAAATGGAGATGAGACCATATGGCTGGCAAGCTGACTTCCTACACTCTAAACTCAGTTAAGCAGTGTCTTTCATTAAGTGGGACTTGATTGCTTTCACGCTTTATGAAAAAAGGGTTTTGTTATTATAAATGAACTCATTTTTATGAGGTTAGTTCATATTTTGTTAGTCATTTTTCATAAGTTCTTGAAACCAAAGAGAAATCTTACATTGAAAATGGATTCCAATGTTCGTGATGATTTTATTGGTCCTCACTAACTACAAACATCAGGACTCTAATGTACATAATAGGTGCACAGTTGGCTAGGTGTTGCAGTATCAAGGCTGATAGCGTTGTTTGTGATTGTTCCTTATTTCAATGAAAATAGAATGAGGTTACATATTCTGTAATAAATAACATCTCTGAATGATTAACTCAGCCATGGTTTACTATCCCATCAATATGTTTTCGTACACTCACTCACCTCTATCTAGTGTCAAAGTTAAGAATGGGTGAAGGTATAGTCCTTTGCCCAATATGCCATTATGTCATGCAGAGAGACAATTTTACCTTTACATACCCAAATAAGCATGTGCCTCACCTGAGAATGTGTTGTTCTACTGTACCAGGATCCACTGCCCTGACTTCCTCTCCTCCCACGTTGACCATTACCATCTTCGTCACCACGCCCAGCACTGCTGCTGTTATGGTGATGGCGATGGTGATGATGATGGTGTCCTCGTCGACCCGAGCGTGGTGATCCAACAGGGGAAGTCTGCGTCTCAGACGTCACAGATGATTTGTTCAAGCAATTTGATGTTAAATGAGTGCGAGAAGGGCGGAGCGAATCTATCTTATTGCTGCTACCTGAGCCAGGCTGGACACAAAATATTATCAACTGATTAACCTTTTAGAATAGTAAATACAGTGCTGCTCCAAATAATCAAAGAGATGCATTATACTGCAATGACATTTGTAATATTATTCAAACATGGTTCACTGTAAGCCAAAAATATATATATTTTTCTCTACAGATTTTATCTGATGCAGTTTTTAATTTTCTACATATTCCAGTGGAAAAATGGAAGAAAAGATGACAATTTGCCTTTTGCTGTATGTTCTTAGACTCTGAATTAGATGAAATTCTATGGTCAGCTTCATACCACAACTGCCTTTCCCCTTGAGGAAAAACATCTGGTACCCACTCGACAAAGGAGTCAATGGGCCTGAGAGTCGATCTGGATAGAGTTGCAAAGAAAAGAACTCCCTGCCCCTGCATGCAATCAAATCCCAGCCATCCAATCCATAGCCTATGTAAGTCACTCTACCAAATGAGTTATCTTGTATTACAGCTACCACGTTAAGTATTTTATCTACAACATTTAGCATGTATCCTATTATTGTCAAAGTGACTTGAAGATTCTGTATGCACGTGACACATAAAAACACCATCTATGTTCACAATATGCTTGTAAGTCCAAAGGCACCTACAACAGTAAACTCAAAGTAAAGGTTGAAGGCCACTGATCACAACTCAGGTGTGACTGATGGCCCTTACTTTTTATTTTGTATATCTTCATTACAAACAGATGCCTAACCCTAAGGATATTACCTACCAATCTAGCCACGTACATCAGTCAATACAAGAATACCAAAAGAAAAGTTCTCACTTATAAAGCTAATATTTTATTTAAACAAGAATGTCTAAACTTTGTTGTGATTGATGGCCATCGCCATTTAATTAGTATATATTCAACACACAAGTCACCTATCCCAAAGATAACAATACACTCACTGGAATCTGAGTAGGTGTGGTGGAATCCTGCTGACTTTTTGAGTTCTTCACATTTCGTCCAGGTGTTTGCGTTGCAACTGATTCCTTTTTTCTAGGCTCATCAGTTGACACTGTTTCTTCTGACACTGGCTCTGTGTTTTGCTTCAGTGTCTGCAACAAATAAAAGAAAAGCCAAACCAAATTTTTAAACCAGGTCAATCATACCTTATTAAAAAATAATGCAAACTTAACCATTCTTACCAACATGTGCTATTTGCTTACTTTAATGTTTCATCAAGTACAGACAACCAAATAATTTCCTATACAAGGATCAATCAAAATGTTCCCAATCTTACCTACAAGAAATTTAAGATTCTATTGGACATTCAAACTGTCATAAGTAGAAACACATATACCAAATTTTATCACACGTCTGTTTTTAATCCCATATTTAATCCTCATCACCTTTCATTATGAGCATTTGTGTGAAGGTATCATGAGAGACATGAACACATCATCAAGTATCTCTAAAAGATATGGTTCTGCATCCTGGGACTCTCTAATTATCTACCATTATGTTTCATAAGAAATATAATATCACAATGCAGGATGGGGGAGGCAGTATTATGAGGAAGGTGAAAGAGTGGTTGTATAGGTGGAGGTGGTGGTGGTGGCAGTGAGGGGTAGCAGCAGCAGCAGCAGCAGCAGTGGTGTGTAGGGATGGTGGCAGCAGTGGTGTTGGTGGTGTGTATAGGGTGGCAGCAGCAGTGGCAGTGTGGTGTGTATCTAGGAGTCTGTGCATGCATGTGTGTAGGTGCCTGTGCCTGCATGGCACTGTGCACTACTAACACTCCCATCACTGAATGAACAGTGGAAGTAAATGCATTGTGATTTTAAGTAAATAACACACTACAAACAATGAATAAAAACTTCAGTCTCACCTATAACATACAAAATTTCCGTTGTGTTTGATGATGACAAAATCTCAAACAGTAGGCGACTATCTTACTACCTTGCTAGGCCACAATAAAAAACTTCTTAGTATGAACAATCACTCTACCAATGAAATAAAAATACTGCACCTCATAGTGTGATGTGGAAAAGAATAAATCCGCAATATAACATGATTCAAGGGACCCTAATTTTTTGTTTATCCATGTGGAGTTCCTTGTACTGACTCAATTAATAAAATATATTGTATCCCACCAGGTCCATGGGTTTTCTTTTGTAATGGAAATCTGGATGAAAAAGAGGTTCATCACATAATGTGTTACATGCACACAGGCTCCAAAGTATCAATTTAAGACAGGAATTAATAAATCATCACTCCATATAGGCACCTCCCCAGGTTATACACACCTGACCTCATTAAACTAATAAACTAGACCTAATGTATACTCTTCCATAAACCACACAGAAAAGAAGTTCAATGTATGTAAATATTACATTACATTCTGAATGTAAACATTCATTACTGGGGATATCTTTCAAGAATCAATGCATGTCCAAACCAAAAGACTGAGTTGCACAAACAAAGGTACCTTCCCTTAAGAAATACAGAGGCAAAAAATAATTGAAATGCAACTACAAATCCACCATTTTTCCACTGACATATTACTGTATGCTGTATCTACAACATCTTTGAAGGTTACAATGCAATTACACTTTGCCAACTACCCCAGCAGACATAAATAAGACTAACAGTATGCACACATACTGTTTGTATAAATAAAATGTCATATACAGGGTGTTTCACGACTTTAGGGCATAACTGCAGGAGGTGATTTCCTAGGTCTATGTGATCAAAAAAGTTCATATAAACATGTGTCCGATTTTGGACGGTTACGGAGTTATGACCCTTTTTTAATTCCCGTACACGCCCTCGTGTGAACTGCATCTATCAGCTGGCGGGTCGCTATTTTTAGCCAGCTACAGACAAGGGAGTTCCCCTTATCTCGATACTTGGGTGGTACCTAAGGCATGCAGGGAAAGGCGGGGTGGGTTGGTATGGTGGCGACGCCTACAGTGTGCCGACTACTGGTGTTACAGACGAAGCGCAATTTAATCGCGATGGTGTCAATAATACACACAATTCTCATGTGTGGGGAGATGAGAATCCCCACGCCACTGTTGAAAGCAACTTTCAACAACGTTTCAGTGTCAATG
>Ga0131853_10011504_pt1 | contig 16196 bp, 12 predicted proteins | sample TergutLab28metaG_FD_92764 | JGI IMG/M metagenome (GOLD analysis project Ga0131853, IMG submission 92764) | Labiotermes labralis P1 segment gut microbial communities from Petit-Saut dam, French Guiana - Lab288 P1 (version 2) (version 2) | ecosystem: Host-associated > Arthropoda: Insects >...
GAATTTCAATTGGTTTGTGGTTTTCCACCAACAAAAACCTAATCACCGAACGCACCTCGCAACTCGCGGGATTTTCTATTGCAGCACACATTTTAAAAATTCACTGTTAACAAAGCAGAAGCACCACAAACCGCACGCTACCACAGCTGGATGTGTACTGAGTGAGGGGACGCTCTGGCACCAAAATGGCGGCGCTAGCCCCGCCCATCGCCACGCCACGCCAAAACGTAAGTTACTTTCTGGATAGCCCTCGTACTTGCTATGGCAAACGTACTTTGATATTGTCTTTCGTTGTTTATTAATTTGTGTTTCCTGTCAAATACTGTGGCTCTGAAAAGATACATTTATTTAGTATTCGGAACGATGGCTGGATAAGGTTTGCCATTCCAGTTCGATTCGAAATGCCAATGTTGTGTCGTATGTCGCCAGGAGGGGCTACCCATCAGACTGCTGAATCTTCGGAACTGTTCAGTATCACGCATTGACAGCGGCGCATTTAGAGGGTTGAACAACCTAAATGAGCTGAACCTCGAATACAACATCCTGAGTGCCGGTTCGCTACGGCAGCTAGATATTCCCGGACTGCGACTTCTGCGTGTATCAGGCAACAACCTAAGTGCGGTACAGGGCAACGCACTGGAAGGCCTGCCTTCTCTTCAGTTTCTGGCGCTCAACAGCGCACATATCAGCAAGTTGCCGCGCGCGCTGCTCAGCTCAAACAAGGACCTTGTACACCTTGATCTGTGTAACAACCAGCTGAAGCAGCTAAGCCGCGATGTGTTCGAATCCTTGAAGGGTCTCAAGGAACTGCGCCTGGCTGTCAACTTGTTCGTCGAAGTACCGTATTCCTCCATTGGTAACCTCAGTTCCCTGGAGGTACTCTCCCTGTCAGGCAATATGCTGGCGACCGTGGACATGTCGAAGCTTGGTGGCCTGACTCGCCTCCGCGAACTGGATCTTAGCGGCAACTCCATTTCGTCACTTACCGGCTTTGCTTCTGCCAATCTGTCACAGCTGTCAAGTGTAGACCTCAGCGCTAACTCACTGGCCGCCTTGCCCACCAATTTCTTCCATCTGTCTCCTTCTCTTCGCCGCCTTGACCTCGCCCAGAATAAGTTCCGACAAATCCCGACAGCAGCTTTGAATTTGCCTGGACTTGGGTGGCTCAATCTTACTGGCAATCCCATGTCACGCATACATGACCTCTCATCCGTCCGGCTGTATCCGAGCCTGCAAGAAATTCACATCAGTGGCACAAACCTTACAATTGTAACCAGCAAGGACTTCGAAGCCTTCCCAGCGCTCCTGCACTTGTTCTTGGACCAGAATCGGATCTCCCGAATTTCTCCAGGCGCCTTTAGGAGCTTACCCAGTCTTCTGACATTGGACCTCGGAGTAAATGAACTGGAGCTGCTCCCTCAGGAGAGGTTACAAGGTCTGAGTCACTTGAGGCTCCTAAACGTAACACATAATCGACTCAAAGAGCTGGAGGAGTTTCCGCAGGATCTGAAGTCGCTCCAGATTCTGGACTTGTCGTATAACCAAGTGTCACGCGTTGGTAAGTGGACGTTTCGCTACCTTGAAAATTTGGCCGAGCTGCATCTGTACGGAAACTGGATCTCTACAGTAGCCAGTGACGCATTCCGGCCTCTGAAAAAGCTGCGGTTGTTAGACCTGAGCAGGAACTATCTGGAGAAGCTGCCGCTGAGCGCATTCCGTCCATTGGAGACACAGATCCGCAGTCTGCGCACAGAAGAGAACCCACTGCACTGTGGCTGTGACTCACAGGAATTATGGGAGTGGCTGCAAGACCACCAAAAGCTGGTAGGCGTTACCACCAGGGGACTGCGCTGCGAACAGCCCCCTGAACTCCGTGGCTTGCTGTTCCTCGACCTGGAGCCACCTCGTTTCTGTTCCACTCCTCTAGTCCTCAAGTTGGCTATTCAGGACATTCAGCCTTTCAGTGTAATCGTGTCCTGGCAGAGCCGCAACCATTCCGGCCTGCACGGCTTCCGTGTTGCCTACCACGCCTTAGACAGGAATGACGCGGTATGTATGTATGTATGTATGTATGTATGCATGAATAAAATCTTGCTTATATTTTGAATAATCATTTTTTGCTTGTGCTTGTAGTCATTCCCAGAAATATGTTCTAATATTTAGGGATCGACTGTGTGAGAGTTTTTTCTCCGTTTATTGCCCGTATTTCATAGCTTTTCCAAATTTATTTTCCTGTCTGGAAAACATTTGCACCCGCAATCTAACCTGCCTTTTCGACCTTCCTTCCATAGTTGTGTCCAGTTTTCAAATATTTTCGTGCCGTGTAAATGGGTATGAAATGATATGGTTTGGAGAATTGACAGCAGAGGGAAGGGGTTGACTGATTAACATTGGGTTCGGGGCCTCTCAGCCCCGATGTACCTAGGCTTTGAGGGAAGGGGACTCAGATTTTCAATTGGAGGGTTGGACAGATGTGGACGTTTCAAGAGGATCCCATAGTGTTACTGTTATTTGATTTCTTGTATTCTTGTGAATGGAATAAACTAAAGTTCCATTACTCACCGTAAGCCTGCCTGTACCTGTAACTACGTCGCTGGATATTCCTTCAAAGTAGAAGAGTGATTTATTCATAGTGGCATTAAAGTTACTATTTCCGTATGCAGCTGTGCAGTGACGGTTGTTCGGCCACTCTGCACACCCGCTTACAAATTATACTGGCACTTTTCTACGGCATGTAACTTGTTCGCTTTCCAGTGAGGTCATTGGGATTCTTCTTTGACTTAATCCTTCCGGCAGCACTATGGCCCTAGGGCCTACTCATCCCATAACAGAAATGAGTACCAGGTGTATCTCGTAGGGATAAAGTTGGCCAGTACTTAGAACTGACAACCTTGTCATTTTCTTATACCAGTTATCTAGAAATTCTGGGAGCCTCAACCTCCTGGACCCCTAGGGACCTTTCCAGGCTTGTATAGGGATTGTTGTACCTTTTACCTTTAGTTTTCTACAGCTGAAAATCATGTTTTTGTCTAGCTAACACTCGTAAGTCCGATGTGCACCTAAATAATATTTAAAGCATAGCATGTACTTTGTAAATATAGCCTGTTGTCACTACATAAAGGTATTTGTGTTTCGTTTTGTTCATGAAATTAATAGCTGTTTATTTTTATAAATAGGTGAAACATTTAATTGCAATCTGTATGTAAAAATGCAGCGCCTCCTTATGTTAAGAGTGTGGAACACGGTATGACCACTGATATTTGAAATGGTTACAAACGTAGCGTGCCCTATGCGTGGGTCGCTACATTTTATGTTATTTGTGGCGTTCTGCTTGTACTGCTAGTAGATGGGCTCTGTGAATAACTAAACTCCAGTCTCCAGGCCCTTTGGCTATATCAATATTACCCTACCATATATGACCTACAGGTCTTTTAGACATATTGCCGAATTATCAAAACATAGAAAAAATTAATGTTTCTGTGGTTGTCCCCAAGGGGAATATGTACCCTCTGTGTTACAGTGCGCTGTGTGGTAGAAACAGGTTGGGGATCAGAGAGACTTTTGGCTACCATGTACACTGATAATTGAAAATGTATTTACCACAGGCCACAATATGTTGCTTGCCGTTTATCTTCCGGCATGTTTTGGGCCCTAGACCACCATTAGGAAAATCAGCTTATACCGTGTAAAAACAGTAGAATGTATTGTTAAGGACACAGCTAGTTTGTTAAGTGTTTAATGAAGCGACGTGTTGCGAACTGTCATGCATCATCAGGCTAACAAATGCAATAAACGCTGTAAAGAGAAATACAAAAATGTTTTGCTATTTTGAAATTGAGATCTTATTTGTTTTGACTATTTCCTTACGTGAAACATTATAGACTATACATTTGGCGTGGCTTATATATATATATATATATATATATATATATGTGTGTGTGTGTGTGTGTGTGTGTGTGTGTATTAGTGCGATATAATTTGCCATCGGAATTCTGTTTCTGTCTTCAGTTGTTGAGTTTGCCTCTGCAGGTAAGAGGAAAGCTGCTGGAGCGGGGAGCACGCACCGTGAAGCTGGGAAAGTTGTCGCCAGACACTCTTTATCTCATCTGCGTGATGGGACTCGGAAACTGGGCGATGGGTGGTAATACCACCCATCCAGTGCTGAGCGACTCGCCCTCAACAAGATGTACAGACGTGCGCACACTAGAGGCGCCCACTGTGGGTGAGAGTCCTCCCGAGGGCGGTTCCATTCTCACGCGGCGCCTGGGGCTCATCGTTGGCAGCTGCATGGGGTTTGTAGTGTTTATTGTGCTAGTGTCCGTGTTGGGCTACCTCAAGCTGAAGAAACAGCGCGCTTCGAGCAAGCGCGATCAGCCGCTTCCTCAAGAATACATCTCGTACCGACACTTCTCCATCCAGAGCGGAGACAACACACAGGCCGTCAACATCGGCACCACCTCACTGAACTCGTGAAATGGACACTGACACGACGGTATTATGTAACACCACAAACTTTGAAGTTATCGTTGAGGGAACAATAGAATTAGAGTAGGATCGCCGTCAGTAACACCACTGTAAGACGTGAGAAGGGTCTTTTTGTGCTGTAAAGACTACCTCGTCAAGCAACTTTATGTGGATATCCAAGTAGTTTTATCCCTGCTGAGTTAGTGTTTATTATTTGTTTTGGGAATACAACAACTTAGTAGTGTTCCAAGTATTCAAAATTAAAATGCATGCAGAATTTATTTAACTTCTTTTCGTAACAAGAAGAGTTTATTCCACCTTTCGTATTAGAAATGTTATTTATGGAATATGTGGTTTGTTTTTCTTTCTGTTTTTGTAGATTCTTGAAAATTCCAAGAGCACACACAATGATCAGAGAAAGTAATGTTAATATATATCATGTTAATATATAAGTTACTTCAGTAAATTATATGTCATTGTATTACTAACAGCCCCGTTCCCCACTCACAGCTGCAATGACTACAACTCAGCTCTCTTAACGCTGCTAACTTCAGTATGTTGACAGAACCTGTGTGATCCTTGTGAGATGTGGCTGTGGAAGGGAAGTCTCCGTCCGGGTTACGTCCGAAGGTGGCAAACATGCAGGTAATCACCGATAAAACATTAGTGATGAGATAGCTGGTGTATAATAGAATAGAATACAGTAGGATAGAATAGTAAATACGTTCGAGCCCTTTTGATCCCGATGCACCAAAGCCTTTTTGACAGGCCCTTTATGCCCTTTAAACTGCTGTCCGATTCATTGGAACCCTGTTCCTTTAATAAAATTCCAGATTGCCCTTAGACGTAGACTTCTAACATCCTCAGGGCCCAAGAAAAAGGAAACCAAATAGGTGCGTCTGAGTATCGCCAAGGCTTCACTCAGGCAAAACGTGAGCTGAGGTTTCCTCCTCCGCCCCACACCTTCCATATGAGGGACTGTCCAGCAACCCCATTATGTAGAGGTTTCTTCTCAGGGTGTTATGTCCAGTCAGGAGGCCGCTAAAAACTGTGGACTGTATCCTGTTAGATGACGGTACCCTAGCCCTATAAACATATTGGCTGAGCCCTATCTTGCTAAGTGCCTGAGGTTTTCCAAAGCCTTTTGTTACATGTCTCTCCAGAGGTCTCATTATAAGAGCTCTCCCTCCAGGTTCCCTCACGGAGCCTCCATAAGGGGAGAGATGCTCCATTTCCAGAGTCTTCCGTGACATGCCTTACATAGCTGTCATATTTCCCACTCAAGGATCCCTCCCTTCAGGTTCCCCACATAGCTCCCATAGAGAGAGAGAGACGCTCCCTTTACAAAGCACTCTTGTACTGTTTCTCAAAGTCGCCAGTAAATGAACCCCCCTCCAAGTTCCCCAACGGGGCCCCTATGTACAGTGATGCCCGTCACCAGAGCCATCCTATTAAACTTTCAGAGTCCCAAGTAAAGAGGCCCCCGTCCAGGTTCTCCAACGGAGCCCCTGTGAAGGGAGTTGCCTGTTTCAATAGCCTTCTTTTACATATCCCAATAAACAAGGTATCCCGACGAAACAAAATATCACCTTCTTATGAAATTCCTCGGTAGAGCAGCCTCCCTTCATTGGTCCCCCAACAGGGCCCATATGGAGAAAGACGCCCGTTTCCAGAACCTTCCTTTACACATCCTTCAGGTTTCCCAGTTAAGGAGCTTTCCCTCGAAAGAGGGGGAAAAATTATGGTCAACGAACACGGAGCCCCACGAGAACGGAAATTCTACATACAACTGGGTGCGGCCTGGTTCCCTCAGGCAATTGTTTACGACGCTGCTATCGCTAGCCTAGTGCTACGCAGCCTTCAGCACGATACCTTCCTTCTTGGCTTCGGTAAACCAGAGTTCCGTTAGCCAGCGTGTGTCGTGGTAATCCTCTTGAGGTTGTCCACTCCACACCTGTTACCGCCTCCCACGTGACCCAGGGTACGGAACTCCATGTCACCCTGAGGTACCGGCGGGGGGTTGGATTTATGGGAGGCACACAGTCGGGGTATGCAGGGTGTGAATTTAACATTGTGTTCGGTTTTCGTTTAGTTTTACGGCAAAAATTTGTAATCGTAGTTAATGATGACAATTGTGAGAAGATTATGATGATAATGATAATAAGGATGATAACAATTCTTCCGTGACCTTTCATACATCATATTCATGTAAGATTGACTTTAATTCGGCTTTGTATTTTCCTGAAGGCAATGGCTTGCATCCCCATTCCGGAGACTGACCAGCCTGAGTGACTTTTGACATGATCTCTAGGCTTTCATGAAACTTCCATATTCTTATTATGTTTCAGTCGTCATACCACCGGACGCTGTATAAAGTACGACTTTAAAAATATCGAGTAAAATAGTCTAATTATTACCCTATATAATCTTATACGTGTCAGCAAACTACAGATTATTGTTAATGTCAAAGCTGTTGTTAAATACTGCATAAAATATCAAATTCTATATTTTTACAACTAATGCACACAGATTATATTAAATAATTATTAAAACATTTAAAATTACAAACGTTGCTCCAACATGTTCCGGTTTACATAAACCATGACCAGGAAGCTACAACCTGTGCTTTAGGAAAATGATAAGTAACTAATTAAAAGTAACACCCACCACATGTCCTCCATCAAGATTGATGTACTGATGCACCCGGTTCAAAAAAAACTTCCCACTAAGCGAAGTAACAAGGCTGGTTGGATAGAAATGATTTCATCAGAAATTCTCTGTTTGTGGTTATGTAAATCTGCCGAACACATTAGAAACACTTTCATATCCAAGTAGCCCCACAAAAAGAAACCACAAACTGACAGATCGGGCAAAAAGACTGGGAGATTATGTGATGTTCAAACACAGCTGTCAAGGTGTTCATCGACTGCCAGGCATCATCATCATCATCATCATCATAAACATCAAGGATTGGCCCCTATGTTCCGTTCCGTTTCCAGAGTTACAACTGCTCGCGCCAACGCTTCTTCGGTCTTCCAATTTTTCTCCTTCCTTGTGGTCTGTAGTGGTGTGATTTCAAAGGGATTCGGTTTTGTGGCATTCTTTACAAGTGTAGAAGCCAGTTCTGTCTTTATTCATCTATCTTGTCCAGTATGCCTGTAATCCGTAGTTCGCAGCGTATGTAGTCGTTTGTTATGTGGTCATAAAGGGTGTAGCCTGCCAGAGGTCTCAGTAACTTCATTTCTGCCGCTTCAATTCTTCGTCTTTGTAAGGCTGTTAGAGTCCAATTTTCTGACCCATATAAAAATTTAGGTAAAACTAGTGTGTTGTATATTTTCAAAATGGTTTCGCCAAGCAGTAAGTGTATTGCTCCATCTTCTGCACCCATTTCTTGAAGGTGTTGCGGCCAAGAACTTTTCCATGTCTCCCACCGTTGAAACGTCGTCTGAATATTTGTTACTTTGCTGTCACAGGGCCGTCATTTTTTTAAAAAGGCGAAAACGTGGTGTACAGCCAGCCACTGAGCCATGTTTAATGAATGGCGTCCCTAGCTGAAATAATGGCAAAATTAGTTCAATCCCCTCTCCGGGGTCACCACAGTACGAGTAGTAAGTAAATCCAAATGATGAATGAACTTTGCCCCATCCTGTACATGACGTCACGCGACGTTGTCAATTGAGATACGGGCAAACGCCTTTAAAGTGTTCTTTTGTCGATGTTTATGTGTGTACTTCAAAATACGCTAGAGAAGAAATAGGTGCGGGTAAGAGTGGAATGAAGCGCATTATCTTAGTACAAGGCAGTCGTCCAATGTTTGTTCTCATATATATATATATATACATATCGCATTGGAAGAGACAAAGGTAAAGTTGACGCTAGGCACAAAATGGTAGGTAGGGAAGTGGAGATGAAACAAAAGGCGCTCTTGAGTTAGACGCTAGATAAAGTTAAGCACCCGGTATCGGTTCAATAGGATGTTGGAAGAAATCCAGAGCCGGTCTTGAAGCTTTGGGGTAAAAATAAATCTCTTACCCGTGATGGGATGGAACCATAATTTCCCAAACGTCAGCCTGTACGCTAGTCACTATACCGAATGAACAATCTTGGCCATCTCGGACGTCCAGCACGTACCTTAGTCGATACACCGACTGTACCGTTCCGGCCATCTAATTTGGATACCTGGTTACAAAGATCAATGAACTGCTATTTTTTGTACATACATATTATTTCCTTTTTCTTCTCGACATCGGAATATGGAAACACTAGATTTTTGCCCTTATAATCTATCTCCTACCAAAGTCTTTTACACTGAATGGTTTCCATCGCTGTATCTTTAAGGGAAATGTTTGTAGAAGTTTTAAACTTACTGTGTCACAGCAGCTCAAATCTGGCTAAAGCCGCCCCATCGTGGAAGTTTCTAAATCACACACAATTAGACATGCACGCCCAGTAGGACTCCTCTAATTGTGTAATTAGCCCGTCGCGGAGACCGCTACCGACACAACACACAACAAACACAAAAGACGAACATCCAAGCCTTTAGTGGAATTCGAACTCGCGATTCCAGCAAACCAGCAGCCCCAGACCTACGCATTAGACCGTACGGCCACAAGGAACTAGGTAGCTGGTTTACCAGGCCAAAATTGTTTTCGTGTGTGTGTGTATGTATGTATGTGTGTGTGTGTGTGTGTGTATAAATATAAATAAATAAATATATATATATATATATATGACGACTGTGCTCTGCGCCACTTAGTGAAGTGCCAGATCGATTCCCCAATAAGCCAAATGTAGGACACAGCTTTAAACACTGCTCCCAAACCCTTGCCAATTCTCATATTACTGCAGACGTCGCTACTTCATGCCAAACAGAACTTTGTATTGTGAAATCAGACACAAATACTCAGTTACAACGATACGAAATACTACGAGGCCGTACAATGCGCAGTTCATTGCGCTATCCCAGATTTCTGTCACAACGATCAATCACGATAAGACCTGGACAAACTCTGTTTCGATAACAGAGAACCAGAGTTCATTTATGAATATTAAATACCAGACTTCCCGGAATAGTCTCATTGATTCACAGCGAGCAAGTGAAGAGAAGTGTTATGCTGGTATTCACTGCTGACCTTTCGAAACCCAGTAATTATAACGTCTGCTCCAATATTAAAAGTTTTGCAGTCTGCCCACACATTGTTCTTACGTACTTCATATAGCTGTCGCAATAAATATTCATTTTTTCCTTAAACAAGACTGACCGGGCTGTCATTCTAATCGAGGCCTTTCTCTCTTGTAGGAGGTATGGGCCTTGAAACTTCCACCAAGGTGAAGAATTAGATTGGGGTTTATGGGTTACAAAGCTGTGTATTTTATTAGGTGGTTATCAGAAAGATTCTGCTGCCTCCTTCTTCATGGTAGAAATGAAATATACCGAAGACCGAGACACCAGATTCATCCGAAATATTCGCAACAACTTACTTGTGAGAGTTACGTAGATTAGAGTATAGACTACGTGCCCACTCCTTGACTGTCCTTGCCCTGTATCCTCTCAGATTATAGACTAAATGGCTGCTCCGCATCTATCCTTGCCCTGTATCCTCTCAGATTATAGACTAAATGCCTGCTCCGTGACTATCCTTGCCCTGTATCCTCTCAGATTATAGACTAAATGCCTGCTCCGTGACTATCCTTGCCCTGTATCCTCTCATAATATAGACTATATGGCTGCTCCGCGTCTATCCTTGCCCTGTATCCTTTCAGATCCTAAACTAAACATATGCTCCGTATCTTTGTTTGCCCTGTATCCTTTCAGATTATAGACTAAACGTCTGCTCCGTGACTATCCTTGCCCTGTATCCTTTCGGATTATAGACTAAATGTATGCTCCTTTACTGTCCTTCCCACCTATCCTTTCAGATTATAGCCTAATGTCTGCTCCGTTACTATCCTTGTCGTCTATCCTTTCAAATTATGGACTAAGCGTCTGTTCCTTTACTGTCCTTGCCCTGTATTCTTACAGATTAATACTAATTGGTTGCCCCTTTACTACCCTTGTCCTTTGTGCTTTGAAATCTTTTGTATTATAAGTCTCTAAATAGAAACATGTAACCTACAGCCATTAGAACGTCGTATAAAAAATTATATCTTATTCCTGAAGGTCTGTAGGTCTGAATATAACCATGTATCGCACTGAGAGTCTGGAATTTGTTAAGCTATTCAGTAAATTCCTGAGCGCGACTGATTGTAGTATGCGTGTAACTGCGGTATGCTGATACTTGTGTTATAGTTATTATGGACGTACGATTTGGTCTCGAACATGTACTTTGTTCATGAAATTGTATTGCCAACTTCCTTCTTTCGTGATAGGAGCTAAACGTGGAGCTATATTGAGACTACTTAGACAAATAATTGATTTCGTCTTTATGTAGTTTTCCCCATTTCTACGTATTTAAGATACTGTTGTCTCTATCGTCATTGGGTTATTTCCAAATGAAGCACATGTAACTAAGAATGAATCTTCGCAGGGGATTGTGGAGTTTCTTTATGCTGGAAAGCTACTTTCTTCCAAATATTCCCATTTTGGGCGTTTTAATAAATTGCTTCCTTTTCACAAGTCTGGCAGACACAGATTTAGACACAAACTGCACTTACGTTGTTCTTACTCTAAGTACCGCAAGTAGATGCGATACAAGAGCTCTGTAGTAATTCCAGATTTTCTCCCCATGGGACCACAAAGCGTATCGTTCAGTCCCAGATCTATGGCAATACAAAGCGTGAAAGTTAGTGCTTACTTACCTAACAACAGAATGTGTATCGTTCTAAAACTAGGTGTTCTGTCTGCTCTCCTGATTTTAGAATGCTCCTCACATCAGACGGGGACCGCGGTAGCACAGTACCACATATCAGAAGGTCGCTGGTTCGATCCCAGCTGATGTCAGTGGATTTTTCATTGATATAAAATCCTTCCGATAGCACTATGGTCCTGGGGTCGACTCAGCCTCTAACAGAAATGAGTACCAGGAGTAAACAATAGGTGTAGGTATCAGTCAGTAACACAACAATATCTAAAAAGATGTTTAATAAAGGATGATAGTAACTACATGTTTCGGCCCATTGCGGCCATCATCAGGTTTTCATCCGAAAGTATGGTGGTAGTGCTTGATAGGATTGGTATGGGTACTACCATACATTCGGATGAAAACCTGATGATGGCCGCAATGGGCCGAAACATGCAGTTACTATCATCCTTTATTAAACACCTTCTTAGATATTGTTGTGTTATTGACTGATACCTACACCTATTGTTTATATACACACAACGGGGATGGCTTTTTTTAGGATTACCAGGAGTATTTCCTGGAGGTAAAGGCGGCCGATGCGTACGGCTGACAACCTAACACCATCCTGTACCTTTGTCACGAAATCTGGGAAAATTAACTTCCTGAAACCCTCTGGGCCTCTCCTGGTCTGTAATGGGACTGCTTTACCTTTACCTTTACCTCACATCAGACTCAAATCTGCATCTGTCATACGAATATTTCAAATTTGATTTGAAGTAACAAAAAGTTAAAACGTCATCTCCCCTGATTGTCTCTGCGAAATTAATTCCCTTTATCCCGATTTTTGTTTCGGTGTTATATATACAACATGTACAGATTATTCGTGTCACAGATTACAAGTGTCAATTGAAAACAAGAACAATTAAAAGAAGCATGACACCAAAAGTAATATGTTTTTTGCTGCCATTATTAGTATGAAAGACTTGAAATTAAAGGCTTTCAACGTGCTCAATTCAAAATAATATTATTTCATTCATAATAATCAATTTCCTATCTCCATGGGGCAAAGTCTCGCTCAGCACATGGCAAGGTTTGCGGCTGTCCAACACATTCGTTTTCACCCAACCCTCCGGTTCTTCGTCATCATGTCGGCCAGCATTTGTTCCTAGTACCGTACGTTAAAACATCACACAAACCCCTCCCCCCAAAAAATTTAAACGCCTATTACTGGAAGATTTTTTATCAAACTAACTGGTATCGGAGCAAATGTAGCATAGTCTGTATAATAAAATATGCTACAGGCTGGAAGACCTAGGGATCTTGGTTCAATTCCAGGCAGGCGCCAGAATTGCTTCTCTCTTCAGGCGGCTAGACCGACACAAGGGTCCGCTAAGCTTCCTCTTCAATTGCGACCGGTAGTTATTTCCCCAGGGATAAAGCAGTACGTGGCGTGAAGCTGATACAATAATGCCGAGATTAAAAAGTGCTCAAGATTACTTTGCTTTAATTATTAATTAAAGTTGGCATTGTAGTTAGGTTTTTCCAAAAGGAATTGATTTTAATTTTAGTAGTTTAATGATAAGAATTATGCCTTCGGCCAGTTTATTAAGGATTATTCTTCAGATGTCATTAATTAGGCCCCGTCTTCTCTTTCGATCTAGAATTAATGCTAAAACCTGAATCTCTTAGCCATGTGCTACGGCAATTTATCGAAACGTATCTGTCTCGCATCTTAACCAAGATCTTAAATGCTAAATTAGCCGTGCCTTCTGCTGCTTAACGTTATAATGAATCTCAGCACGGAATTTCACTCTTTTTACCATCTGTAACTGATTAGGCCGATCCTAGGGTCGGCGCGATCTAGGGCATGGGTCTGCGGCTGCTTGCTTCCTGGGATTTTGAGTTCGAAATCCGCCAGGGGCTTGGAAATCTGTCTCCTGTGAGTGTTGTGTGCTGCCAGGTACGGGTCCACACTAAACTCTACACGAAATGCCAACGTTTTCAGTGCGTGTTTGTGTGTGTGTGTGTGTGCGTTTATGAAGTAGTAGCAGCAGCAGCAATAGCAACAGAATTGTTAGTCGCTCCCACCAAAAGCATTCACGTCTAGAACCTACTATAATCAACTCCAACCCGCACCGCGCCAGACACCACCTCCTAGCGGTGATCATCTGCTGAACTGTCATCTATACCGAATGCTCGCTTTACTGCACAAACTGCATATTTTAAGCTACTTTTTTTGCTGTTCGTTATTTGTTTAACTCTATGAAAATGGAAATGTGAATAGCCCTTGTCATTTTCAATACTCGAATCTCGTCTAACCTATTTCACACAAACCATCGTTCAACGTGCTTTTCATCTTTTTTATCTATACAATACTTGTTTAATGTTCCCAGTATGTAACGAAATAAACGGATGCGAATTGTTTAAATCAGTGGCCCCGCTAAACTACATTAATCGAAATTAGGTCCGCCCAAAGTCACATCACCTTAAAATCAAATCTGCAGACTGAACAAACATACACACGTTTTCCCTGCGGGTGCAGTTTAGCACTTATTTATTCCGCGGTTGTAACGGCTTATATAGACTACAACATTAATATGTTCTCTGTAAACCATTGCTGTCAAACAAACCAGCAATATACCGTTCAGTCTATCTCCTACTTTTGGACGTCTGAGCAGATCTTCAGAACTTAATGTCTGTGCAGTAGGTCATTTACATCGACGGGTTATTTGCAATGTTGAACATGTCTCCGTGTACAGTGCATTCTCATTCCCAATGATTACGACATCATTACATGGTGAAAACATCACAATACGTCATGCACAGTACGATATTCTGTGACTCCTAATCCTAGTAATTAACCAACTTGATGCACAAAATACTCTTTTATAATAAGTTTATTAAATGTCTCTACATGTTTCGAGCACTATGTGCTCATCATCAGGAGGTCAAGATTGTATATACAGCATCTGGTATCATCGCACCTGTACTTGGCCTTCCGGTGCACAGGTTGAGAGAAGAGTCTTTTTTTAACCTGTGCACCGGACGGCCACCTACAGGTGTGATGATACCAAATGCTGTATAATACAATTTTGACCTCCTGATGATGAGCACATAGTGCTCGAAACATGTAGAGGCATTTAATAAACTTATTATAAAAGAGTATTTTGTGCATCAAGTTGGTTAATTACTAGGATTATACTGAGATTCACGGTCAGAAAAACATCAAAATTCTGTGACGGTCAGCATTGAACATAAATGAATTTATGTCGCGGAATGTTCTGTGACGTTCCCATATGAATGTATATGAAGTCACCTACATCAGATACTGCACAGACTGACACTGCACTGGTTGACTGTACTAACGAATTTCTCCCTCTGAAGGCAAATGTTGTGGCACTTGTTTCCCCATCAGCTACACGTCTTACAGTTCACTTTGCTAAGGAAAACGTCTGGCACATTTCGCCTTTCATCGCAACAAACAGCCTTCCAAAACTGCGTTGTGTTTATAGAGCGAAGTGATGTTTTTATTGTGAATTGGTTTGCAGGCTCGGAGATTCTTTAAAATACATCAAAAAATTTCTTCTTTATGTGAATAATTTTTTGTGTTTTGAGGTAGTTCTTTTGTGTTACGTCTCACCAGACGACGCCTTATTTTGAATTGTCCGCTTGTGTATAAGCGAACAGTTAGCAGATACTTCATTAAATAATTATATTTATCTTTTAATTTTCAGAATTCTACGAACCCAAAATCATTGTTTAGTATCGTTTTAGTCTGTTAGTGCGGATAAGGTTAAAATAAATATTTTGTGTGATTAAGGTTTTGAATATCGAATTACATCAAATATTTTACTGAGATACAATCTACATTTGTATAAAATAGGGTTAATAAGGCTTGTGGATATCGAAAGTTGTCTAAAGAAGGGAATAAAGCTGGAGTCTTCGGAATGGACACCGTGACAACTTGTATATATGCTTCGACGTGTGGAGGCATTACGCTCCTCCGTGGGTTCTATCTTCCGTAATGACGGTGGGGGAACTTCAAATCTCGCAATGAGTGAAAGCGTCAGAAAGAAAATGGAAGACATATGGATGAAATGTGTCAAAATACGTGACGTGCGTAGAATATGGCGAAGCGCAGGCACAGAACAAAACGTCATAAAATGGGTGAAAATTTGAGTTGATGTAACAGGCAGATGTGAATACAGCAGGTTACATGATATATTGGTATGTTTGTACTCTCCATAAAATATTGTTACGGTGAAAATATCAAGGAATGTTAGACAGACGGGATATTTTGCACGAATGGAAAAGAAGAGGGTTTTGGTTAGGAAACCTGGAAGAAAGAAATCATGTGGAATACTTCGGCGTGGATGAGAGGGTGGTGTTTATAAGGATCTGAAAGTTATGGTGCTGTATGAACTTAATTTATCTGGCTGAAGATGGAGAAAAGTGGAGTGATGCTGTGAAAGCAGGGACGAACATCATTATCATCATCATCATCATCATTTGGCACTATAACCCTTTGTGTGTTTTCGCCTTCTCAGCCAAATCTCTCCCAGTTCTTCTAGTTTTTAACTTTCAGCTTTTTTAGATCTTCCATAACATCCCCTTGCCATCGTTGTCTTGGTCTTCCTACTGGTCTAATTCCCATAGGTTTCCAATCTAGTAGTTTCCTAGCTGGTCTTGCTTGGTCCATTCTTTAAATATGCCCCGGCCATTTCATTCTTTGCGCCTTGATGAATCTCACCACATCTGCACCTCTTATTAATTTATCAGTTTCCACATTGTTTCATATTCTCCATATATTGTCAATATTGACAGGACCAGGCATGCCACCAGATAACCTCGTATACAGTCGATCTTAGTAACTTTAGTCCTACATTATTTTATGCTCCCTGAGGATGATCCCATAGAGGGATTGAAACATGTAGGAGATATTTTAAATCC
>Ga0131853_10011505_pt1 | contig 16196 bp, 12 predicted proteins | sample TergutLab28metaG_FD_92764 | JGI IMG/M metagenome (GOLD analysis project Ga0131853, IMG submission 92764) | Labiotermes labralis P1 segment gut microbial communities from Petit-Saut dam, French Guiana - Lab288 P1 (version 2) (version 2) | ecosystem: Host-associated > Arthropoda: Insects >...
AGTGATACTTTTTTCTACTATGGCACATGTAAGAGGAAACCATACTGTTGAAGACAACACATGGTATTGTTGTTGTTAAGTTCCTTTTAATAATATGTTTATAATAATATTTATAGCTACATTTGCTCTTAATATTATGAGATTTTAATTTATCCTTTTGATAACTGACATATGGAGGAATGAGATTACATTTACCTTCTACTGGGTCTCCAGCTGAAAGCAGAACCCACTTGTACAACCTACATTAAAAATATGTATTGTAAAATGTAACTTCTTGTCGAGGTCCACAAGTTTTCCAAAATTTAGGATCCACTAAAAAATTATATGAACCAAAAGGGTGATACAAAGCAAGTTCCATTCAGAGGTCCCAAAAGTAATGTGCATCACCACATAAAATTCATTCACTTGGGCGGCTTGGCTCCCAGGATTTGTGCATTCTTGACTTGTTGCATGTTGAAGGAGATGTTGGACGTGATTTTATTCACCTCTTTATCTTGCTAAACACTTGATGAACTAATTATTGAGAACTGTTTGATATTCTTGTCTTGAAATGCCCATTGCTTCATGCTGGATGATTTCTTTATGTTTGTCTTCACTTGTGCATTTTCTTTTAAACTTATTCACATAAACTAGTCATGTGGCATCAGCTCTTACAAATGAGCAGGCCATTTGGTCTCAAAAAATGTTACATAAGGCAGTCATTGAATTATTGGCTGTGTGGGCAGTTGCACCATTTGGCTGAAAGAACCCATATTGCTTTATCTAGTCATTTAAATGTTCAAAAAATGTTGTGAGAAATTGTTCAGTATACCTTCCTGAATATATTGTGTACAAAAAGAAGCTGGGTCGGAATATTCTTGTACTGATGGCACACCATATGCCAACTTTAATGTCACATAATGGTACTGTCTGGAGAACTTGCTTTGGAAGAGGCTATGGACCTATTCTGAGACAGACTATACAATGAATGAATGGATGAACTTACTGACTTATATCTGTTCCTTGGAAGAATTTACATGACTCTGTGAGTAAAACCATGCCTTGTCTGTACATTAAGTTTGCAGTGGTTTGACTTCATCATTAAACACTGCTTCACAGAACCAGTTACAAAAACATAGCCTCTAAACACAGTCTGCTTCTTGAGGTTTTTTAATAACTAAATATATATGGTTTCAAAGAAAGCAGTTTTGTGATGGTGTATTAAAGTGACTTTGATACAACAGGTTTCTGTGATAACTGTCTTAATGTTGGTTGTGGAGATGTTTTTAATAGTGCTACAATATTGTCTTATGTTTCTTCTGAAAGAACATGTTGCACTTACTGTCACTTTTTCATTAACAAGAAACTTGACTGAAATTTGTTTTCCATTCAATGCATTACTGGTTTTAAAGGAATTAGACACCACAAAACCATTTTTTAAAGTTGTAATTTCTTCTTTATATAGGTTTTAACCATAAAATGCTTCTATGTTGCACTGTACTTATATTTACAAATGACAAAAGACACATGGTGGCTATTATGCACCATCTATGAAACGTAACTGCATATGTAAATCATATGAGCTTCCTGAGATAATGTAGTTTAATTGTATGCACAGCATAAGACTGGCAGTCTGTGACTTATTGTTTGGCCAATCAGATTACTGCTTGGGTTCCACTTTCAGTTGAATTCTTTGTGTAATACATTTGTCTTTGTCACAGGTGTGTATATCTGTGCCTGCCATTTATATCTGAAGTGATGTTCTTTGCCATTGATTGTGTAAATTTTCTTGCATTGTATGTACTGGACACAAAAGAAACATTTGTATTTTCCCATGTATTTGTATTTTTCTGCCAAGTTTAGTTTTAAACATACACACTTCTTACTATCTAAGTTTAGTTATTTTATGTCAGAAATATCTTTTTGCTGTTTGTATTCTGTCATGTTTTATAGAACGCAGCTGCTACACGACATAACAGATATGTATATTTATCTGCAAAGTGAAACAATTGAAGTAATCCTTTTATGTTTTTTATTTTATAGTCATAGATTTACAGTGCTGACAACTGCTAATTAAATGATACAGAAGTTATATTGCTTACCTTAAGATGGTACCTCCCCATTATGTTATTAAATACAAATGGATATTGCAGTCATTCAACATGACAGTCTACCCAGGAAGAAAAAAGGCTACATGTTTTGGCTAAACTGATTAACCATCTTCAGGCCTAATTACAAGTATACAAAAGGGGGTATATTTTACAACTGCATTTCATGTTTGAGATCTCAGCCTTTTAAAATACACATTTAGTGTAGGAAATATAGAGTGCCTGAAATGTATAACTGGAAGTTTATACATTGTGAAAAAATGATGATAAATTTATTTATGTATGTGTTCCATGACCTAAAATGTGCTAGATCAATTCTGATAATTGGAGTATGAATACAGGACAGTATTTGAAGTAATATTTGCAGGTCATAAGCAAGGAAATGGCATACTGGAAGTGGAAGGGCTTATCAAGTAATAATTGTTTCCTATAACAGGAATGGGAGAGCCATGGTGATTGGAGGACATTCTCCACTGTTGGTAGTGTTCTGTCTTGATGCTTGGTGTGTGAAGAAAGTAATACAACTTCCAGAAGATGTGTCAGGTGTTCGACACATAGAATTTGTACCCCAGTTGTTTGATGCTGGTGCAAACAAAGTAAGCAAACATGAGAACTTATTGTTTAGTGGAACATGATGCACAAGGTTTTATCTAACTAGATGGTTTCTGCTCTTGGGATTTCATGTTTACTTTAAACTTTATGCACTTGATATAAGATGGGCGGGAAGGAATAATATAGTGGCTGTAAGGCCATAGGTTTTTAGAGATGAAAATTTGTATTGTATGACATTCAAAGTGTACTATGACACATGTCTCAAACTTCAGGAAGTTATTTTGTGAGTTATTTTGAGTTAAAAATGCTACAATGCTGTATGTCCAACCTACACTGCTACAAACATTTTAAATTTGTCAAGATACTCTTCAAACCAGCTTCACGCTTACTCCCACCTCTGGTACAGCCCACTTCCTTGTCCTCTGCACTACTTTTGTATGGTATTTGTAAATATGACAGTCACAGTCCAGTCAACAGCATGTCTGAGGCATGGCCTGCTAGGTCACTATATTTTCCACCCCTTGACTTCTTGTAGGGGTGGCACATGAGGGACATGGTCACCCAGGAAAGATCATTCACAAGAGAAGAACTATTACAGAAAATTGTGGAGTTCACTAACTGCATAGGTGAAATGATGAAATTACCAAATGGCAACAGATTCTTAATTCATATCTTTTCTTCTAGTATTATGTGTCATATAACCTTTTATTCTTATTGTGCAGTATGGTATGTATTGTGGACTGTTTAGTTTAGGACCATGTATGTAATTTAAAATGCTCATAATGGCATAACAGTTCATAATCATACATAACCATTTTTTGCTCGTAATGGCTCATCTAAGTTATTTTGACATTTGGTACACTTCACGAGGCACTTCCTGAATATAATATTTTCTTAATACATAATTATTTTCAGTAATAATATTTTTATAATACTTGTAGTAATGAGAAAGCGACCTCATTGAATTCAGTTTTTAGCCCTGTTTTGTCAGTGGTTTGTAAGGTTTTGATAAGAATGTTCTGTGTGTGTATATGGGTAGTCTGAGCTACCAAGTTAAGTTGATTCATTGGTTTATTCTATTTATGATGCTGTGTCAATGGCTGAGATCCAATGTGATATGATTGTGAGAGGTAAGTAGGGAATGAAGCAGGAGAATCTCTTAGCCTGTTCAGAGTTATATCCTGGAATTTGCCTGGCGAAGTGGGTATCTCCAAAGTAAGAGTCATACATAATGTTGTTCCAGTCTGCAGTAGTTACCATTTAAAATATTTTTGTGACAGGTACACATGAGAGTTAGTCAAGTATTTCCTAGGCTTTCATACCCATATTCTATAAATATGGCAATATCCCATTTAATGTAGTCATAATCTAATAATGTTATTCATATTTCCTTTGCAATGTGTAACTTTTGCTAATCACAGTTAACCATTACCAGTAGGGTCATTTAAATGCTACAGCAGTGTGTGTTGCATTTTGCATTATAGCTTGAAACACTTGACATAGCTGAGTTTTATAATGTTTCAGGTTTTATCATACAAGGTTTAAAAAAAATCACAGAATACAAGAAAACATTACTTTAATCCATTAGTTCCCTTTCAACATTTATGGTAAAATAAAACTTGCATGAAACAGGTGGATTTTTCAAGCATTACCTCTTTCTCTTCAAGTACTCCTTGGGTCATTAGTATACTGCAAAATTTATTTCAATTTACAGTTGCATATTTAGAGTGTTAATATAAATATCAGTAAAACTGGAATTAAATTAAGGTTAGATTTTTTGCTGACTTGTATTTTTATGCCATTACAAAGGTCTGTCCATTGTATGTATGCAGTTGAGTGTACATGTACTACTTGAACTTTTGCTAAAACCATATTATGTGTTTTAGATACTTGGATTGCTCTCCTCGCAATGTGTTCTTTATTTTCTGGATATTGAATCTTCCCTGTTTCTGAAGAATGTGTTTGATCCTCAAACAAATATTTGTAAGTATTAGATTTCCTATTTTTATTCTTTTGAGTGTATGTGTAATAAACAGGTGAAACTTACATTGCCTTGTGTGGTCTTTAGTGCAGTATCAGGAAATAAGTAATAAAATGCTAGATTTGAAGTTATCATGGCAGTATTGCTTAAGATTCAAGTCTTCACAGATGTTACGCTGTGTTGATTGGTAAATAGTTACTGACTCTTCAGATCATTGTAGTGGCTTCATCTTTGTGGTCAAGCAGTCCAAGAAGACTCTCGAATCGTATACCATTCTTGGACTGCTTAACCCTGAAGGTGAAGACAATATGATCCTTTAAATGGCTGGTAACTCTTTACCAGTCAGCAGGGCCTACCAGAAGACTACGGTGTTCAAGTAATAAATTGTAAAGAAATTTAACTTCAAAGATTGATTTAATTACACTAAAGGGCGCTGGACTGAGTATGAAGAATGCATGTCAAGAGCAAAAAAAGTTACAATTTCTTTTGTTCATTGAACTCAGCCTCTAACATAAATGAATAGCAGGGATATCTCCTGGGGGTAAAGGCAGCCAGTGCATAGGGCTGACAACCTTACCACCTTCTGGGAGCCTAAACCTCCTGGAGCCCATCTAGGCCTGTAAATGGGATTGCTTTACCTGTACCTTGTACATTTAACTGTAAATTGATTTACACTGCCCAGCAACAGTTCATTAAGTTAAAATTCATGTAGTAATAAATTCAAATAGCATCTTGAAGCATATTAACAAATGTGTGTAAACATATGCAAGATCATCCTTATGTCTAATCCACATCATTTTTGATAACCCCTACATGAACATGAAATGGTGATTTTACTGTGCTCAAAATTTGAGTTTGGATACAGTTTCTTTGCTTTTAATTCACAGACAGGTTTACATGTAGTTGCAGTGGTAAGTATGTTGCATGCATTCTGCAGTCTGGTGAAGTGAACATCTACAAAAGCTCTCAAATATTGGAGGCACAGTCTGCCGATGAGCCTGTGGTGACAGAGAAAGCTCAGCCTCCAGTACAAAATGATAAGGAACCAAAGAAGAAAATGTCTTCCCACCACAAAGTGAGATACTCTTCCAAACAGAACCTACTCAAAGTGCATGAACAGGTTTGTATATGCCTATCGTACCTAACATTGTTAAACCATTAACTGTTGTTCTGCTCAAGCAAAAGTGTTTCTTGCATCAGCAGTATGTGATTGCAGCTGACTTATATAGTTTCCATGGGTTGTGAATCACGAAAGGTTTCCTGGATTCATTCTGCTGTCTTTTGGTTAGTGTTAAGTGCAAGGCAGTTATAATTCATGGCAAAATGTACAGGCAATGCAAGAATTATATTACAATTAGGAAGTATTAATGTGGTTCTGAATATATGTGACAGTTCTAGAGTACAGGGGTTCCAAACCATTCCAAGTATGAGGACATTTTGACCTAAAATGTCAGGTATACCTGTTATGCAGTGTTATTTTCAAAATGCTGAACATAAAGTATAACTGACGGTCATTTAGCGGTCTTTCTTGTGCTTTAGTTCTTGTTTCCTGCATATCACACCTGGTGTTTAATTCTGTTACCAGATCATTAATAGACAGTTGAACATTTATTCTCCTTTATTTGAGAAAATACATAATGACAAAAAGCTGTTCTGACCACAGAGCCATTGTAATTGGGTGAAGGAGCAAGACTTGCTGCCAAGTTATATGAATTCTCAGGGCCACTGGGATAACCTTGTAGTCACCTTGCACTAACTCTGTCTGGGAGCTACTGGTCTAATGTAATTATAGAAATTTTTTCTGTGGTTAGTGTCTTTTGTCTAGGTAAGCAATGTACAAAATTTCAGAGTCTCTCTGTCTTCAGATGGAAGGAGATGTTGCCTGCCTTTAAAGTGTTATTGGATAAGCTGTTCTGTAATCATCAGAATATGGTTTTATCTAATGGGCTCTTCTGGGTAAGTTCCTTTTCCTTCCACTTAGAAACAGAGCCACAATTCAAGATGTATTTTTTGCCCAGACAGTGGCTGTGTAAATGCAGTTTACCTGGAAGAATATTTATTTATAGAGGAGACTGTTTAAGAAGCTATTAATAATTAATAAATTAATTTGATATCTGTGAGGAAATTTTGTTTTTTATGATAATAAATTTACATCTTTAAAAAAATCCAGGTTTAAATATAAAGCTTAGTTGGTGGGAAGATAAAATAAATTAGTAGACTAATAAATAAATAATTAAGTAAGTAGATCTATAATTTTGTACATCTTAATGCATGGAATATGGAACATTTCCCATTAATTATATTGGATATGTAAGACCTCCAGTACACACTGTCAGGTTGTTTGACATGAAGTAGTCTCAGCTACAGGCAACATTGTTAAATAAACCAGTACTTCAGGCTTGCTGACACTGCCAGAGGAACTGGAGGGCAGCAGGACTGTAGACAAAGAGGGGGAGGTCTGGAGCATATTCATCCATGCCATTTTTGGGACTTCTTTCTGTGACCTTTTTGGAACAGAAGTAAGCTTTAAGAATGAAATTGGAAGTAGAGGAAACAAGTTACTTAAAAATGTGTGTAATTTGATGCATACAATAGAACTCTCATGAAAGATTTGTGGTGGACAGAAACTCTGTACAACTTAAAACAAGAGAGTCATAAATGGGGGTAGTGTCAAAATCAAACAGAAAAGTACTACTGTATTTACAAAAACATTATATTTACTCAAATTTAAACCTAATGATGTTTTTCTTCAGTCCATTTTATATTTATATTTGTATATTTATTTCCCGGGACACAAAAAAACTGAAAAATAAACTGAATTATGTTATCACTGAACAACACATTCTATGAGTCAGATTTTCTTGTAGCATATCTTGAAACAAATTAACATACACGTGCTACAAAACATGACTCCATTTTTATTAAACACTACAGAGTAAAGTGTAAATACCAGAAGCATTGTATGTATATGAGTGTATATGTAGAATGCTAATTTTTAAAATAATCAAGGAGTGTTTTGGCTTTGTTGGTTGGTCATGATGAATGAAGAGTACCAGTTTCTCCTTACAACTTGAAAACTTGAGACTGCTTCACCAAACGTAGGAAATGGGAGTTCCTCCTCTGCCTCTCCCTTACTGTCAGCACTTTCTTCACCATGTCTACTTTTCACTGACTGGCAGAGTTCCTATATGATCATGGTGGCCATTGTCATAGTGGTTACATTTGCACTGACAAAATCTGAGAACTTGATTGCTGGATTTGAATTTACACTTCCTCCAGCCTTCCACTCCAACCTCCTTCTTATCATCCTTGGATTCTTAGTATTATGTGAGAATTGGTAATACACTGCTGTGATAGATTATGATTGATTCTGACATCTCTTAACTTCCTTGCATGTAATCATGACACTATTTGCTCAACTGAAACTCAGAGTTGTAAACATGAACCTTAAGCTGAGGCTCTGAAAAGATGGAGGGACCAAATTTACTTGCCATCAGTGTGGGTAAGTCCTAAAATTGAGAAATCTTGAATTGAGAAAAATTTTACTTTATTTGTATGGGATTTTGGCCAGGACAACATGATATAAAACAAAAATATGGTAAGATCTAAAATAAATCTTAAATTGGTATTCTGCTTAATATGATTCAAATGTAATTGGTGAGCAGTTAATTTTAATTTAATTTGGAAAGGCATGTTCACATATTGCAGTGACTGATGCCATAAACAGAGTATTTCACACCTATAACAAGTTTAAGAATCACATGGATCATGAAGCTACATCTTAATTGGACCCAAGACTAAAACTATGTAAACTCTTGTCATAAGTGCTGTAAAACCATGAAGAAATTTCTGACATATGGTGATCCTTCATCCAATGTGGAGGTCAGGCAGGGTGATCATAGCATGCTTACTTACTTACTCCATGGAGCAGAGACCTTCTTGACAAGCCACATTAGCTAGTCAAGAAATTCCCTACATTTTATGGAAACCAAAAGTTCATGACCACATTTAAAAAAAACCTGCCACCTGTCCCTATTCTGAGCAGGATCAATTCAGTCCATGCACCTCCAGCCCATTTCCTGAAGATTCATTTTAATATTATCCTCCCATCTAAGCGTGGGTCTTCCAAGTTGTCTCTTTCCCTCAGATTTCTTCACCAAAACCCTGTTTAAACCTCTCCTCTTCCCGCATACATGATACATGCCCTTCCCATCTCTTTCTTCTAGTTTTGATCACCCAAATAATATTTGGTGAGTACAGATCCTTAAGCTCCTCACTATGTAGTTTTCTCCACTCCCCCTTTATCTTGTCCCTCTTAGGCCCAAATATTGTTGTCAGCACCCTATTCTCAAACACTCTCAGCCTACGTTCCTCCCTCAATGTGAGAGACCAAGTTTCTCACTCATACACAACAACAGGCAAAATTATAGTTCTCTGAATCTTAATCTTTATATTTTTAGATAGCAAACTGAAAGACAAAAGGTTCTGCATTGAGTGATAGCAAGCATTTCCTGGCTTCAATCTGCTCTGAATTTCTTTCTGAATAGAATTTTTATATGTTAGCGCTGTTCCCAAATATTTGGACTGTTTAACCCTTTCAAAGGAACTATTGTCAGTCTTTATATTATGAATTCATCCTGAATTTTGATTTCGAGACATGACTGTACACTTAGTTCCATCAGCATTTACTTGTAGTCCAATCTTCTTACTGGTAACCACTGATGCTTCTGTGTTTTTCTTTAAAGTATGTATGATTCCGGCCAATATATTAACATCATCAGCTTAAATCAGAAGCTGATGTGTGCCATTTAATTTCAAACCATCCTGGTTTACCTGAACCCTCCTAATGGCATACTCTAAAGCAAAGTTGAAAAGCAATGGAGATAAAGCATCTACTTGTTTCAAACCATTCTTAATAAGAAACATGTCAGACAAATTTTTGCCTACCTGGACTGTGCTGTAGGTTTCATTCAGACACATGTTTCTTAGCCTTACCAGTTTTATGCAGATACCAAACTCAATGACTGTATGATACAAGACTTCCCTCGTAACTGAATCTTATGCTTTTTTGAAGTCTATATATAGCTGATGCACTGTTTTTTTGTGTTCCCATTTTTTCTCAAGCATTTGACAAATGCAGAATATATGATCAGTAGTTGACCTGTTGCATCAAAATCCGCACTTATGATCCCCATTAATTTCCTCTGCATATGAAGTTAACCTTCAAAGCAGGTTGTTGGAAAAAGTTTTGTATGTAATGGACAAAAGGTAATATGCCTCTATTATTACTACAGTCTGTTTTATCACCCTTCATATACATAGGTTGCTTTGATCAACTCCTTCCACTGCTCAGGCAAATTCTCCTTATTCCAAATAGAATTAATAAGTTTATGGATCTCAGAGTAAATTGTCCTACCCCCTGCTTTAATCATTTTTGCTGGGATATAATCAGTACCTGGTGATTGGTGACTAGCTTTTCAATACCCATCACCATCTCAAAGTCACTGGGCTCAGGCACTAGTGGCTCTGCTGTATATATTTCTATCTGCCTAACATCATTTCCCCCATGTACATTCAGTAGCTTGAGAAATGGTTCCTCCATCTAACCGAAGTACTGTGGGAAGTTCATCAATTTTAGCTTTCAGATACTCCCTAACCCCCCTTTCCCTCTCCCCTCCCTGAAATGTCTACTAGCTTCATGTCTTACATTGTTGAGATTATCTATATTGCTTTAGTGTGGTTCCTGTAACTACTGCATTTTATCCTGCATCCTTTGATATAAAAAAGTGAACATTCTTCATCAAACCATGAATTATACTGTTTCAATTAATAGAGACCTAGACTCTCTTTAGCTGAGGATTTGATAGTCTCTTTAATGTATTCCCAAGCCCTATTTATGTCCTCGCTATCCCCTAAATTCTCCAAAGCTACAAACTTGCTGGAAATCTTAATCTGATACTGTTTCCTAACCTCCAGCTCACTGAGCTTCCTGGTATTAAATCTCTCCACATCAAACTTCTTAGCTGCTTATTTACTTACTCCCAATTTTTCCCTAACTTTTGCAACCACTAGATAGTGATCAGTATCACAGTCAGCTCCCCTGAAACTTCGTACATCTAATATACTGGAATGCCATCTCCTTTCTATCAGTATGCTCAATCTGGTTGTAAGTCTTCTCATCAGGAGAGGCCCAGGTGTACTTATGAATGTTTTGGTGCGGGAACATCGTGCTCTTAACATCCGGATTTTTTTATTTGGCGAAGTTTACTCTTCTAACACCATTATCATTACTATCCTGATGTAGACTCTCATTCCCAATTGTTGGTTTGAAAATACCCCCTCTCCTCACTTTAGCATTAAAATCTCCAAATAGAATTTTCATATGGTACTGAGGAAAATGATCAAAAACCTACTCTAATTCCTCAAATAAACTGTCTTTTGAAACATCAGTTTTCTCCTCACTTGGTGCATGTGCATTGAAAACCATGATATCACACCAGCGACCTCTCAGAATTATATATGACATTCTAACGATAACAAAATCTACTCTCTTAACTGCTGATACTTTTCATTCGTGTACAAAAAAAACCCTATTCCCAATTGATGATTCCTTTCCCATAAAAAAAAATAACCCCCTGGTCTTACAGTGCCTCCTTTGTCCCATTTAACCTCCTGTACAAACACTAAATCTAATTTATACTTCACTCATTCCCTGGAATCTGTCATGAGTGACCCTGACCTATACAGGCTCCTCGCATTCCATGTACCAATTCTTATGTTCCTTTCCATTCCTTTAGTTGTACTGAAGGTTTGGGCCAGGCCCAAGGCAAATGTGTCCATTTTGTAACAAGGCTAATTTTTACAGTGAGGAGTTATCACCTCGTCCAACTCCCAAGTTGGAGGACAACCCCTTGTCAGCCGTCTGCAACTGCTCATTCAATATGTGCCATGGCATGGTGACAGGCACCCACGTATCATGGAGTAATCATAGCATGTTGGACAAAAATGCCTTGTGCAAACTTCTTATAGGAAATTTTATTTTACGTGAATACGGACACTTTTGGACCCCCCATCATTTAAAATACGTACATTTCTGGATGTTAAACATTCATACAGTGCTTGAGTAACTGATTCTACCAGCTTCCATGTTGGATGAGTAAGCAACAACCTGCATTTATCTGTGTCAATTTAGATGTTTCAGCAATCAACACATTTTTCTCACATGTTGCATTATTTTTAAAACATTTAGTCAAAACCTCACTGGGCAGAACTGTGTTGGGCGATGTGTTACTGTTACTGTAAGATACTGACGATACCTAGAGTTTAAGGAAATGTTTTCGTATTAACCCTTTGTCACTGAACATTATATATATACATACATATATGCAGTATGATGCTCAGTATGCCATACATCATATATACCAGTGTTTCCCAAACTTTTTTACTTGTGGACCCTTTTTGGCTTTGCATAATAACCTCATAACTTCACATCCTTGATCACGTAGTATGTCCAGATGATGGCTAACAAAAATTAAAAATTTATGTCTCAAAACTGATTTTAGATGACGGTGAATACATACAAGTAGAATATGTAACAATGCATTGCATGATTTGACTTGAACTGTTTATTGTCGCTTGCTTCGTGGGTACAGGGGGTTTCATAATTAGATATTCTAATGGCCATACAAAGAAACAAATCACCAATTAAAGATGTTTTACAATTATTTTTAACAAAACATTATCCCTTAAAGGAATTCAAAATAAGTAAATTTCAAAGTGACCATTACAGAAATGTATCCACGGATCCCCTGGGAACTAGTCACAGATCTCTTGGGATCTGTGGAGCACACTTTGATAACCACTGATTTAAATACTCCTATATAGCCCCCACATAAATTCCAGTCTTTTGCAGATCACTCCTGATATTTAATTCCAGGACCAAAGAGTTAAGAAGCTACCACTCACTCCAAGTAATACAAACCTTTTTGGATTTTGTTGGATTTTAATCCTGTGTGTGTAATCTCTGCACAGATTAAAGAAACTCTGGATCTGAATCGCTTACGGCCTATCCTAAAGGAATTTGGAGAATACCCAGACTCTTACCGATCTCTCATTTGGAGAACCATCTTACAAATACCTTACAATCAACCATCATATATGAGTCTTATCAAACGAGAAGTCCATCCAGCTTACCTGCATCTTGAAGAACAGTATCCATTAGAAAACAGAAGTGTCTTAAAGAATCTAAAACGGTAACTGTTCTTGCACATTTCACTTTTTAAATTAAATTTGAAAAATATGTATAGGAGGAAGTTTTTGAAGTGTTCGTAGAATATGTTTTTCAAGTTTCTGCATTTCCCAGACCAGGGCATTATTTCATTGACGTTCATGTGATAATTGATGTCTCTTGGTTTAGTGGTCTAATACTTTGGCTTCATGGCAAATTCACAGGGAACATTGCTACCATACATATTTAGTTCCATGTTTATTTATAATCATGAAATGAATAAATTTGTAATCATGATTATTGTTGATTTCTCATTATATACATGTTGTTGTAATATTGAATATATAATGCTTTTATCACATTCCAGACACAACAAGAGATTTAATAATTGGCAGAATGTTTGCAGTTCAGCATACTTGCTGTGGGTTTGAGGTATCATTAAATAGTGTATAATATTATGTTTTCAGGTTACTGTCCTGTTTAGCTCATTGGTCCTCAGTATTTGCTGAGGTTAAATTCCTGCCATTGTTTGTGTTCCCATTTGTGAAAGTTTTCCAGACTGATCCATTTGTTTGCTTCGAAGCTGTTGCTACAATCATTTGTAAGTATTTTTCAGTGCCAAGTCCTAATTTTTTCATCTATTGTTGTCATTATCATCATCATTATTGTCAACATCATCATCATCATTTCACAGATAATTATCAAGTTGTGTCATGTCAGGTTAGAGTATGTATGGTGAATTTGAAAGGACTGGGAGAAAAATGTCTGTCCTGAATACAAGTCAGGCATGTTATTGCTGTGTGGGATTTTAAGTTGTCACTCTGATGCTGATGAAGATTAAAGCCTTATGGGATGTGATGTTGTGTCAGTTGGCAAATAGTTACTGGCGTGCCAAAGGGGCTTGCTGCTTTTGCCTTCAGAGTTCAAATTGGTCCTGTATGCGGAGGCTTCTCTGAAACGTAAGAAAGAATTTATCAACCAGCATAGCATCGTACTGCAGAAGACTTGAATCTTCATGTTACTGCTAGTCCAGTCTCTTCATGTAGGTATATAATTACATTGGTATGCTTGGTTATCTGTGATATGTTACCCATGATTTCACATGTGGGAAGGCATTCCACATGGTGTCCAAGAGGTCAGCATTAGTAATGTTGTATTTTTGTGTGACTAATTCATGATTATTAGTATGAGACTTCCTGATGTTGATGGACTTGGTGAAATATGTCCAAAGAAGTACCGGTATTTAGACTTTGGAAGTAATATTAAATAAAATGTTGATTATGCATTGTAGTTTGAGTAACTTTGATGTTGTTTGGTGCATACACAAAATTGTGAAAAGCGACTCTTAGCTTCATCATGTCTGTCTGTCTGTCCACAAGGAACAACCTGGCTTTCACTGGACAGATTTTCATTACATTTGATACTTGAGTATTTTTTTAAATCTGTCAAGAAAGTTCATGTTTCATTAAAATCTGACAAGAATAACAGGTCCTTATATGAAGATGAACATATATTTTTAACATACGTCACTCAGTTCTTCTTAGAATGAGAAATGTTTCAGACAGAAGTTGTAGAAAAGGTCAAAACACACATTTTATATTCGGTAACTTTTTTCTGAAAATCATGTTTCTTTAAAATCTGACAAGAATAACAGGTCCTTATATGAAGATTAACATATATTTTTAACATACGTCACTCAGTTCTTCTTAGAATGAGAAATGTTTCAGACAGAAGTTGTAGAAAAGGTCAAAACACACATTTTATATTCGGTAACTTTTTTCTGAAAATCGTGCCATGTATGAGATAATGTGGAAAATACTGTAGAACTGGACAGGCCACAAATGACATGCTGGATACCTGAGGCTACAGGCACCCACTAGAATATATGATACTGTTTTTCAATTGCAACAATGGTTGCACAAATGTGTCTCAGTGTTACATATATGTACATTGCCTATCTTATGTTAATATTAGAAAGGTATTTTGATGTGAAAAAATAATTGTTTTATTCTGTGTTTCTCACTTCAGTGAACTGGTGTCAGCATTGGTTTGAGTACTTCCCATTTCCACCAATTAATGTGCTATCCATGATTGAGAATGTTCTTTCTGAGCATGATTCAGCACTGCTGGCATTTTACTATGATGCTGGAATCAAAACAGATTTATATGCATGGACTCTGCTTGAGATGGCATTTTCAGAGGTATGCACCCTGATATAGTATGGTATGCTTATTATATCATTGAAAAATAGTGACTGTATACCAAGTGTATGAAGAAAGAATTATCTTGTGCAATCTTAAGTGTCTCTGAATTAAGAAAATTAAACCAGAATATTTGTTATTAGTTGTAAGTTGTTTATTGAGAGTTGTGTTCAAAAGTCTAATTTTGTGAAATGTAATTCAGTGAACATACAATTTAGCTACAGAAACTGAGTGCATGTAGTTCCCAGTTTTGGAGGGGTGTACTGATTCCATCTTCAGGTCTAGGCAGCCCAGTAGGATTGTTTAGATCCTGAAGGTAGTGAAGCAAATTCCATTGAAATGTCAGTAACTATTTACCAAGTGACATGTCATCTCGGTGAATGAATCTTTATACTGTGAAAACTGTGAGAACATCATATCTCACAAATGTGATGGAACATTGAAAGATGAGGGGTAACATGGCTTTTCCTACGAGTACTGGATCATGTTCCAGTAATTAACATATGCATTTTCAAGTGAATGCAATTATTGCCCATTGGGTTGCAGGTTGTGCAGCATGGAACAATGAGGTGTAATCTCATGGTAACAGTAATCATCATTATCCTCCCTCTGAATATTAGGTCTAGCTGGTCGGTGAACCATCCTTTTACTGAAAGCCTGTTTAAGCATATAATATTATTTATCATAGAATTATCATGTCATGTCAGGACCATGATAATTTTGAGATGGTCTTTTCCTGTTAGAGCTATCATTCATTGCTCATTGGTAATTTGTGTTGCATAGGATTAAACCTTGATGGTATTAAACTATGTTGATTTGGCAAATTTTTAGGTGTGTTCACAAAATTGTGAAATGCTACTAATATCTTCATTGTGTCTGTCTGTCCATCCATCCGTCTGTCCTCATGGAATAATGCAGCCTCCACTGGAAGGATTTTCATAGAATTTGACATTTGAGGATTTTTCAAGAATCTGTCAAAAGTCAAGTCAAAATTCAACAAGAATAACAGATACTTTACATGAATACCTATATACAGGGTGTCCCAGGAGGAAAGGACCTAACTTCGGGAGAGTGTTCCTTAGGTCAAACTATAACGATATAACCCAAAACACCTATATCCAAAGTTCAATGGTTACGGAGATATTGGC